>PVMS01041015.1_pt1 | contig 14523 bp, 9 predicted proteins | sample 1853461 | NCBI WGS metagenome assembly PVMS01 (sample SAMN08582032, study PRJNA380276) | Marine sediment metagenome, whole genome shotgun sequencing project. | isolation source: ocean sediment barecode stripped | collected 2017 | reverse complement strand
TGAAGATTTTCAGTGCCGCGGCAGCAATAGAGTCGGGTAGCTCTTCGCCTAACAGTATCTTTTATTGCGAAAATGGTGCCTACAAGATCGGAAGAAATGTTGTTCACGACACCCACAAGTACGGATGGTTATCTTTGCAACAGATCATCAAGCATTCGAGCAATATAGGTGCAATAAAACTTATCGAGGCCACAGGGGCTAAAACGCTATACAAAACCTTGCGTGATTTTGGTTTTGGAGAAAAAACCGGGGTCGATTGTCCCGGGGAATCCGCCGGAAGTCTCGCACCTTACCAGAGATGGACAAAGATTGATACCGGCGCCATATCCTTTGGCCAGGGGATTTCTGTATCCGCCCTTCAACTGATCACAGCGACAAGTGCTATTGCCAATGAGGGAATACTCATGAGGCCTTATATAGTTCAGGCGATAACCGATCAGAATGGACGCTTAATTAAAAGTTTTATGCCAAAAAAAATTAGACGGGCGGTTTCGAGCAAAACGGCGATTACCGTAAAGCGATTGATGCGGACGGTTGTTACAGAAGGCGGCACGGGTGTTAATGCTGCCATTGAAGGGTATTCTGTTTGTGGCAAAACCGGAACGGCGCAAAAAATAGACCAAAAAGGCGAATATGCCAAAGATAAATATATAGCATCTTTCGTTGGATTCTTACCCGCCGAAAGACCAAAAGTTGCGATTTTGGTTGTGGTAGATGAACCCCAGAAAAATCATTATGGGGCGGTGGTTGCTGCACCAGCTTTCAAAAATATTGCTGAGAAGACCATCGATTATATGAACATATCGCCAAAAGGGAAAACAGAAAAATTAATGGTCTCTTTGTGGAGCGAAATCATAGGATAAAACTCTCAAATTTGCTTCAAGCGATCGAACCGGTGAGTTTTAATGGCATTCGTATTGAACGCAAAGATGAGGGAGCAAATCGTAATAGAACGAAAATGAAACCATCAAGCATTACGGCTTTTTCCTTTTCGCCGGACCCAGATATAGTATCGGTTCACTACCGATCTCAGGACGTTAAACAAGGCGGCCTGTTTGTGGCGATAGAGGGTCTTGCCGCCGACGGTCATGATTTTATTGATGAGGCACTCAAAAGGGGAGCGTCAGCCGTTGTGACCCAGAAGGCTATTAAAAAAGAAACTATCATCATAGAAGTTAAAAATACGAGAAAAGCCCTTGCGGCAATATCGAGCCAATTCTACTCAGCCCCTTCGGAGAGATTATTTTTGATAGGGATAACCGGCACAAATGGCAAAACGACCACGGCGCTATTGATTGAACATTTACTTTCAGAAGCCGGCATGAAAGTGGGCGTCATTGGAACGTTAAACTATCGCTATTCAGGAAAGGCATTTGAGAACCCCATGACAACGCCGGAATCTCTAGATCTTCAAAAAATTTTGGCAGAAATGGTCAGCGACGGCATCACCCATGTTGTCATGGAAGCCACTTCACACGCCATTGATCTTGATAGGCTTTACGGCTGCCGATTCGGGCTTAGGGTTTTTACCAACCTGAGTCAGGACCATCTGGACTATCACGGAGATATGAATGCTTATTGGTCCTGCAAAAAAAGAATGTTTACTGAGATCTCTAGTGATGAGACTGGAAATGGGCGGATATTATCCGTGCTCAACTGCAACGATGAAAAAGGGAAAGAACTTGTCGAGGTGATGGAAGGAAAATTTGGGAAATCGTCCGTGCTTTCGGTGGGTTTTTCGAGCGATAACAGCGTACGACCTCAAAGTTTTCAACACGATCTGAACGGTATTAGCGGGATTATCACAACCCCTGTAGGTTCTTTTGAATTAAAATCACACTTGGTTGGGCCATACAATCTTGAAAATATTCTTTGTGCTGTAGGGACAGGTGTTGCACTCGATCTTTCTCTGACAACCATCAAGGCCGGCATCGAAACCGTTGAGGCTATACCGGGACGTCTTGAAAAGATCAAGAATGAGACAGGGCGATTCGTATATGTCGATTATGCACATACCCCTGATGCTCTTGAAAATGTACTGTCTACTTTAAGTTTATCAGCTGAAGGGAAAGTCATTTGTGTGTTCGGTTGTGGTGGTGATCGTGACAAAACCAAGCGGCCTTTGATGGGCCAAATTGCGGCAAGGCTTAGTGATCTTAGCATTATCACATCGGATAATCCGCGAACCGAACAGCCCGAACAGATTATTAATGAGGTCGTTTTGGGAACACAAAGCGTGACCTCGCACATCTATAAACCATCAGGGTTGGATAAAGGTTTTGAGAAAAAAGGATACGTTGTCGAGCCAGATCGAAAGCGAGCCATAAAGCTGGCAATTTCGGCATCTATGCCAAAAGATACCATTCTCATTGCAGGTAAAGGGGATGAAACATACCAAATCATTGGCAACCATACGTACACATTTGATGACAGGGAAGAGGCAAGAGCCGCGCTTTTGGAATTGGCCATTTGCAAATCCAATCTTAAGATCCCGTATACTCGGGAGCCAAAAGATAACCATTCGAGTCTGGAAGCCAAAAACTCGGAAACATTGGATTTAAGCCCCATTCCATGGACCACTAGAGAAATTCTTGAGGCAACCGGGGGAGAGCTCATATGCGGTGATTTGAGTCACTCTTTTTCAAACATCTCCATCGACTCGCGCAAGATATTCACCGATGAACTTTTTGTTGCAATTCAAGGAGATGTGCATGACGGACACCGATTTATCGATGATGTCTTGGACGATGGCGTAAAAGGGTGCCTTATCAGCAGAGACAGAATGGATGGATTATCCCGTCAAGAAGGGATCAATGGAGATGTGGTTTGTGTGGCGGTAAAAAATACGACAAAGGCACTTGGGGATCTTGCTGCATTTAATCGTAGGCGTTCTAATGTTTCGGTGGTTGGTATAACAGGATCAAACGGAAAAACAAGCACACGAAGAATGACTGCAGGGGTCGTTTCCAAACGCTTTTGTACGTTGTCCACTCGAGGGAATTTAAACAATGAAATCGGCCTTCCACTGATGCTGCTGAATCTTTCCCTCGACCACGAGTGGGCTGTTCTCGAGATGGGTATGAATAGACCCGGTGAGATTGAAAGGCTTGCGGAAATTTGTTCGCCTGATATCGGGGTCATCACAAACATCGGCCCGGCACACTTGGAAGGGTTGGGTTCCCTGGATGCTGTGATGAAAGCCAAAGGCGAACTTTTGGGAAAAATTAAACCGTCTGGGACAGCAGTTTTAAATGCTGATGACCCGAGAGTGTTACATTTGGCAAATGATGTGTCTATCAATGTTCTGCTGTATGGGTTTTCAGACAAGGCTGACGTCAGATCGCTGACTGTCAATGAGCACGGAAAAAGAACGTCATTTACCTTGCTTTTTCCAACGGGCAGCATTCATGTCGAGTTGAAAACACCGGCTGACTTTGTGGTTTCGAATGCACTTGCAGCCGCGGCTGTGGGTTATTGTATGGGTTTAACGGCAAAAGAAATAAGAGACGGCCTAGAAGATTTCGAGCCGGTTAAAGGGAGGATGAATATTATTGAGACCCGAAAAGGAATCAATATCATCGATGATACGTATAATGCGAATCCAGGCTCCATGGAGGCCGCCATTAAAGCCCTTAAGTCGTTAAAAAAGCGTAACCGAGGAGTTCTGGTTGCGGGCGATATGCTTGAACTTGGTGAACATGCAGAATCCTGGCATCGAAAAACAGGTTCAATATCCGGCAAATCAGATATATCGAAGCTATATGTCACCGGTGATTATGCTGAGGCGTTGGCAACAGGCGCTATGGAAGGTGATATGAAATCGAATGACATATTTACAGGCACCAAGGAAGAGATTCTTGATGACATCATATGCTGGCTTGAGCCGAACGACTGGGTTTTGGTCAAAGGCTCAAGGGGAATGGCAATGGAAACAATTGTTGAAGGGCTCATCGAGTGGGCTAACCGGTAACCTATATGCTATATCATTTACTATATCCGCTTCATAAAACCATATCGGCCTTTAATGTCTTTCGATACATAACGTTCCGGACGATTTACGCCAGTCTTACGGCCTTTTTGATCTGTTTTATATTTGGTCCTTGGGTTATTAAAAAAATGAGCCACTTACAGATCGGGCAATATATAAGAGAGGACGGACCGGAAGCTCACCATAAAAAAGCCGGGACGCCCACAATGGGAGGAACGCTCATTATTTTTTCAATTATCATTTCAACGCTTCTTTGGACCAATTTGACAAATCGTTATATCTGGATCGTCCTCATGGTTACCACAGGTTACGGATGCATAGGCTTTATTGATGACTATCTCATGCAAATTAAAAAGCAGAGCAAGGGGCTGACCGGCCGAAACAAATTTCTACTGCAATCGATGATCGCAATTATCACGGGGGGATTAATCTATTCAAATCCGGACTTTTCAACCCAAGTCACATTCCCATTTTTTAAAAATATATCCCCTGATCTAAAATGGGGATATATTCTGTTTGCTGCATTTGTGATCATCGGGACATCAAATGCAGTCAACATTACCGATGGCCTTGATGGTCTAGCCATCGGACCGTTTATTATCGCTTCAAGCGCATATATGGTTTTTTCCTATGTTGCGGGACATGTAACAATCGCAAATTATTTGCAAATTCAATATGTCGCCGGAAGTGGAGAAATTGCCATTTTTTGTGGTACTTTGGCTGGATCAGGTTTGGGATTTTTGTGGTTCAATACCTATCCCGCGCAAATTTTTATGGGAGATGTCGGATCCCTTGCGTTGGGAGCAGCCATCGGCACCGTGGCTGTTATTACCAAGCAAGAGATACTGCTGGTTTTGGTGGGAGGACTCTTTGTCATTGAAACGCTGTCTGTCATCTTTCAGGTCGGCTTCTTCAAAATGACGAACGGCCGCAGAATCTTTAAAATGGCGCCTATACACCACCATTTTGAGCTAAAAGGATGGCCGGAACCCAAAGTCATTGTAAGATTTTGGATCATAGCAATCGCACTGGCGCTGATTTCCATGAGTACGCTAAAACTCAGATAAAAAGATGGATCTTGCAAATAAGCATATTGTTATCGTTGGGCTCGGGGTGTCAGGAATTGCTGTGGCACGGTTTGCTAAAAATAGAGGCGCATCCGTGATTGTCACCGATATCGCCAGTGAAAAAGAGTTGGCGCCTTTCATACCGATAGCGCGCAATCTAAATCTATCAATGGAATTTGGGGAACATCATATCGAAACCTTTGTAAATGCTGATTTGATCGTTCTTAGCCCGGGTGTTCCTCATGATATATTGCCGATTCAACGGGCTAAAGAAAAAGGAATACCGGTAATCGGGGAGTTCGAACTTGCTTCTAAATATATCCAGGAACCCATTGTTGCCATAACCGGCACTAACGGTAAGACCACAACCACTAAGCTTTTAGGTGAAATGCTGGAAAGATCGGGCCTTAAGGTTTTTGTGGGCGGCAATATTGGCAACCCCTTACTCGAATATGTTGAAAAAAAAGAATCCGCTTCAATTGTTGTGGCTGAGGTGAGCAGCTTTCAGCTCGATACGATCGATACCTTCAAACCGAACGTCGGTGTTTTGTTGAACATTAGTGCGGATCATTTAGACCGTTACCCGAATTTTGAGGCTTACGTCAGGTCCAAGGCCCGAATCTTTGAGAATCAAAAAGAAAGCGATGCTGCAGTGTTAAATGGCTCTGATCCGTTGGTTCGATCGATTGGAAAAAATCTTAAGGCTCGGAAATTACCATTTTATTATCAATACAATCATCATAAAGGGATAAAGGAAGGTGCAGTCATCAGTTTGGGTCATTCTAACAATCACAAGCACATCACCATCCATTCGAACAAAAGTCACAACATGCGCATCGACTTTTCCAGGGCAAATCTTCCGGGCCGGCACAATATTGAAAACGCAGCTGCCGCATCGCTGGCAGCGTTGGCTGTGGGTGGGACTTTAGAGGGCGTACAATCAGCCCTGAACGAATTTAAGGGGCTTTCTCATCGGCTAGAATTTGTTAACAAAATAAACAATGTTCGATTTTTTAACGATTCAAAGGCAACAAACGTTGACGCAGTGGCAAGGGCACTCGAAACTTTTGATCAACCGGTTGTCCTTATCATGGGCGGCCGTGATAAGGGCGGAAAATTTGAGGAGTTGGAAAAACACGTGCGCCGGCATGCGAAAAAATTGATCGTTATGGGTGAGGCAAAGGATGAGATAAGGTCGGTTCTTGGAGAAGTCTGCAGGGGGGGGAGCGCGAACCGCATCATCGATGGAGGAGGCTGTCTTTTGGGCGTATCAGGAAGCAGTGCCTGAGGGTATTGTGCTGTTATCTCCTGCGTGTTCAAGTTTTGATATGTATAGCAGTTATGCAGAGCGGGGTAACGATTTTTGTCAGGCTGTCGAGAAGCTAGAAAAACGGGTCTGATATGGGGAAAAAAACGACCAGCGATACCCGGCATCATCGTTCAGCCAGTCAGCAATCGTTGCATTATGATATCAAGCTTTTGTTTCCGGTTCTTTTTCTGGTGGGGGTTGGCATCGTGATGGTTTATAGTGCGAGCTCTGCCCTGGCCTTAAAAAATTTTGGAAGCGGTTACCATTTCTTAAAAAAGCAGTCTTTATTTGCTCTTTTAGGTATCGTTGTCTTGGTATTTTGCAGAAATTTTCCATATAGGTTTTTTCGTTCTTTGACATATCCGTTGCTTATTTTAGCTCTGGCCTTTTTGGTTGTGATCCTGGTTTCCGGGTTCGGATATTCAGCAGGCGGCTCGACACGCTGGTTTTGTTTTGGTGGCTTTACTTTCCAGCCTTCTGAATTGGCTCGTTTTTCATTGGTAATATATCTGGCGTATTCCATGAGTAAGAAAAAGGATAAACTCAAGGAATTCTATGTCGGCTTTCTTCCTCATGTGTTGGTTTTCGGTATATTTGCCACGCTGATAATTATCCAGCCCGATTTCGGTTCAACGGTTATTTTGGGTGCCATTACCTGGATCATGCTTTTTGTTGGCGGCGTTCGTATTACCCATCTTTTGCTGTCATTGGCCGTGATGACTCCTATCGCCTATTTTTTTATGGTGAATGCCGAATATCGAATGAATCGGATTATGAGCTTTCTAAACCCATGGCAGTATCCAGCCGATGAAGGTTATCAGATTGTTCATTCCCTCATGGCTTTTGGTTCAGGGGGAATATGGGGTGCGGGCATCGGAAAGGGGTATCAGAAGCTATTTTATCTCCCTGAACCTCATACCGATTTTATCTTTTCGGTCATTGGAGAAGAGTTTGGCCTTTTTGGTGTTCTGATTATCTTGGGGCTATATATTATGATCATCTGGAGGGGTGTTATTATTGCAAAAAACAGCCAGGATGCTTTTGGATCATTCGTGGCGATTGGACTGACAACGGCTATAGGTCTTCAGGTTTGTATTAACATGGGAGTTGCTCTCGGACTCCTGCCGACCAAAGGGCTTACGTTGCCTTTTTTGAGTTACGGCGGCACATCACTTTTGATCAACATGGCATCCATTGGGATACTAATGAACATCGAAACAGCTAAAAAGCGGGTGAAAACGCCTAAAATGAAAAGCGTTAAAAGTAAGGGATAGTGACGAGTGACGAGTAACGAGCAACGGGTGACGGGAAATAAGTTGCGAGTGACGAGTATCCAATGGCAAACATGCAACAAATGGAAAATAATAAACGAAAAGGAAGAACGTGTTCTTCGGTTCACGCTTCGCAACGCTCTTTAGGTGTTGTTATTGCCGGTGGAGGAACCGGCGGACATCTTTTTCCGGGAATAGCTATGGCTCAGGAATTTTTAGCCAGAAATCCAAACAGCCGTATCTTATTTGTCGGGACGGGGAAATCATTTGAGTTATCGATTTTATCGAAAACGGGATTCAAACATGAACGGATTACGGCTGAAGGTATCAAGGGACAAAGTTTGCGAGAGCGAGCTCTATCCATTTCCAAAATACCAAAGGGTATATTCGAGTCTTTATTAATTCTTAAACGATTCAGGCCGGATATCGTCATCGGTGTTGGCGGCTACGCTGCAGGCCCTTTGGTTGTGGCGGCATGGTTATTGTGTATTAAGATTGCCCTTCATGAGCAAAACATTTTACCTGGAATGACGAATCGAATGTTGTTCCGCTTTGCTCACCGAATATATGTTTCGTTTAACGGTACAAAGGTCGGTGCCAGTATAGATAAAATTAGTTTTACCGGAAATCCTGTTCGCAAAGAAATCCTAAAATGCGCCAGGGAAAAAAATTATACACCTGTTGCAGACGTAGCAACTGGCAAGGTGTTTAATGTTCTGATCATAGGCGGAAGTCAGGGGGCTCATAGCATCAATATGGCAGTTTTAGAAGCCATGGAACACATAGAGAATAAAGATCGATTTTTTATCGTGCACCAAACCGGAATTCAGGATGAAATGCGGGTGAAAGGGACATATGCAAACGAAGCTATTTCCGGCGAGATCCAGGCATTTTTCAGCGATATGGACAGACGGTATAAAGACGCCGATCTTATTATATGCCGGGCTGGAGCCACAACAGTAGCGGAAATCACTGCCATGGGAAAGGGCGTTATTTTTATTCCTTTTCCTTATGCGGCTGACAATCATCAGGTTTTAAACGCTAGGTCTTTGGAAAAGTCAGGTGCTGCAGAATTGATTCTTGAAAAAGATCTTGGCGGCAAAGTTCTGGCCGAAAGAATCAATTTTTATGCATCACATCGAGAGGCCCTACATCAAATGGCCCTTCGTGCCAAGGAACTTGGGCGACCGGATGCAGCGGCCGATATTGTTGATGACTGTTATAAATTGGTTGAATCGGTTATCTAACCAGAAAAGGAGACCTTTGAAAAAAAACAGATGTATCTAAAAAAATACCATATTCATTTTGTGGGAATTGGCGGGATCGGAATGAGCGGCATTGCTGAACTTCTTCTCAACCTGGGGTACAAGGTGTCGGGATCTGACACGAATTCGTCAGACTTAACCCGACGCCTGGAAAGCTTGGGAGGAATTATATTTGAAGGGCATTCACAAGATCAGATCCAAGGTGCAGATGTCGTTGTTACCTCATCGGCTGTCGGCCCCGAAAATCCGGAGGTTGTGGCGGCCGACCAGGCATCGATTCCTGTGATACCCAGAGCTGAGATGCTGGCCGAGCTGATGCGTTTAAAATATAGCATTGCCGTTGCGGGTGCCCACGGAAAAACATCGACAACGTCAATCATTGCTTCCGTACTTGATAAGGGCGGCCTTGACCCTACCGTGGTTATCGGCGGCAAACTCAAAAGTATCGGTTCCAATGCGCTTCTTGGAGAGGGAGATTATATCGTAGCCGAGGCCGATGAAAGCGACGGCTCTTTTCTTAAAATGTCTCCGACGATAGCTGTTGTAACCAACATCGATCGTGAGCACTTAGATTATTATCGTGACCTGAATCACATAAAGGAGGTTTTTTTAAGTTTTATCGACAAGATACCATTTTACGGTATCGCTGTCCTTTGCTTGGATGACGAGCCGATTCAAGATATTATCCCCCATATTCATAAACGCTTTACGACATATGGGATGAGCACCCAAGCTGATTTCCAGGCCAAGGACATCGTTTTCGAGGGACTAAAGAGCAAGTTTCGAGTCTATCATCTTGGAAAAGAACTTGGGAGCATTACGCTTAATCTCCCGGGTGTGCATAACGTATACAACTCTCTATCGAGCATTGCCGTTGGGACTGAACTCGATATTCCCTTTGATGTTATAAGGTCAGCTTTGCAAACCGTCGAGGGTGTTCAACGCAGACTGGAAATTAAAGGAGAGTCCAAGGGAATTGTCGTTATAGATGACTACGGGCATCACCCCGCAGAAATCAAAGTAACACTGGAAGCTGTGAGGGGAAGCTGGCCTGAGAAGCGTATTGTTGCGGTGTTTCAGCCCCATCGTTATTCCAGGGCACAGGCACTTTTTGATGACTTTACACGCTCATTCTATCAATCGGACATTGTCGTTGTTCTTCCCATATATTCAGCGGGGGAAGAAAAAATAGAAGGGGTGACCGGTCTCGCTTTGTTTGAAGGAATCCGCAGTCACGGACACAGAAATGTCGTTTATGTAGAAGATTTCCAAGCAGCTGTCTTGTATCTAAAAGAGGCTCTCGTTTTCGGAGATATCCTCCTTACGCTCGGTGCAGGAGATGTGTGGAAACTGGGGGAGATGATACTAGAAGAAATATAAAATAATAACGTAATTTATATGGCACTCAACCGTGAATCGAAAGAATGGCTCAAAAATGTTTTCAGAGGCAATGTCAAATTTGATGAACCGATGTTCAGACATACATCGCTTCGTGTTGGCGGGCCTGCCGAGGCTTTTGTTATACCCGAAAACATAGAAACTCTTGAAGCGTTGATTACATGGTCGAGGGAGAAACAACTTCCTTTTTTGGTCATTGGCGACGGAACCAATCTTCTTGTCACGGACGGCGGTATAAGTGGAATTGTCATCATGTTAACTGAATGTCTTAAAACAATAGCACAGACGGGTGTTGAATCCGATAAAATTTTGGTTACGGCCATGGCGGGCGCTCGAATGCAATCTCTTTGCACATTTGCGATAGAGCGAGGTTTAGAAGGGATGAATTTTGCCATCGGGATTCCTGGGACGGTCGGCGGAGGAATTATGATGAATGCGGGGACATCTTATGGCTCTATGGAAGGCGTAATAGAATCCATAAGCATTCTACTGCCGACAGGCCAGTCCGTCAAAATTAACAGAGATCGGCTCGATTTTTCATATCGAAAGCTTTCCTTGAATGAGGCATTTGCCCCTGCGTGTGAGAGACAGCCAATCATATTGAGCGGCTGCTTTAGCCTTAAACCGTCAGATTCTGAAAGGCTGAGAGAAGAAGCGATGGAAATCTTGAAAATACGCAGAGAAAGACATCCAATAGGCATGCATAGCGCAGGGTGTTTTTACAAAAACCCCGTTTCCGGTAAAACTGCTGGTGAGCTGATTGAACTGGCTGGCCTAAAAGGAATGTCGATTGGTGGGGCAGAAGTCTCCCTCAAGCACGCTAATTTTATCATTAACCGCCAAAACGCATCTGCTGATGACGTTCTGGCGTTGATGGAGCATATTGAAGAAACGGTATCAAAAGTGTTCAACGTGAACCTTGAAAGAGAGGTTAAGGTTGTTGGATCGTAAACACATACGAAGCAACTATTATAAAAACAGCGCAGCCAAAAGACGTGCTAAGGTTATCCGGCGATTTCTGTTCTGTGTAAAAGCGATCATTGTCGTTGCAGCACTACAGTTTGTTAGCTTTCTTTTTATTTTTAGTTACGATTTTCTAACCCAGTGCGACTATTTTAATGCCGAAAATATCGTTGTTGCCGGTGCGAATAGAATGACCAAAAAACAGGTTTTGCATCATGTAAAGATATATAAAGGCATAAATATTCTTTCTGTAAATCTTTCATTGGCCAGGAAAAGACTTCTTGCCTATTCTTGGGTTGACGATGTCGAGGTTAGCCGGGAACTTCCTGACAAAATAAATATTAAGATAAAAGAGCATAAGCCGCTTGCTATTTTGGATCTTGGCCGAAAGTTTATCATTAACACCCGCGGAGAAGTATTCAAAGAAATGGCGGTATCGGATCCTGGCAACATGCCGACTATCAAAGGGCTGGAGTTTTCAGATATCAATGTTCAAGGAAAACCCCGAAGCACCGCCTTTAGTGCCGTAATGGAAGTTTTAGCACTAGGACAAAAATCTGAAAGCGTTCTTCCCTACAACGTAATAAAAAAAATTCAAGTGGATCGGGAAATCGGGCTTACCATTTTCACTTCCGATCGTATTAAAGCAGTAAAGATCGGATACAATGACTACCCGAACAAGTATGCCAGACTCAAAGATGTGCTTTTATACCTGAGGAAAAGACCTGATTTTTCACATATCGAATCGATTGACCTGAATAATTTAAATAGAATTGTCGTGAATCCGAATAGAGTAAAGTTGCCTGTCGGAGACCACAAGGAGGTTTAAGATGCGTGGACAGGAAAATATCATCGTCGGTCTTGATGTAGGGACGACTAAAATTTGTACCGTAGTTGGGGAAGTATCCGGAGGTGAAATCAACATCATTGGTATCGGTACACATCCATCAATTGGGCTCAGGAAAGGGGTTGTCGTTAACATTGAATCGACTGTGGAGTCGATTCAAAAGGCCGTTGAAGAGGCTGAACTTATGGCCGGGTGTGAAATATCATCAGTATATGCAGGAATAGCAGGGGGGCATATAACCGGTTTCAATAGTAGAGGAATTGTAGCAATCAAAGGTTCTGAAGTGACAAAGCTTGATGTTGAGCGAGTGATTGATGCTGCACGTGCTGTGGCCATTCCCATGGACCGCGAGGTCATCCATGTCATTCCCCAGGAGTTTATTGTCGATGATCAGACAGGGATTCAGAATCCTGTGGGCATGTCTGGTGTGAGGCTTGAAGCAAAAATCCACATCGTAACCGGTGCGGTAACCTCTGCGCATAACATTGTAAAATGCGCCAACAGGTCGGGTCTTGATGTATGTGATATTGTCTTGGAGCCACTCGCTTCCGGTGAAGCGGTTCTGACCGGAGAAGAAAAGGACCTTGGAACAGCACTTCTTGATCTCGGTGGTGGAACAAGTGATTTAGCGATTTTTTTCGAAAAAAATATTAAGCACACGTTTGTCCTGTCTCTTGGCGGTAATAACTTAACAAACGATATTGCCATTGGTCTGAGAGCTTCACAGACGGATGCCGAAAAGATTAAGAAAAAATACGGCACCTGTATTGCCAAGAATATTAGTGCCGAAGAGATGATTGAAGTTCCTGGCATGGGTGGGCGCAAACCAAGAAAACTTCCAAGACAAATACTGGGCGAAATACTGGAGCCGCGAATGGAAGAAATCTTCACGCTGATCAAACGGGAAATCTACAGGGCCGGAATGGAGAATGTCATTACGTCCGGCGTGGTGTTAACCGGAGGAACATCGCTTTTGGACGGTGGAACTGAAGTTGCGGAATCGATTTTCAATCTTCCGACTCGATTGGGTAAACCCATGGGCATCAGAGGTCTTGTTGATGTCGTCAACAATCCCATGTATGCCACAGGTGTTGGATTGGTTTTGTATGGTGCAAGAATAGAACCGTCAAAGAAATTTAGGATTCGGGACACCAATATTTTTAACCGTGTCATGACCCGAATGAAGAGGTGGTTCAAAGATGTCATCTGAAGGGAATAAATAATGGTTTTTTAAGACCGCTTTGAGCGGGTCACAATACATTCCTCCGGCTTTGCCGGAGGTTATTAAATACTTCAAGGAGGTGGGGGAGATTATGTTTACTTTAATTGAAAATGAGAAATCTGCAAAAATCAAAGTAATTGGGGTTGGGGGCGCTGGTGGAAACGCGATCAACAACATGATCAATTCCAAGCTCAAGGGCGTCAAGTTCATTGTAGCCAACACAGACGCACAGGCCCTCGAGATTTCGAAGGCATCTGTGAAACTGCAAATAGGAGAAAAACTTACAGAGGGACTCGGGGCTGGCGCTAACCCTCAGATTGGCGAAGAAGCGGCGCTAGAAAACGCCGATGCCATTAGGAAGGCGTTGGAGAACAGCCACATGGTGTTCATTACTGCTGGATTCGGTGGTGGCACCGGCACTGGAGCGGCACCGGTTATTGCTGAAATCTGCAAGGAAATTGATGCGCTTACGGTTGCCGTTGTGACGAAACCCTTTTCCTTTGAAGGCATGAAAAGGGCCATACAAGCAGAAGAGGGGATTGAAATCCTAAAGAAAGTCGCCGACACGGTTATTACCATACCCAATGACAGGTTGCGGGGACTTGCGTCAAAAAATGCCAAAATGATCGATATGTTCATCAAAGCCGATGAAGTTCTACTCCATTCAGTAAAGGGGATTACTGACCTTATCACCATGCCGGGACTGGTCAACCTCGATTTTGCCGATGTTAAAACGACCATGTCCAAATCCGGAATGGCCATTATGGGTATCGGTATAGCCAGTGGTGAAAATCGGTCTGTAGAGGCGGCCGAACGTGCCATATCTCACCCTCTTCTTGAAGACATCTCCATTTCAGGTGCCAAAGGTGTTTTGATGAATATAACGAGTAACAGTGATTTGACAATGGAAGAGATGACCGAAGCTTCTGAACGAATATACAGTGAAGTCGGTGAGGATGCAGATATTATTTGGGGCACCGTAATAGATGATAATATAGGCGTAATATCCCTGACTTTTCCTCTGAGCTGGTGCTTCTCTGTGGATTCAGAATCAGAACCGATGCCAGTCGCAATAACCGTCACTCTCATCTCATCGCCTATATTATCATCTATTACGGTGCCCCAAATAATATCTGCATCCTCACCGACTTCACTGTATATTCGTTCAGAAGCTTCGGTCATCTCTTCCATTG
>PVMS01168591.1_pt1 | contig 14531 bp, 12 predicted proteins | sample 1853461 | NCBI WGS metagenome assembly PVMS01 (sample SAMN08582032, study PRJNA380276) | Marine sediment metagenome, whole genome shotgun sequencing project. | isolation source: ocean sediment barecode stripped | collected 2017 | reverse complement strand
AGGAAGCTTTTGCACGCATTACAATCTTTCCTCTACCTGTATGAAACGCGTCTTTAACTCCTTCATATCCATAAATAACCCCTCCAGTTGGAAAATCTGGAGCTTTCACATGCTGCATTGGGATGAATCCGATAGAAAAGGAATGCGAATTGTATACATATTAAAGCGCGATGCAATACCAAATATTGTTCTTAATATGCTCTACAAATACACAGCACTTCAATCTAGTTTTAGTGTTAATAACATTTGTTTAGTAAAGGGTAGGCCTCGTTTATTGAACCTGAAAGAGTTGATCAAGTATTTTGTAGAACACCGTCATGAAGTGGTGGTAAGGCGTACAAAATATTTACTTCGAAAAGCAGAAGAAAGAGCCCATATTTTAGAAGGACTTATTATTGCTTCCGATAATATTGATGAAGTGATCAGATTAATCCGTGCTTCAGCAAATGCTGATGAAGCTCGTGAAAAATTGATTAAAGCTTTTGAGCTTTCAGAAATACAAGCCAAAGCCATTGTTGAAATGCGCTTGCGTCAACTTACAGGACTAGAGCAAGATAAATTAAGGACAGAGTATGAAGAATTAATGAAAACCATTCAAGGGTATAAAGATATTCTTGGAAGTGAAGATCTGCGAATGGATATCATTAAAGAAGAATTATTTGAGATACAACGTAAATATGGAGATGAGCGTCGTTCAGTTATTGAATATGCCGGAGGAGATGTAAGTATTACTGATTTAATTCCAGACGAGAGCGTAGTTATAACCATCTCGCATGCTGGATATATTAAAAGAACTTCATTGTCTGAATACAAGAAACAACACAGAGGCGGAATAGGAGCAAAGGCTTCTTCTACCCGTAATGAAGATTTCTTAGAACATCTTTTTGTAGGGACCAATCACCAATATATGTTGTTCTTCACTCAAAAAGGAAAATGTTTCTGGATGCGTGTATTTGAAATACCAGAAGGAAGTCGAACTTCAAAAGGAAGAGCTATTCAAAATCTTATTAACATAGGACTAGAAGATAAGGTTAAAGCATTTATTTGCACACAAGATCTTAAAGATGATGAATACATCAATAGTCGTTATGTTATTATGGCTACCAAGAAGGGTCAAGTTAAAAAGACTTTATTGGAACAGTATTCTAGACCACGAACCAATGGAATTAACGCAATAACTATTAGGGAAAGTGATGAGCTATTAGAAGCAAAACTTACCAGAGGTGATAGCCAAGTTATGCTGGCTGTAAAATCTGGAAAAGCAATTCGATTTGAAGAAGAGAAAACACGTTCAATGGGTAGAAATGCCTCTGGAGTTAGAGGTATCAGATTGGGAAGTGAGAATGATGAAGTTATAGGTATGATTACTATAAATGATACAGAATCTAATGTTTTAGTGGTTTCTGAAAATGGTTATGGTAAAAGATCTAAATTAGAATATTATAGAATAACCAACAGGGGAGGAAAAGGAGTGAAAACTATTAGTATTACAGAAAAAACAGGTAATTTAGTAGCCATTAAAAATGTGACTGATAGCGATGATTTAATGATCATAAATAAGTCAGGAATAGCTATTCGCTTGGAAGTAGAAAGCTTGCGTGTTATGGGTCGTGCTACACAAGGTGTACGTCTTATTAAAGTTAGAGAAGGTGATGCAATTGCAGCTGTAGCCAAAGTAATGCATGATGAAGATGAAGTTAATGATGAAGAAGTTATTGAAGATGGCACAATTATTGAAAATTCTGAGAATACAGATAATAATAACAACGATAAAGAAGAAGAATAATTTAATAATAAATAGAATTACAATGAAAAAACAAATTTTAGTAGTGGGGATTATGTTGATTGCCGCTATGACATTTGGACAGAAAAAGGAAATTAAAAAAGCTGATAAAGCTGTAAAAGCGGGAGAATTTACAGAAGCACTATCAATTTTAAATCAGGTAGAAGGACTTATTTCTAATGCAGAACTTAATCTAAAGCAACAATACAATTTGGTGAAAGGACAAGCCTATTTAGGAGATGCTGGAAATGATTTTGAAAAATTAAAAGCAGCTGGTAAAGCTTTTGAAGAGGTTATAAAACTAAATGCAACTAGTAAATATGCTACAGATGCAGAGTTGGGTGTTTTAAATTTAAGGGATGCATTGATAAACAGTGCTATTTTAGATCAAAGTGCAAAAAACAATAGTTTGGCTTCAAAAAAATTATATCGAGCATATAATGTAAGCAAGCAAGACACTTCTATTTTATTTTTTGCTGCTGGTAATGCTGTTAACGCAAAAGAGTATAATGATGCATTAAAATACTATCAAGAATTAGTAAGCTTAGAATATACTGGTATTGAAATGGAATTTTATGCAACAGATAAAGAGTCTGGGGAAGAAAAAAAATTCAACAATAAAGCTGAGAGAGATTTAGTATGTAAAAGTGGATCTTTTATAAATCCAATTGATACTAAAACTGAATCTAAAAGAGGAGCTATTTTAAGAAATATGACTCTTATTTATGTGAGTACAGGGGATTCTGAAAGTGCTAGAGAGATAATGAAAAAAGCTAGAAAAGAAAACCCTGATGATGTTGCTTTAATGAGAGCTGAAGCTGAAATGTACTATAATGAGGGAGATATGGTAGGCTATAAAAAAATTATAAATGAAGTTATTAGTAAGGACCCAAATAATCCAGAGCTCTATTATAACTTAGGAGTAGCAAGTAAAAAAAATGAAGAGATAGAAGCTGCAATGAAATTTTATGATAAGGCTATAGAATTAAATCCTGACTATGTTGAAGCACTAATAAATAAAGCTGATTTAATACTTTCTAAAGAAGAAGCTTTAATTGAAGAAATGAATTCTTTAGGAACTTCAAATGCAGATTATGATAGATATGATGAACTAAAAGAGGTGAAAAATAATATTTATAAAGAGGCTTTATCTTATTTAGAAAAAGCTTCTGATTTAAGAACATCTGATGTTGAGTTAATCAGAACCTTAAAAAATATTTATAGCTTGTTGGCAATGGATGATAAAGCAAAATTAATGAAAGTTCGCCTTGAAGAAATGGAAGGAGATCAATAATTAAAAATTATTTTATAATTTAAAAGCTTCCACCCTAAGTCATGGTTTGGAAACTTTTTTTATATAATTCGTTTAATTACTCTTAGTTTATGAGTATGCTTTCTAATCTGATTATTGAAGATTCCTGATTGATCTAGACGGTCTACACGTACTTTTCCATGGGCATGGATTATATAGTTATCCTTCATAATAATACCAACATGAGTTATTATTCCTTCCTCATTATCGAAAAAAGCTAAATCACCAGGTTCGCTTTCTTCAATAAAACTTAAAGAATCCCCCTGTGTAGCCTGCATACTTGCGTCACGCAGTAACTTATACCCATTTAGTTTATAGACCATTTGAGTAAAACCACTACAATCTATTCCAAAAGGAGTTTTACCTCCCCATAAATATGGACTGTTTAAATAAAGTTGAGCAGTTTCAATTATATTAGATTTTGGTTGTTGGTCAATTATTGCATTACCATCATAGCTATGTTGCAAATAATTTGTCACACTTACATTACTGCCAAGACATATGGAAAATAATTCCTTCTTAGGAGTAATAATAATATCAACAAAATTAGATGAAAGTCTTTGGACTTGTTTTTCTAGTGAATTATAATCTTCATTAGAAATTAAAAGAAATTGCTTATTGTCTACCCATCCTTCATAGGCATCATAGGATAAACATATCCTACTCCAATTTTTTCGATCTTCTAGTATTTTGAAAGTTTCTCCGTAAAGAACCTGGGATATCATTTCGCTGGTATCACTATCTATTGCACGTAAGGGAATAACACTTAAATTACAAAGGCCGTATTTCATTTAAATAAATTGAAAAATTTGCTAATTAAAGTTTCAAAAATAGTCTTTATCTTTCAATTACCATTGCAGAAGCGCCACCTCCACCATTGCAAATAGCTGCAGCACCTATTTTGCCGTTATTTTGTTTTAGAACATTGATTAGTGTAATCAGAATTCTAACACCACTACATCCAAGTGGGTGACCTAAGGAAACAGCCCCTCCATTTATATTTACATTAGAATCATTCAAGCCTAAAAGCTTCATATTTGCCAGACCTACTACTGCAAATGCTTCGTTAAATTCAAAATAATCAACGTCGTTTAATGAAATGTTTGCTTTTGCTAATGCTTTTGGTAAAGCTTTTGCAGGAGCTGTAGTAAACCATTCTGGGTCTTGAGCTGCATCTGCATAACTTTTAATAGCCGCAAGAATTGTTAAACCTAATTCATTGGCCTTTTCTTCGCTCATTAATATCATTGCACCTGCTCCATCATTTATAGTTGATGAATTAGCAGCAGTAGCTGTTCCGTCTTTGGTAAATACTGCTCGTAATGAGGGAATTTTTTCCATTCTTACATTTTTAAACTCTTCATCTTCAGAAAATATAACTGGTTCACCCCTTCTTTGTGGAATTTCAACAGGTATCACTTCTTCATTAAATTTTCCGTCTTCCCAAGCTTTGGCTGAACGTTTGTACGATTGTATAGAAAAATCATCTTGCTCTTCCCTAGTAACCTGATGTTCGGTAGCACATAAATCTGCACATACTCCCATAGCATTTTGATCGTAAGCATCTACTAATCCATCTTTTTGCATACCGTCTTCCATGGTCTTGGGTCCAAATTTATGACCATTTCTTAAATGCACATAATGTGGAATATTACTCATACTCTCCATACCTCCGGCAACAATAACATCTGCATCACCAAGAGCAATAGCCTGAGCAGCAAACATAACAGCTTTCATACCTGAGGCACAAACTTTATTAACTGTTGTACAGGGTACTGTATTTGGTATTCCTGCTCTCAATGCTGCTTGACGTGCTGGAGCTTGTCCAACACCTGCCTGAACAACATTTCCCATATATACTTCTTCTACAAGGGTAGGATCTAGGTTTATTTTATTTAAAGCACCTTTAATGGCAACTGAACCTAATTGAGATGCGGTTAAAGATGATAAACTTCCCATAAAACTTCCAATTGGGGTTCGTACTGCAGCGACTATTACAACTTTTTTACTCATTTGAAATCAGATTTTTATTAATAAAATAGAGATTACAAATTTACGCATTTAATATTAAAATTATTCTTGTTAGTTGTGTATTTGGGATTAATTAAACGATATTTATACCTTTACTATTCGCAATAGAATTTAATGAGTAATTTCTTTTCTTTTTTTACAAAAAATCAATCATTTATATATAAGGCATTCCTTTTTATAATAGCCACTGTTTTAGTCGTATATCTATTGCCAAAAGGAGGACAGTTTAAGTATAATTTTCAAAAAGGGAAATTATGGCAATATGAAAATTTATATGCTCCTTTTAGTTTTACACTAAAAAAGGATAAGGAAAGTCTAGAAAAAGAAATTGAAGATATTCGATCTGAGGCCATTCCTTATTTTGAAAAGGATACCCTTATCATTCTAGAATCTAATACCCTTTTTTTAGAATTAATTGATGAAACATATCCTGATAGTCTTTATATATCTCAAAAGTCACTACTTGAAAGGGTTGGAACGAATATTATAGATGACCTTTATTCAATTGGTGTTATTGACGAAATTCTTCCTTTTTCTGATGATAAATTAATCTATCTAAAAAATGGAAGTGCTTTTGAAGAGTTTACTTACAACCAATTAATAAATGTTAAGGATATTGAAACCATTATACAAATAAAAGTAAATGAGGCATCAATATACAATTCTGAAAATTATTTAATTGAAGTACTTTCCAGGGCCGTATTGCCAAATATCTCCTATAATAGTAAGCTTACAGAGACAACTATAAACACAGAAATTGATGCAATAAATCCAAATAGAGGGGTTATAGATAAGGGAAGCAGGATCATTGCAAAAGGAGAAGTGGTTGAAGGAAATAAATTTCAAATATTGACCTCTTTAAAATCTGAATTTCAATCTCAAGTATGGAGCAAATCAAATTATTACTGGTTGCTTTTTGGATATTCTTTATTGGTTTTCCTCGTATTTTTAATGTTGTTTCTTTTCCTGAAAAATTATAGGCCATTAATCTACGAGAACAATACAAAAGTAACATTTATCTTTTTCAATATCATATTGATGGTTTTTTTAACTACTATGATTGTAAAGTATGATGCTAGATTGGTATACATCACACCGCTTTGTATATTACCTCTAGTACTAAAAACATTTTTTGATGCTCGTCTTGGACTATTTGTACACGTTTTAACATTATTATTACTTGGATTTATAGTACCCAATAGTTTTGAATTTCTCTTCCTGCAAATAATAGCAGGGATAGTTACAGTATTAACAGTATCAGAGCTTTATAAAAGAGCAAATTTGTTTATTTCAGTAAGTCAGATCACATTGATTTATATAGTTGGATACTTTGCCTTTTTTATCATTCAGGAGGGTAATATTGAATTGATAGAGTGGGAGTATTTTGGCTACTTTATACTGTGTGGTCTTATTACATTATTCGCATTTCCTCTTATATATATTTATGAAAAAGTATTTGGATTGGTCTCTGATGTTTCGTTATTAGAGCTCAGTGATACCAATTCGAAATTACTGAAAGAACTTTCAAACAAGGCTCCAGGAACTTTTCATCATTCATTGAATGTTGCCAATTTAGCTGAAGCTGCTGCCAATGAGATTGGTGCCAATGCGATGTTAGTGAGAGTAGGCGCATTGTATCATGATATCGGTAAAATGATAAATCCTACTTATTTTACTGAAAACCAGGTTTCAACTATCAATTCTCATGATGAATTGGACCCCAAAGAAAGCGCTCAGATAATTATTGATCATGTCATCAAAGGAATTGAAATAGCAAGGAAAAATAAACTACCAGATAGAATTATAGATTTTATACGTACCCATCATGGTACTAGTTTGGTCTATTATTTTTATTCAAAAGAAAACGAAAATATTGGAGCTGCTAACAAAGAAGATTTCATGTATCCTGGTCCTATACCATTTTCAAAAGAAACGGCCATATTAATGATGGCTGATAGTGTGGAGGCAGCCAGTAAAAGTTTGAAAGAGCCCACTTCCTCAAAATTAGAAGCATTTGTCGAGAAAATCGTAGATAATCAGATGGAGCAAGGACAATTTTTAAATGCCAATATTACATTTAAAGAGATTCAAATTATAAAAAAAGTGCTCAAAAAGAAGTTGAATAATATTTACCATCTGCGTATAGAGTACCCAGAATAAATTAAAACCAATCCTTTGTGTTTCGACATTTCATCCACAAAAATTAAACAACTGGTTGAGAGAAGCCAGGCAGCTGAATTTTACAAAAATTTCAATTACGATCCTTTTTATCATGTGAGTGGATTTTCGTATCCAAAAGTTTCCATAATTAAGATGAATGAACCCAATATAATTTATCCTTCAACATGGGGATATATTCCCGAATGGGCAGAAAATGATATCGGGGGCTTTAGAAAAAAGTATAACACTTTAAATGCAAAGTGTGAAACATTATTGACTTCTAGTATGTATAAGGGGAGTGCAAGAGAAGGGCGGTGTTTAATTATTGCAGATGGTTTCTTTGAGCCTCATAGGAGAAATAATATGCCCATCCCATATTATTGTTATATTCCATCTGATGAATTTGATGATGGTAGAGATATTTTTGTGTTTGCTGGAATTTATAATGAACAAGGAGATCAATCGTTGTCTTGCTCAATAATTACTACTGAAGCAAACGATTTCTTTTCAGAAATTCATAATGTAAAAAAACGAATGCCCTTGGTACTTAACAATGACCTGAAAGGGGAGTGGTTAAGTGATGAATTAAGGAAATCACATATTGAAGATCTGATGAAAACAGGCTTTACAAAAAAAGAATTTAAAGCCTATTCGGTTTCTAGAAATCTTTATGATAGAAAACGATTAACAAATGAACCAAATATTTTGGATCCTGTGAATTATGCTACACTTTTTGATTAATTATTGTTATTATCCTTCAAAATAGGCACTTTTTTTTCGATGAGATCGATCGGTCCTGTAACTTGTTTAGGAGCCTTAAAGCGGTAGCCAATAAAAACATGGAAACTATTTCTGATAGGTTGCAGGCTTATATTATCAGAAGAATATTTCTCACTATTTACCGCATAGTTATATTCTATTCCAAAATAAATTTTTCTACCATTGTAACCAGCAGCAGTACCAGTATTTAAAGTGAAGAAGAATTCATTGTTATTTTCCTTAACAGAATCACTTTCAGAATGGAATGTAGTATTGTAGAAATCAACTTCAATACCAGGTTTAGCATAGGCATTTAAATACCAAAATTTATGAAAGACAAAAGTATAATAGTAACCAGCATCGAGATTGGTACTAAATCCTTTGTAATCGTTATACTCAGACTTTTGGTTAATCTCTCCGTCTTCTTGTATTAAATAATCTGTTCCAGTAACATGATAAAAAGTATAGTTAAAGCCAGCCACAAATGACCCGGTACTTTTTAATTGAATTTCGGTATTGGATTCTATTGCTTTAAAAGAATAGTTGTCATTGAAATTATACTGGGAAGAGCCTGTGATGATATTTGTTGTCAATCGAGGATATTGTATATGAAAATTTGAATTGCTAGTAGTAGCAGTTATCTCTTGAGTGTTTTCAATATAAAAGCCTCTGGTATAGTTATATTCAATGCGATGTGTCCAGTCATCTAATAGCAGCTTAACCCTAAATCTGAAGAAATCTGTTTTTCCTTTGTTTTCTTTTTCACTGTCTGAAAGACTTGGACGAATTGCTAATCGGACAGAAAGGAATTTATAACTGAAAACAACTCCATAACTGGTCTTTAAATTTGTGCTTATGGTTGCCTTTTTACCCTCATGAGGAATAAAATAATTGACCTCATCGCTGGTAACATCAAATTTAATATTTAGTTGCTCACTATGATCTTCTATATAGGAATTCTCAATAGAAAGGCTATCTTTTACTATTATATTTTGAGAATAAATAAAAAAGGTGTTAAATAATAATAATATTAAATGAAATTTATTCATTAATTAAACTCAGGTATTTATTATTTACGTTCCTCTCCTTTTTTATTTTTAGCAGCTTTCTTTTCTTCTTTTTTAGTTTTCAAAAGAGCTTTCATCTCTTTAATTTCTTCTTTCTTTTCATCACTTGCTCCGATTGGAATATATAATTTAATATAGACTGCGTCGTTATTGCTTCCAGAAACACCTTTGTAAATATTGGTAAATCCATAATAATATCTTACACCTACTGTCCACCCCAATCCTTTTAAAAATCGATAACCGACTCCTGCGGTGGCTCCCATTTCAAACCAATTAATCAATTCTGTGTTTTCTTCTTTTAATCTTCCTTCTACAGTATCTTCCTCATAATTATATTCAATCCAACCTTTATAGTTTAAACCAAATTGAGGTCCAATTTCTGCATGAAAATTATTTTTAAACTTATATTTAGCAAGAACAGGAACCAAAAAACCATTAATTTTTTGGCTATAATCACCTTCAGGATTAATACCATCTACATCTAGATTATAAATTGTAGCACCTAAAGTGATCAAATCTTCTTGACTTAATTTATCAGTACCTAATGAAGATTTTACTAGAACACCAGTATTTAAGTACCATTGTTCTTTCATTTTAATATCAAAGTAAAACCCCAAGTTAAATGACCTCAAGTAATCTCTATTATCAAAGCCAGATATACTGGAATAATTAAAGCCTCCGTCCAATCCAAATTCTATTTTACCTGTATTTAATTTATCCCCAAGAAGCAGAGCAATTAATACTTGCGAAGTAGTTACATAACTAAAAAATAAAAAAAATACTAGTATAAGATGTTTTTTCATAATGAAAATTTAACCAATTAGATTATTTTACGGTATATCCTTTTCCTTCCATACAGGCAGAAAATGCTTTATTATAATCGGCGGCAGCGGCGGCACTTGCTGCTGAAGCAGCATTATCATTTGCTTGTTTTTGTCGTTGATCACCTACTTTTTTAGCACGTCTGCCTCTTATACCACCTGCTACTGCACCAATGGCAGCTCCTTTTCCAGTATCTCCAGCAATGGCACCTATTGCAGCTCCTGCTGCTGCACCTTTTGCTGCACCTACAACAGCACTTCCATCCGCAGATGTATCAACCTTTTCACCTACATATTTAGTTGGATTGATAGGATCATAACCAGATTGTTCCTTAGCCCAGTTAAAACATGCCATTTCATCTGCCTCTTGGGTTGCTTTGTCTTGATTATTTGAAGGAAAGACATATACTCCTAAGCTTTTTGAGATTCCACCGTCCTGAGCTTGAGAGGAATTTAATCCTGTTGCTATTGCAATAATTGCAAGTATATATTTTATATTTTTCATATTCTTTTTTTAATTATTATTAATAAAAACATAACCTAATTGATTAAGGGCATCAGCTTCATTATAAATAGTGTAACTTTTAATGATCTTCCCATTTTCTATTTGGTATAAAGTGTTTGCCCAAAGTTTAACTTCAGCATTATTCTTTTTATAAATTATAGTCAACTCTGCCCAGTTAGTCACCCATTCCCCTTTGTTTTCACCATCAGGTATAGTTACAGCGATGTTTCTGGATTTGTTATAATCGATACTTTTATAAAGGTTTGTAGAAAACTCTTTCCAGTTTTTTAAAGCATCTTCTTTATTGATGGAGGAGCCATAATTGGGACCATAACCAATATAATCTTCATCTAATAAGGTATCCATTCCTTCTGAATTTAAATCCTCAACTGCCTGAATATATTGTTCAACTATAGCAATATTTTTTTCTGAATTATCTTCGGTTTTTGTACAGCTTATCATAACTGAAACAATTACCATTACAAAGATTAGCTTTTTCATATAAATTAATTTAAAATTATTCTTTACAAGTTAATACTTATTCTCTTAATAATTCAACTGTTAAGTTTTTTGATTTCTTATTACTTTTATCAAACCAAACAAATTGATACGCCAATAAAAAAGTGTTGAAATCGGATCCAGCTCTAGTTGAAAACCCATCTGTATATACAGCCTTTAGGGAATGACCTTTAAATATGCGATATGCAAAAGTTAACCCGAACCTACTATTATCTACATCGATATCTTGTTCAATATTATTGATTTCAATTTTTCCTCCATAGGTTTTTCCAATAGATCCTGCTATCCAAACTCCAGGGTTAAAAATATATCCAGTGTGGAATTGCACACCATAAATTGGTTTTTGCTGACTTGAATTTCCGTCAAAATAATTTGTGTTCTCTGTAAAAATCCAAGTATTTAAATGTGCTTCAAAAATGAGCTTCTTTTTGATAGTATAAGAACCGGCAACCCCTGTTTTAAATTCCCATCTATTGGTTCCTAAATTAATTAATTTGTTGGGATCATACTGACCTATTGGTAATCGAACTCTAAAGAATACACCTAATTTGAACTTTTCTTTTTCATGCTTTACAAATTCAGTTGGTTTTAAAGGTGGTGATCCTGTTAAGATCATGGAAACACGAAGTAAGGGGTCACCAAACCCATTTCTGGTGGTTGAAGTATCGATCTGATTTAAAGCACCATTAAATTCAGCAAAAGAGTAGGGGGCAACAACATCAAATTTTGTCAATTTATTGAACAACTTAAAACTTCTAGCATAAGCAAATATAGCATTGTTCAATTCGGCATTTAGATCTTCTATAGGTGCACTATTATCTAATAGTATATTCCCTTTTGAATATCCATATATGCAATAACAACATTAGTTCCTGTAGGTATTGAAGATAAAAACCGAGGTTCCAGATCTTGTGCAGATAGTGTTATTGAAAATAAAATTAAAATAAAACTATGTGTATAGCAGTTTTTTATATGAAAAATGGTTGACAATTTAATTTCTATTATAATTATTTGAAAGGTAATTACAAATGTACTTATTTTAATGTTTTCTGGAAAAGGAATCAGTTATGATACTATTATTTCTAATAATGATGTTAATTTTGCATTCGTATTGAAATAAATTTTTGATTTATTGCTTTTGTTTATAACATAACAAATCCCATTAATACTGAAATCAATACCGAAAATACCTCCGATTGTGTTATTTTTAGACCCAGAAAAATAGAATACAAACACTTGGTATAGTAAATACTAAAATGATAACGAATACTATGAAGTCAACTGAAAAGTTAGTATCTCATCATAAAAGAAATGAAGGCATTCCGTTTGATGTAAGCCTTTTTGAAGATCTGAATATAAATAGAAGTGCAGTAGAGCGTAGGGCCGCAACATTGGGAGGGCGAAGATCCGTAAAAAAAGAATGGCAGGCAGCCTGGCTATTAAAAGCTTTAAGTTGCATAGATCTTACCACTCTTGCTGGAGATGATACCTCAGGTAATGTACACCGATTATGTGCAAAAGCAAAGTCTCCAGTACGTTTAGATGTATTAGAAGCTTTAGGGATGAGGGGTGAAAAAATTCAAGTAGCAGCAGTTTGCGTGTACCATAATCTTATTAAACATGCAGTAAAAGGACTAGAAGGAAGCAACATTCCAATTGCAGCAGTTTCTACAGGATTTCCAGCGGGAAACATTCCACTAAAGGAAAAAATTAAACAAATCGAATTATCTGTTGCTGCCGGAGCAAAAGAAATTGATATAGTGGTAAGTAGAGATCTAGTGCTTCAATCTGATTGGAAAGGACTTTACGATGAAGTTTCTGCTTGTAGAAAAGCTTGTGGAGAGGCTCATATGAAAACCATTTTGGCAACTGGAGAAATTCCAACCTATACCAAAGTTGCAAAAGCCAGTTGGGTGAGTATGATGGCTGGAACCGATTTTATTAAAACAAGTACTGGTAAAGAATCCGTTAATGCAACTATAGCGGTAAGTCTGGTTATGATAAGAACACTGAGGGAATATTATGAATTAACTGGTTACAAGATTGGTTTTAAACCTGCAGGGGGAATCAGCAAAGCAAAGCAAGCTGTAAACTGGTTGATATTAATTAAAGAAGAACTTGGTAATGATTGGCTGTCTCCTGAATTGTTCAGATTCGGAGCAAGTAGCTTATTAGGCGATATTGAAAGACAACTGGAGCACTATGTGACTGGTCGTTATTCAGCAGCATTCAGACATCCAATGGCATAAAAAATATAGATATGAAGATCAAAGAAATATACGACACAATGACTTATGGCCCAGCTCCTGAAAATGCAGATGAAGCGATTCAATTTCTGAAAGACCATAAAAGAAAATTCAATCTATTTATCAATGGAAAATGGGTTACACCTTCTTCAAAAGAATTTTTTGATAGCATTAATCCATCTACAAAAGAAAAGCTGGCAACCATTTCTGAAGCAAATGAAACAGATGTCAATAAAGCAGTAGTTGCAGCTAAGAAAGCCTTGCCTGACTGGATCAAGATAGGTGCTCACCAACGGGCAAGATATCTATATGCTTTAGCAAGACAAATTCAAAAGCACGCTCGCCTTTTTGCAGTTTTGGAATCATTGGATAACGGAAAACCTATAAGAGAAACCAGAGATATTGATATTCCAATCGTTATAAGACATTTTTATCACCATGCTGGTTGGGCACAATTAAGAGATACCGATTTAAAAGAGTATAAAGAAGTAGGTGTTATTGGACAGATTATCCCCTGGAACTTCCCATTAATGATGCTATCCTGGAAGATTGCTCCTGCGATTGCAATGGGAAATACAGTTGTATTAAAACCAGCTGAATCAACCTCCTTAACCGCATTGCTTTTTGCTGAAATATGCAGGCAAATTGGTTTGCCAAATGGTGTGGTAAATATTATTACTGGACATGGTAAAACCGGAGCAACACTTGTAAATCATAAGGATGTAAATAAAATTGCTTTTACAGGTTCTACAGAAGTTGGAAAAATCATCAGACGAGCTACCGCTGGAACAGGAAAGAAACTTTCCTTGGAATTGGGAGGAAAATCACCTTTTATTGTATTTGAAGATGCCGACTTGGATAGCGTTGTTGAAGGTATTGTAGACGCCATTTGGTTCAATCAGGGTCAGGTTTGTTGTGCCGGCTCCAGACTTTTGGTTCAGGAAAGTATAGCAGAAAAGTTATACAAAAAGATTAGAGTCAGAATGGAAAAATTAAGAATTGGCAATGCATTGGACAAAAGTATTGATATGGGAGCTGTTGTTGATAAAGGACAACTTAAAACCATTAGCGATTTTGTAAAGTTGGGAGAAGATGAAGGCAGTACACTTTGTCAACCTTCTTGGTCCTGTCCAAAAGATGGGTATTTCTTTCCTCCTACATTATTTACTGATGTCTCCCCTTCAGCAACAATTGCACAGGAAGAAATATTTGGACCTGTTTTAGTAGCTATGAGTTTTAGATCACATAAGGAAGCAGTAAAGTTAGCTAATAATACCAGATATGGTTTAGCTTGTAGCATTTGGACCGAAAATATAAACCTTGCCGGT
>PVMS01133887.1_pt1 | contig 14532 bp, 12 predicted proteins | sample 1853461 | NCBI WGS metagenome assembly PVMS01 (sample SAMN08582032, study PRJNA380276) | Marine sediment metagenome, whole genome shotgun sequencing project. | isolation source: ocean sediment barecode stripped | collected 2017 | reverse complement strand
GAAAGCTACCGCCTCGACGGGAAAGCGCATTCGAGCCGCGCTCCCGACGGCGCCCGAATCGAAGCCACCGCCGGATGGAGAGACGAGGAGCTTGTCCTGGAGCTGGTTGGGGCGAACAAAACGAAAGTGGCCGAAACTTTCGCCCTCGTCGAAGGTGGACGCCGTTGGAAATTTCGTTCCAAATGGAGAGCGAGCTTCTCGATCAACCCCTGTTGATTCGAAGTGTCTACGAACGGGTGGTGGGAATCCGATGATTCAAGAGCCGGTGGCTTCGCTGTGAAACGCTTCCCGCGCGTCATCGACATTGGCATAGACGTGAAACAGCCGATTCAAGCTCAACACCTCGAGTAGTCGTACCACGCTGCTATCGACGGCGGCCAGTTTTACGTTCCCGCCGTGGGGGGCCAGCTTGTTGTGAAGCCGAACCAGCACTCCGACTCCGTAGCTCGATATGAAACGGAGCTTCTTGCAGTCCACGATGAGCTTTCGATGCCTGCTTGAACCAGCTTTTCGAGCTCACCCAGGAACCAATCGGCGTTATCTGCGTTCAATCCGCCGTCGGCGGAGAGAATGAGGACGTCTTTGTCGACGCTGTGGTAGTAAAACTCCATACGGATTAGCTCAAGGCTTGTCGCCTTCGGCCCTCTTCAGCAAGTAGTCCATCAACACGTTGGCCATGGCCCGCATCCCTACCGGAACCGAGTCATCGTCGGCACGAAACGTGGGTGAATGGTTGGGGCCGGAAACGGTGCCGTCTTTGAGAGTTCCAAGACGATAGAAAAAGCCGGGTACTTCGAGGGCATAGTACGCAAAATCCTCTCCCCCCATGGTCGGTGGAATCTCGACGGCATTCTCCTCGCCGACAACGGCCGCTAAGGTCGGAATCGTCCACCGGCTGAGGTCGGGGTCGTTGATGGTGGCCGGGGTGCCCCGGTCATAGTTGAGCTCGTAGGAGCCGCCACCGGCGAGAGAGATTCCATCCAGGATCTCGTTCATGCGCCGCTCAATGGTGTCGCGCACATCCGGATCGTAGGTGCGTACCGTCCCCTGCATGCGCACTTCCTGCGGGATGATATTCGACCGCTCACCGCCGTGAATCATCCCCACCGTAACCACGCTCGGCTGGATCGGATCGATGGTGCGCGATGGGATGGTCTGGAAAGCCATGACCGCTTGAGCGGCCATCACCACCGGGTCGATCCCGAGGTCCGGATGGGCACCGTGGGTTTGGCTCCCCTTCATGGTGATCCGGAAGGAGTCCACCGAGGCCAGAGCCGGGCCTATGGTGTAGCCCAAAGTCCCTACCGGCATGTCAAAGGAAGTGTGGAGGCCGAACACTACCTCCGGTCGCGGATCCTCGAAGATCCCTTCTTTCACCATCAATTCGGCGCCACCCTCTTCCCCGGGCGGCGGCCCTTCCTCGGCAGGTTGAAAGATGAACATCACCGACCCCGGGATCTCGTCTTTCAAGTCGGCGAGTATCGAAGCCACCCCCATCAGGACGGCGGTATGCACGTCGTGGCCGCAGGCATGCATCACCCCGACTTCCAGATCGTTGTAAGTCGCCCGTACGGTGGATTTGAAAGGTAAGTCGGTGTCTTCGGTCACCGGCAGCGCATCCATGTCGGCTCGTACCGCAACCACCGGACCGGGTTTGCCTCCGGTCAGGATGCCCACCACCCCGGTGTGAGCGATGCCGGTACGAACTTCGATTCCCAGCGAACGCAGATGCTCCGCCGCCATCTTGGAGGTCTCGAACTCCCGATTGCCCAGCTCCGGATTCTGGTGAAGCCGGTGGCGGCACTCGACGATTTCATCCAGATGTCGATCGACGGACTCGCGGATTCGGTCGTCCAAAAGACCTGCCGGCAGATTCTCCTGGGCCGCCAAAACTGAAGGATCGAACCCAACAAATCCTAAGATCAAAACAAACAGCGCATATCTCATCTTCTAACCTCACGGGCGCGAGTCTATCCGCTTTTAATCGGTAGGGCAAAGAAAAGCAGATTAGCTGGTTTGCGCTCGGCTCGCTCCTCCGATAACGTGGATGGCCCCAATGAAGATCGGTGCATTTCTAGTCTTGCTCTCCCTGCCGTTGGGCCTCACAGGTTGCTCGGTGGCGGCGCGACACGCCGGCGGCGAAGTCCTGGAGCTCTCCGACCCATGGCATTACCGGTGGGGCGACTCCCCTTTGGACCCGGACGGTGTTCCCAGATGGGTCCGGGAGGACACCTCGGAGGGCTCCTGGCTTACCCTCCCTGAGGCGTCCCATGGGATCGGAAAGCAGGACAACTTTATCTGGTTGCGCACCAGGCTGCCGACATTCTCGTGGAACGACCCAGCACTCGTCACGTACCACATCTTCGGTGCATTCGAAGTCTATCAAGGAGAGCGGCTCGTTTACCGTTCGGGAGAGCTCACCTCCGAGCCAACGAACAAGTACGAGCAAACCAAGGCCCACTTCATCTCATTGGATTCGACCGCCGAGACCGACGTTTTGTTTTTTCGACTCTTTTTTGCCCACCCGAAGTTCATCTGGACCGAGCAGCCCATATTCCTCGTTTCCAAGGCCACCTACGTCAAGGAGTTCGTAAAGCGGTTCGGCGGACGAGCCATCCTCGGCGCCTTGCTCCTGGTGCTCGGTCTGTTCGCGCTCGCAGTGCACGTACTGAGGCGGAAGCAAAGATCTCTGCCTCATCTTTCCTTCGCTGTGCTCGCAATCAGTGCCGGGATTTTCGAAATTCTGGGGAGTTGGCTGGCAGTGATACTGATCGATGCGCCGGTCGCCGACTACTACCTGCGGCCGGCGGCGATGCTTATCCTCCCGGTCGGTTTGTTCCGTTTTCTCGAGCAAACCATTGGCGCCGGCCCAAAGAAGGCGCTCCGTCGCCTGTGGCAAATCCATCTCGTTGGTGCGGCGACCGCTTTCTCGCTCGAAATAATGAATGTCATACCCCTGCCCATCGCAATGGATCGCTTCACTTACTTCACGGCGCTCACCGTCCCGGTTTCCCTGGTTCTCATCGCCCAAGCCGCGTGGAGGGGAAACACCGAAGCCAAGATCCTGGGCGCCGGGTACGGCGTGCTCGGAGTCACCGGCCTTTTGGATGTGGGCTGGCAAATGGGAGTTCTTCCCGATCTCGGTGGCGTATTTCATTACGGCTTGTTCGCCTTTGTCATCTCCCTGGCGTTCATCGTCGAACGCCGCTACTCCGATGCCCTTCGCAGTCTGGAAGACTACAGCCACAATCTCGAAGAGAAAGTGGCGGTACGCACCGAAGATTTGAAAAACAAGAACGAAGAGCTGGAAGAAACACTGCGGCAGCTCGAGACGGCCCAAGATCAATTGATCCTCTCGGAGAAGATGGCGTCGCTGGGAAACTTGGCGGCCGGTATTGCTCACGAGGTCAACAACCCGATCGGAGCCATGAATGCGGCGGCGGACGTATCGGGGCGATGCGTTGAGAAGATAGGCGAAACGCTCGAGAAAAACCAAACACCGCCAGGCAGTAAACTTCAAAAAGTTTTCGAAATCTTGAAAGATAACGTCAGAGTTACCAAAACCGCCGGAGAAAGAGTTTCGAAGATCGTTCAGAGTTTAAAAAACTTCGCCGCCCTCGATCAAGCCGAGCTCCAGAGGACGGACATTCATCAGGACCTCGACAATACTCTGGTTTTGCTCGAGCACCAACTGAAGGATCGGGTCGAGGTCGTCAAAGACTACGGCGAGATCCCTCCGGTCGAATGCTACCGGAGTCAGCTCAACCAGGTGTTCATGAGCTTGCTGCGATTCGCCTCGAACACCATAGAAAAAGCGGGGACGGTGACCCTGCGGACCCGCTCCGTCGAAAACACCGTCGAAATCGAGCTCACCGATACCGGCCGCGGCTTGACCCCGGAAGAAGTCGATCGGTTGTTCGACTTTTCCTTCTCGCGCCAGGGTTCGAGGGTGGGCGCAAACGCCGGCCTATCCATCGTTCGCGACATCATCGAGAGACACGGCGGCACCATTAAAGCTCGAAGCGAAGTAGGCAAAGGCACAACGGTTACCGTAAAGGTACCTTTTTTCTTGGGATAGAATACAAAAAAAGGTACCTGTCCCCTTTTTACTCCCTTTTTACTCCTGTCCCCTTTTTACTCCTGCAACCTCTGTGGATGGGAGTAGACTCTCATCGAATTCTGGCGAACATAGCCAACCAGGGTGATATTCCATTCCATTGCTTTGGCAACCGACATGGATGTTGCGGAGTTCCGCGACGCAATAATGGGACAGCCCATCAAAGCGCCTTTGACAAGCATTTCTGAAGACACCCGACCTGTAGCCAGTAAGATCCGACCTCTAGTTTCAATATCCTCGCGCATGCACTTCCCCAGCAACTTATCAATGCTGGTGTGTCGCCCGACATCCTCGGCAATGGCCAGGACTTCCTCTCCGTTCGACAAACCGGCGGTGTGGACACCTCTCGAACGGGCGTAGAGACTATCGGGGAAATGTAGCTTTTTAAAGAGATCGCTCAACTCTTCGGGGCGGATATGAAAGTCCTCCTCGAGTGGCTTCAAACCGATGGAAGGGTCTTTAAATGTAATCCCACCACCACAACCCGAGGTCAGGATCGCCCGCTCGGGTTTTTCAACGGTGTGGGTGAGCCACACATCCACACAGCAGCGATCTTTACTCAGGTGTATATGATCCACCTCTAGACAGGAGTCGATCATTCCCTCGTTCTTCAGAAAGCCTAGCGCAAGACTATCCAATTCACTGGGCGTTGCCATGATCGTCGCCAATTCCGCACCATTGACATAGATCGTAACAAGGGCTTCTTCAATAACATCCGCTTTGACGCGCTTCCAGCCCTTCCGATACTCGTAATATTCTGTTTGTACTGTTCCATCACCCATTTAGTATTTCTCGTATCAACAAAGTGTAGGAATGTACTCTTCAGACAAGGGTCATGCGGATGCGGATATTTTGTTTTTGCTCTTTCTGACTAGAGTTCTTTGCTCTTCAGGAATAGGAGGTGGAACCGGCTCGCCGGAAATCTTTCTGACCGCGCCAAAGCGAGGGGGGCAAACTTCGAAGCAAGTTCCGCATCGGATGCATTTGTCTTGATCAATGACATGGATCTGGTTCTTGCCACCTAGTATCCCTTCTTCAGGGCATTTCCTAAGGCAGATCATACAGGCCTAGCACTCATCCGGGTCAATATAGTACGAGACGACTTCACGAAATAATGTGTCTATCTCCTCACTGGTAAAAAGTGCCTTGTATTCTTCTTCTTTTTCGAGACGTAACGCCAGCTTCTCCCTTTTCGCCAACTTGATATAGGGGATCAAACTCGACACTTCTTCACGTTTGGACTTTAACTCGTTTTCCTCCAGTCCTTCGCCTTTGCCAAGAGGTCCAAGCTTTTTCACCTTCTTGTCGAAGTCATTCATAATTTCGGCGAAACGGACTCCTTCAGCGGCAGAGACCCATTCAATCCGCAACCTTTCGGGGTTCACTCCTATGTGCTCCAGTATTTTCTTGCATAGTTGCATCATGCTCAACGCATCGTAGTTTCCTTCAGTAAGATAGTGGCATTCGCCCAGCCAGCATCCGCCGACAAACACACCGTCGGATCCGTTCGCAAAAGCTCGGAATATAAACGCCGGGTCGACCCTGCCGGAGCACATCAGCCTTATCACCCGTATATGAGGGGGGTATTGATAGCGAGAAACTCCACAAAGGTCCGCCCCCGCGTAGCAGCACCAATTGCACAAAAACCCCAAGATCCTTGGTTTGAACTCGAGTCCTGGCCCCATTCTTATCTCACTCCTCGGGTCGGCAATCCCTGCTTTGTTCGTAATGGACAACTACTAGTCTGGAACCGCCGCGTCAATTTGGCGAAAGATCTCTTCATCGGTATAGTGCTTCAGGGAAATGGCCCCTGTTGAACACTTGGCGTTACAAAGACCATCTCCTTTACAGAGAATAGGATTAACCTTGGCCTTTTTGCCTTGCCGTGTACTGTAAAACTCTATGGCGCCATAGGTGCAAGCTGAAATACATTCCCCGCAAGCTATACACTTTTGCTCATTCACCTCGCAAACCGATCCGGAGGCGGTGACCGTATCCTGGGAGAGAATACCCGCGGCCCGGCCGGCAGCTCCCAGAGCTTGGCTCACCGTTTCCGACATATTCTTGGGATAGTGGGCGGTCCCGCACAGGAAAATGCCTTCTGCGGCAAAGTCAATAGGTCTTAGTTTTACATGGGCTTCCTGAAAGAAACCATCTGGGCTCAAAGGCACTTTGAATAATCGGGATATTTCTCGAGTCCCCGCCGAGGGAACCACGGCGGCAGCCAAAGCCAGTGTATCGGCATCTATGGCAAGCCCCCCTAATATAGGATCGGTTACCGTAACCCTCAAAACACGCCGACCGTTCTCCTCGACTGCTTTCACCTGAGGTTTATCCTGCGGATCATAACGTATGAACTTTACGTCTTTATTGGACGCCTCTCGGTAGTAGTCCTCTTCAAAACCATAGGTTCTCATATCCCGATAGAGAATATAGATATCCATCTCTGGATTTTTCTCTTTTAGTTTCAAGGCGTTCTTTACCGCTTGAGAACAACAAACCCGGCTGCAGTAATTTCTGTCTTCTTGCCTGCAACCTACGCATTGGATCATCACCAAACTCTGGGAGCTCGTGAGCCCTTCTTCTCCCTTGGTGATTTGGTCCTCCAACTCCAGGAGTGTTACGACCCGATCCTCTTCACCATAGAGGTATTCGGTGGGTTTATGTTCTTCAGCACCGGTAGCAAGGATGGCGGCTCCGTGGCGTATCTCTTTGACCCTTCCTTCAGCGCTCACCTTGGTTATGAAGTCCCCCACGTAACCGGAAACCTCTGTGACGGTCGCGTCCGTAGATACGTGTATCAAAGGGTGCTGATAAACCTTGCGAATGACATCACCCAAATAGGTTTGAACATCCAGCCCTTCGAGGGTCTCATGAAGTCTTCGAGCCATGCCCCCCAGGTCTTTGTCCTTTTCCACCAGGTAAACCTCGAATCCCTGGTTGGCCAAGCTCAGGGCGCTGGTCATCCCGGCGAGGCCCCCCCCCGACCACCAATCCCGTTTTGTTGACGGGCAAATCGAATTCCTGCAAGGGCTCCAAAACGGCGGTTCGGGCCACCGACATCCGGACCGTATCTTTTGCCTTTTGGGTGGCGTCTTCCTTTTCTCGAGAGTGGACCCAGGAGCAGTGTTCCCTGATGTTGGCCATTTCGAAGAAATATTGATTGATTCCCCCTTCCCGGAGGGTGTCCCGAAACACCGGTTCATGGGTCCTGGGAGTGCAGGCGGCGACAACGACACGATTGATCCCTTTTTCCTTGATCGTATTCGATATCTGCTGGGCACAATCGGTAGCACATGCAAAGAGGCTTTCTTCGGCATGAACCACGTTGTCCAAGGTCGAGGAATATTCAACCACCGAAGGAACATCTACGACTCTTCCAATATTAGCTCCACAATGACACACAAAAACACCCACCCTGGTCTCCTCTTCCGAGGTGTCCCTTTCCGGTGGATAGATTCTTTCTTTGGCCAGCTTCCCTCTACGGTAAGCAAGGAGTTGCCCACAAAGGGCATCCGCGGCGCTGGCGGTCACAACCGACTCGGGAATATCTTTGGGGCCCTGGAAAGCTCCACTCACAAAAATTCCAGGGCGAGAGGTTTCAATAATATTTTCAGGACTTGTTTTACAGAATCCGTGGGAATCGAGCTCGATGCCGAACTTGTTTGCCAGACCAACCACATCAGCAGGAGGGTTCAATCCGACGGATAATACCACCAGATCGAATTCTTCCTCCTTGACGCCATCCTCAGTCGTAGAGTATTTGATGGTTACATTCTTGCTTTCCGGCAGCTCTTTCCCTATGGATACGTAGCTTCTGATGAATCGAACCCCGGGAAGGCTCTCCGTCCTTTGATAAAACCGCTCGAAATCCTTGCCGAATGAGCGAATATCGTTGTGGAATACAGTCGCATCAATCTCGGCGTCATGGTCCTTCGCTAAAATCACCTGCTTTTGGGTATACGAGCAGCAGACTGCGGAACAATAGCTGTTACCGCCGGGGTTGACCTGCCTGGAACCGACACACTGAATCCAAGCTATTTTATGTGGATGTTTCTTGTCAGACGGACGCTTGATCTCACCTTCGTACGGCCCGGTAGCACATAGTATGCGTTCAAAATCGAGACTGGTGACCACGTTCTCCATCTCGCCGTAACCATAGTCGCCCCTCAACCTGGGGTTAAATACCTCGAAGCCCGGTGAGAGAACGATCGCCCCTACTTTTACTTCCAGCTTCTCCGCTTTTTGAGTGAAATCTATGGCGTCATTCTTACAGACCCCTAGGCAAATCGTACATTTCTTGTCTTTGAGGTTGAGGCAGCTTTCATCTATATAAGTGACAAGCGGAACCGCTTGAGAGAAGTAAATATGGATGGCTTTGTTCGGCGACAAGTCTTGATTGTAGGCATCAGGGACCATCACCGGGCAGTACTCCACACAGGTAGTACAACCGGTGCATTTGTCCTCAATGATGTATCTGGGTTTCTTGGTAAGGGTTACTTTGAAGTCCCCTGGCTCCCCTTCAACGCTGTCCACTTCCGTATAGGTCAAGATCTCTATATTGGGATGCCGATCACATTCAATGAACTTGGGAGATTCAATGCACATGGAGCAGTCGTTGGTGGGAAAGGTCTTGTCGAGCTGGGCCATCTTGCCGCCAATGGTCGGCGCCTTATCAACCAAATAGACTTTATAACCGCCGGTGGCAAGATCCAGAGCAGCTTGAATACCGCTGATCCCTCCGCCGACAACCATCACATCTCCCAAATCGCCGTTTGCGGAAATTTTTAAAAGCTGGCCTTCAACGGATTTTTGTTCCACTTCTCTATGTCCTCATGAGGTCTAAATCACTTCTGCGATGATCTCCGTGATGTCCTTGATCTGGGCGGGGTCACCATCCTCCCAGTTCAATGCGCTGTCCTCGAAATTGCTGATGCAATAAGGGCATGCGGTAACCAGCACCTCGGCCCCGACCCCGACCGCTTGTTCCAATCGGAGGTCGGAAAACCGTTCACCTTTTGGAGTTTCCATCCAAATCCTACCGCCGCCGCCGCCGCAACAGAGACTATCTTCCCGCGAATCGGCCATCTCAATCAGCTCTAGTCCTGGTACCTTTTTTAACACCTCTCGGGGCTCGTCATACGTGTTGTTGTACCGGCCCAGGTAACAGGGGTCATGGTAGGTCACTTTCTTCTCATACTCCTTTTTGAGCTCGAGCTTTCCGGAACGGATGAGCTCGAACAAAAATTGGGAGATATGAACCACTTCAAAGTTCACCATGAATTCGGGATACTCGTTTTTAAAGGTTTGGTAGCAATGAGGGGAAGAAACGAGGATTTTCTTTACCCCACCATCGATAAAGGTTTTGATGTTCTCCTTGGCTAAGCTTTTGAATAATTCCTCATTGCCCGTCTTGCGGATACTTTCTCCACAGCAAACCTCCCTGGAGCCCAGTATCCCGAAATCCACCCCCGCCAAGTTGAGGATTTTGGCCGTGGCTCTAGCCACCTTTTTTAGTCTCGGGTCATAGGCGAGGTAGCAGCCGGGGAAATACAAAAGCTCCATCCCCTCGGTGAAAGTTTTGACAGACAGACCTTCTGTCCAATCGGCTCTGTCTTTTCGTTGCTCACCAACGGGATTACCTTCGGCCGTGAGGCTTGCGGTTACGGCTTGGACAGGACGGACAGGCTCAGGAAAAACATCATATTCGGTGGCAATCCTGCGTGCGGATACTCCAATGGCTACTTGATCGACTCCCCTCGGGCACCGATCCCGGCATCTGCCACAAGTAGTACAACGCCATATCTCTTCGTTTTCTATCTCAGTCAAACCGAACGTAGCCTGTCGGACGATCTTGCGCATGCTGAAAGGTCTAACCCGGTTCCACGGACAAACCACATCACAGAGTCCGCATTCATAGCACAATTTGAATGCTTCTCCGCCGTTGTCTTTTATGACATCTACGATCTCTTTGTAGTCGGCTACAGGCTCCATGGTCTTTTCCAGTCCTTAGTCTTAGCCCTTCTTTGACAGCGACATTCGGGCAACGGCATCCATTATCTTGTCCAACCCATATTCATTTGCCAATGATTCCAACCCGATCTCCATCTCGCCGCGCTTACCTTCTTCCTCTTCGGCTTCCTCTTCCCTTACTTCGTAAATCAGGGCATCAGCCAAGCACCACTGAACACACATCGGCTCCGACAAAGACGGATCGCTTTCACACATATCGCATTTTAGAGGGAGGCCGGAATCGGGTTCTTTGAATAGATCCCTGGACGGGCAGGAGGCTCGGCAGAAGGCACATTCGTCGTATTCCTTTCCGTCGATCGTGTATTTGTCTCGGCCGGTGCATTCCGCGGCAGCATACTCACCCGCGTATATGGGAACGTAAATGTCTTTCAACGGTTCATGAATCACCCGAATACGAGACCTCTCCGGATTGTTGCTGCTGTATTTGGGCACAGCGTGAAAAGCGGAGCAGACGACCTCACAGGCCCGGCAACCATTGCATTGATCCACATCGACTCTTATTGTTTTAATTACTTTCTTTTTTTTCTCAGCCGTCACGAGTCAGTCCTCCACAGCTAAATCTTCTCTTTTTCCGCCGAAGCCTCTTTGGCGGGAGTATCACCGTTCTCAGTCAAGATTCCCCTCTGCAGGAAGTCTTTGCTAACGTAATCCAAAGACAAATCCTGACAAGACTCTTTGGTAGGAATACCTTGATGATTGAACCCCTTGAATTTGTAATACTCAGTCAGCAGCTCCGCTTCGAGCTCGGGAAATCTTTTCCTCCAATGGTCATCCGGAGGCTTCTCGTCTTTTCTCCTCATGCCTCTTCTTATATTGATGGCTCTCGCTAAGGTGCGGTTTCTCTTGGCCGCTTTCGAAAGGCCGGCTTCATCCATATCGATCCCGGTCGCTGATGAGACAAACGTCGGTAAATTGTGTAAATGATACGGGGGCTTCAGGGGAAAGGAAGACAAACCGGCGCAGGTCCCGAGGGCGTCATCGATGTAGTGCATTTTCTCTTGCCAGTCGACAATTTCACAAGTTGCTTCAATCGATGGGTAATAGGGGATTGAGTTTTCCCCGCGTGGATCCCAGTCCAAAAAATACTGCTTGAATTTTTCATCAGGAACCTGGATCCAATCCTTTACAAACTCTTCTCTATCCTCTCTCTTGGGAAAAGGCGCCTGGGGGAAGTTCCCTTCAATCTGGGTAATGTTTATCTTCTCGCCGGTACAATACATAAGGAAATAAATGGGATTCAGCATTCCCAGCTTGAGAGGCAACTGCTCATGTTTCTTGATGTTATTGTGCGCATAGGCTTCGGCGCCCTTGCCAATCTCTTGGGCCGCCCAATGAGTACCATTGGCCAAAACATCTCCAATTCCTTCTCGCCGAACGATCTTGTCGAGTAACCAGGTAAATCTCTCCTCGCCGTCGGACGGCATTCCCGGCAGGTCCTGATCCGTTAAAATGCCGGCTTCATAGAGCTCGACGGCGAAGGCCATGACCTGCGGGGCTGAGAACGCGTCCACTCCATACTCCGTGGCACTCTGAGCGATTCTAAAACCAAAATCCAGGTCTGACATAGCCGCCATGGTGTATGTCAGTTTCGAGTAGCATTTCATCATGTAGGTTGAAAGTCCCGGAACGTTAATGGTTGCCCCGCATTTCATCGGGCAGTTATGGCAGCTAATGAACCGTGTCCGCACCTTTTCAAGACTTGCCGTCCACTTCTTTTCAACATCCTTGTTCCAAAAATCTTTTCTCCGAGTGCGCGCATTTCCCCAAGCAAAATTGGTGGTGTGCCACTGCTCATCATGGACCGCCATCTCTTGCGGTGAGCCAAGCCCGGCTAAAATAGGCGGCACTCCCTTGATCGGGTTTTCTTCTCGGAATTTTATGTAGTCCAGCACTCCGTTGCAGAGCTCCATGAACTCAGCCGGTCGGGCAATATTGACGTCTTTTGTTCCACGGACGGCGATCGCCTTCAAGCCTTTGTCTCCCATAACGGCGCCGATTCCGCCCCGGCTGGCACTGGACCGACCTTGCTCGATGGAAGCGAAATAGACCCTGTTCTCACCGGCCAGGCCAATCGAAGACACTTGAGCTTTCGGCTCCTTCAACTCCTCCAAGATAAGCTTTGAAGTTTCAACAGCGCCTTTGCCCTTCAAATGAGAGGCGTCACGGATTTCTACTTTGTCATTGTTTATCCACAAATAAACGAGATCGGGCGACTTGCCGCGAATGATCACTTTGTCATAACCGGCATGCTTCAACTCCGGCGCCCAAAATCCCCCCATCATGGAGTAGGCCATCAACAAAGTCTGAGGAGAGAAGGTAGAAACAACGGTGCGGTTACAGCCGATAGCCGGTGTGCCACATAAAAGACCGGTACCGAATATGAGGAGATTATCAGGAGAAAAGGGTTCCGTTTCAGGGGGAACTCTATCCCACAATATCTTTGAGTTCGTTCCCAGCCCCCCCAGATAAAGTTCGGTTTCTCTCGGGTCCGTTTCCACCCTCTCGATGTTTCCTCGGGTGAGATCAACTTCTAAGTTAAACCCTGTTTCCGCGTACCGCATTTTGATACCCTTCCCCCGACGACAGTCGGGGCACATCTTTCTTGTCCCCTCTGAGGAAAGAAAAAGTTGGAGATGGAGCCGGTAGATTGAAGATGTTCTTTGGCATCGAGCCGAGTCCGCTGGTCAAGCCGGTACCAAATCCATTCCGAAAAACCAAGAGCGAGACACAAAATCCCGCCTTTGAAGCTGCAACATTGATACCGAATATCCGGGCAAGCATCAAGTGGTTCAACAGAGGGTATTTGCGTAGAAAACAGGTATTATATTTCCAGGTCGAAAGCTGTAAAGCTGCGTATAATAACCCTTTGCCGTGCCATTGCACCCCGCACGAACGAGCAAAAACAGCATTATATTGCTAGCTTGCAAGGACTACCCGAAGCGAGCTAGACCTTGACAATTCTAGCTCCTTACTCTAACCTAACTAAAGTAAGGAGAATTCACCATGACTGCAATTAAAATCACGGCCAAGCGACAGGCGACACTTCCCAAGAAGCTCTGTGAGGAGATGAACCTGCAGCCAGGTGATGCGTTGATTGTAGACTCACGGATTGTGGATGGGGAAAAGGTCTGGGTTATAAAGCCTGCTGCGGAAGTTGAGACTCCGTGGTTCGGTACCCTCAGACATTACGCCGAGGGCAAGCAGCACAATATGAAGTCTATTCGCAAAAGCGTGGCAGAGGCACGTAGCCGTGGCGGGCTCTGATTTCCCGCCTACCGTAGGCCTTGATACATCCGTTGTTCTTCGACTCCTGACGGCTGAACCCGTCCATCAAGCTGATGTGGCGCTGGGATTTCTCAAAGATCTGAAGGTCGCCGGTCGAAGAGCGTTTGTTTCCGACCTGGTTGTGTCAGAGGCGTACTTCGCATTGCAGGCCCACTACCAAGTGCCGAAGGGCTCAGCGGTCAGAGTGCTGCTGGATTTTCTACGGTCCGGATTTGTAGAGCAGGAAGAAAACGGTGCTGCCGTTGAGGCGCTAGTGTCTATCAGCGTTTCGTCACAGAAGCCGGGATTTGTAGACCGGATGATACACGCACAGTATGGGAAGATCCCCGCCACCCTGGTTACGTTCGAGAAGGCTTCCAGTAAGCTCGATGGCGTCATCCTGCTCAAGGCATGAGTTTGTTTTTTATTCGCGCGGCAGCGCAACAACAGGAGCGACCGCAAGCGCCCGCCGGGCTGTTACTCTCTGGCTCGGATCATCGGGATACCCTGCTCCCGAATCATCGTGTTGAGCTCTTCCAGACGGGGGCCTAGGAGCGTTTGCAGGGAAACCAGCTCGCGCTCGAGCTCCTGAGAAAGCTCCTCGAAGACGGCCTCCGCCTGGTCCGTCGGCGGGAAGTCCCCTCGCTGCTGGTCCGCCAGAAGGAACGCGAGGCGATTGTTCACCTGGAGCCCGTAGTTCAGAGGATCCTGGAAGCTTTGACTGCGGGTCTCGTGGATGGTCGTCTCGATGACCGTCAGCTCTTCGACGAGAGCATCGGCGACCTCGACGAGGTCGCGATGGTCCTCCTCGCCCTCTAGCGTCTTCGTCAGGCGCTCGATGTCGTCCCGGGCCGAGCGGATGTCGAGAACCGCCTGGTGTGCCTCGCTGACGCGATCGCGAACCCGGATCAAGTAGTCGAACTGCTTCTGGTAGTCCTCCGGGGTGTTGGGAAGGCGCGGATCTTTGACGATTTCGAATTCCTGCTCGACGGACTCGCCGTTCACCGTGAGCAAAATCACGGCCAAGCGACAGGCGACACTTCCCAAGAAGCTCTGTGAGGAGATGAACCTGCAGCCAGGTGATGCGTTGATTGTAGACTCACGGATTGTGGATGGGG
>PVMS01128527.1_pt1 | contig 14533 bp, 14 predicted proteins | sample 1853461 | NCBI WGS metagenome assembly PVMS01 (sample SAMN08582032, study PRJNA380276) | Marine sediment metagenome, whole genome shotgun sequencing project. | isolation source: ocean sediment barecode stripped | collected 2017 | reverse complement strand
GACTGGTCAAACAAGTACGACACGCATTTCAGGAAATACTCGAAGCACTATTTTGGCCCCAACGTTGACTGGCACTGGTTCAAGGCACAGGCCATTGCAGAGTCCGGCCTGAAGCCCGATGCCAGCAGCAAGTTCGGGGCCCGCGGCATCATGCAGATCATGCCCAGCACCTACCGCGAGATCCAGGATGACAATCCGCATATGAAGGACATCGATTCACCCCGCTGGAATATTGCGGCTGGTATCTACTACGATCGCGTGCTCTACAAGCGCTGGGTGTCGCCGCCACCGGGTGACGAGCGCCTGTATTTCGCTTTCGGCAGCTATAATGCCGGCTATACCCGGATAAAAAACACCTTTCAGAAGATCGACCCGCCGACGGCATCCTGGGAAAATGTTGAATCACATGTCCCCAGTCAGACACGCCACTACGTCAGGCGCATCCGCGGCCTGATGGGCAAATACGGTACCGGAAAATAACCAGCCTGCACGTGACTTCGCAATCTCATCCTGCAAACTGTTTGCGGTTACTGGTTTTTCCTGAAAACAATATCACCATACCAGGCGATCGCGGACTCCTGTGTATTGTCCGTATCGGTCATGATGGCCACACCGGATATCATGGCAGGTTCTTCACCGAAGGCCTGCTGGTAATCCTCATAAACATTGCGTTCCTCCGTAACCCACTGCCTTAATTTGTCACTACCCCCCTGGACAACAAACATCATGATGTGGTCCGTGTAGGCATTCGCAATCATGGCGCCAGCCGGACTGTTACTGCCCCAGATATAGGAGATAGCCCGGTAAGGGACATCCTCTCCGTGGATGAGCCGGGCGGCCTCGTATTCCAGCCGCTGCAGGTAACCGAGCAATAGCGCCAGGCTGCTGCTGTTAATCCAGGTACGCGGCAATATCCACCTCATCAAGCTGCTCCGGTTGCAGGTACTTGTGGCCATATTCGCGATAGACCCCGCTGGTCAGGAACAGTTCGAACAGATCCGGATCGATATGCCGGTCCTTCTTCATAAAGCCCATAATGCGCACCGCTTCGCTGAGTGTCTTGGCCTTCTTGTACGGGCGATCGGATGCCGTGAGTGCTTCAAAGATATCCGCGATCGCCATCATGCGGGCAGTGAGCGGCATCTGCTCACGGCTCAGGCGTTTCGGGTAGCCGGCACCATCCATGGTCTCGTGATGGCAGCCGGCAATCATGGGAACAGCGCGCAAATGCCGTGGGTATGGCAGCTTTTCCAGCATGATAATGGTCTGCATAATATGGTCGTTGATCTTGTAGCGTTCCTCACTCGTCAGTGTTCCCCGGCTGACCTCCAGGTTGTAGAGTTCACCACGGTTATACTTGTACTCAGGCACATCCATTTTGAAGCCCCAGGGATTGTCGGGTGACATACGGTCGACCGGCGCCCTTTCGATCAGGTGTTCTTCCTTGTTGTCCAGCAGCTGCTCCTGCACCGGCAGGGGACTGGCCGCCGTCCGTTCCCTGCGTTGCAACTCTTCCCATGACACCCCGAGACGATCATCCAGTGTCCGTGTCCAGGTATAGCCTGCAATCCGCTGCAGGCGTTCGAGCTTTTCAGGTTCCATAAACTCCCCGCCCTGGTTGCATTCGGCAACGAAGGCGAAATCGTCATCCAGCTGCTGCAACTCCCGGTCCAGCGCAGCCTGCAATGCAGACCGGTCACCGCCGCCGGCAAGCTGCTCCCGGTAATGTATCTCCGCATCCCGCTTTAGCACCTCGAAGCGGGTACGAATTTCATGAATCCGGTCATAGATGGTTTCCAGCTTGGTGGCCTTGTCGACCACGTATTCAGGAGTCGTGACCTTGCCGCAATCGTGCAGCCAACTGGCGATATCCACGGCTTCCCATTGCTTTTCATCAAGGTCAAAATCCCTGAACGGCGGCTCGCTGCTGTCACAGGCAGCCTGCGCCAGCATCTTCGTCAGTGCCGGTACGCGCTGGCAATGCCCGCCGGTATAGGGAGACTTGGCATCAATAGCCCCGGCAATCAGCTTGATGAAGGCATCCAGCAGGGCCTGCTGCATCATCAGCAGTTGCCGACTCTCCAGCGAGACCGCCGCGAAACCGGACAGTGCCTGAATAAAGGCAATATGATCACTCTGCTGTGCCGGATCGATGCCGGTATCCGCTCCCCGGTAAAGCAGGCTGAGCACACCGATAACTTCCTCCTGCCGGTTGCGCAGGGGCAATGTTATCAGGGTAAGAACTTTCTCCCCAAACAGTTCAGGCAGCATAGCTAGCTCGCCCGCTGCTTCTGAAGATACCTGTATCACGCTGCTGCCCTTGCTGTCAGACGCGGCTGCAAGACCCTGTTTAGCACCCGTGTGCAAGCGCGGCAGCCGGTCTACCGGCAGCTTGCCCCGGTTACGGTCAAACAGGGTACCAGGCTCCAGGAAGTTCTCATCCTCATCCACCAGGTAGACCAGCACACCGTCCGACTGGCTGATTAGCATGGTCTCCCGGCTGATACGTTCCAGCAGGGCATCAAAATTCTGTTCGCTGGCCAGTGAATTGATCAATGCAAGAAACTGGCTGATGGTGGTCTTCATCATCTCCATAATCTGCGAGAGTTCATCCACTTCACTGACGAATGAGCGGGTCTGCGTCGTACTGCTGAAATCAAAACGGCTGATTTGTCCGGCCACTGTGGCCAGTTTGCGTATCGGGCCGGCAATCCTTTGTGCCGTGAACCAGACAACGGGGATCGTCATCAGGATAATGATGACCATGATCATGAAAGCGTGCTTGCGGATAGCAATGGCCCCGGCAAGTAATTCATCCAGTGGCGAGGCCATCAGCACATAGATGTCAGGGACGCCTTCCCTGCTGACCTTGCGTATGGCGCCCTCCCACTCCCTGTTATCAAACTCGAATTTCAGTGATCGTGGTTCCGGTCTCAGATCCTTGTCGAGAAACGTCAGGACAGGGCTGCCAAGCTCGGACAGGCGCGCCATCCTGAGACCGTTTTCATCCGACGTCTGTAGCAGTTTTCCGGTATCCGGATACGCCAGTGCATGCCCGTCTGCACCGAACAACACGATTTCCGTCCCCGGTGTCACCCGGTAACGACTGATGCTTTCAGAAAGGTTGGCAAGCGTGACATCCGAACCAACCACCACGCCGCTATCGCCCGCCTCTCTTGCCAGCGTCAGGCCCGCCATTTTCATGAAATAAAACAGGTAGGGTTCTGTCAGCGTCAGGCCGGTGTCAGCCAGCGCCTGCGTATACCAGTCCCGCAGCCGTGGATCGTAGTCCGTCTTTACAGGCTGGTTTCTGGCAACTTCCTGCAGCTCCGCATCAAAGAATACCCGGGTCAGCTGACGCTGGCCCGATGAGCCGGTATCGACATGATCGGCAATAAACCATGCATCATCAGGTGCTGCAAACTGCTGACGCAGCTTCTCGTCTGCCAGCGGCCTGAGGATAAAAAAATCCCCGTTGGGATAACCTGCCTGGATGCCGGTAACTGCCGGCTCATTGCGTAATGCCTCGCTGAGCAACGGTACGGACTCAAGGCGCGCGGACAGTGATGCCGCATGGACCAGCGGCGTCAGCGCAAGCAGTCCCAGGGTATCGCCAACCGGCCGGTAAGTCGCCTTGATGTCCAGCAACAATTCCCGGGTAACCTGCTCATACATCCTGTCCGCGGAAGACAGAATGATATCCGATGTCTTGCTGTAGTTTTGCCAGCTCAGCACCATGCCGAGCACCACAATCAGTGTGATGAACAACGCACTGATGGTCAGGTGTAATGGATAACGCCGGGTTGCATTTGGTTTATTCATTTTTAAATTACTCGAAAATATTCCAGTCTAGTGCTACTCGCCAGCTCCCTGCATCAGGTGCCCGGCATTGAGCACCACCAGGTGAAACTCCCGACCTTGCACCCTGGCTGCCAGCCACGGGCGAACGATCCTGAAAAGGTCCTTGCTGGCTGCAAGCCCCGGCAGGGAGAGGTGCATATCATCAATGCCATTCAACACGACCTGATGTCCTTCACTACCGGCAATCGGGGAAATTTTCAGTGCACCCCAGTCCACCGGAATCCCCTGACTGTGCCTGCGTGTGAGGGCAGCGACGAGATCATACAACTCGGCGACGATCTGGCTGCAGGCCGTGCGTTTTTGCCGGAGCCCCGATGCTTCACGGAACTGGAATTCCAGGCCGTCATCGGTCATACAGACCGGGCCGGCATGCTGGCTGAAACTCCAGTATGCCGCATTGCCTGATCTTTTTTTTGTGATGGCCGCCGTCTCAGGCATGGACAAATCAAGGTCGGCCAGCAAGCGCTCACACAAATACAACACACAAAACTGTTCAACGACCCGTTGCTCGTAGTCGGCCTGTTGTCCGCTAATTGCCCCGGTTACGATTATCAGCTCACCGCCTACATACAGATTGATACTCCTGTTGGCACCGATGATAATCTCTATCGGTGTTGCCGAGGTGATCGAATCTGCCATAGCCTTCATCTTTGCCGCATAGTCGTCAACCGCAGCTGCCCATCTGCCGCGTCGCCTGCACGTGCCGTATGCCGTGCTTCGAGTCGCGCACGGTTAGCTTCCGCCGTATACATACCGGCCATCTCGGTCATTGCCAGCCAGGCAAAATCCCGGCGCATCGGCAGCGGTGAATCCCCGACAATCATGGCAATCTGTTCCAGCAATGGCGGGTTCGCCGGCTGGCCTGACCCGGCACCACGGGCCAGCACTTGCACCGGTATCACGCCAAATATCAACAGCAAGACAAGTAGTCTGTACACGGCTCTCCGGTTTTATGCCCCTGTTCTGCAACTCGACTATTATGCCCCGCCACCGGAAAAACCGTGACCCGGGGAGACATTTATCCGGCACCTGGCTGAAGTTTCTTTACCCCAATTGCAGCATATACGAAATTTTCACGTAAAATAGCCGGCTCATATCCGCCCCGAGTGACTGAAAGCCCGATGACCAACAAACGCATTGAAGACCTTAATATCATCTCCTGTTCGAGACTGATTACGCCGGAGGCATTGAAAAGCCAGCTGCCGGCGTCTGAAAGTGTCACAAAATCCGTCATCAAGGGCCGCGAAACCATTAAAAATATCATCGAGCGCAAGGACAAGCGACTGTTTGTCGTTGTCGGCCCCTGCTCCATCCACGACCCCGAGGCAGCTATCGATTATGGCAAACGTCTCAAGGTGCTTGCGGACCGGGTTCAGGATACGCTGTACCTGGTCATGCGGGTGTACTTTGAGAAACCGCGCAGCACCATCGGCTGGAAGGGCCTGATTAATGACCCGCACATGAATGGCTCGTTTGAAATCGGGGAAGGCCTGCACATTGGACGCCGCCTGCTGCTTGAGCTTTCCGAACTGGGCCTGCCACTGGCCACCGAGGCACTGGACCCGATTTCTCCCCAGTATATGCAGGACCTGATTTCCTGGTCAGCCATCGGCGCCCGTACGACCGAATCACAGACCCACCGCGAAATGTCCAGTGGACTTTCCTGTACGGTCGGCTTCAAGAATGGCACAGATGGCAGTCTGGCTGTCGCCGTGAACGCCTTGAAATCCGTCAGTCATCCACATAATTTTCTTGGTATCGATGCTGATGGCCACGTAGCCACTGTTAGCACCGCGGGTAACAAGTATGCCCACGTAGTATTACGCGGCGGCGGCGGCAAGCCCAATTACGATTCGGTGAACATCGCCACCTGTGAAAAAACACTCAGGGAAGCGGGTGTCCGCCCCTGTATCATGGTTGACTGCAGTCACGAGAACTCCAGCAAGGACCCGGCACTGCAACCACTGGTTGCCGAAAATGTCACCAACCAGATACTCGAGGGCAACCAGTCCATCATCGGCCTGATGATTGAAAGTAACATCAACTTCGGAAACCAGCCCATACCGGAAAATCCGGATGACCTGAAGTACGGTGTCTCGGTGACTGACGGCTGTATCGACTGGGAAACCACCGTGCAATGCATCATGGGCATGCATGAGAAATTGCTGGCGTTTGAATAGAATCCCGTGGCAATGATTTCTATCTTTATCAGGTTAAGGAAGCACTAACACTCGATCACATTCACCGCCAGTCCACCCCTGGCGGTTTCCTTGTACTTGGTTTGCATGTCTGCACCGGTGTCGCGCATGGTCTTGATTACCTTGTCCAGTGAAACAAAGTGTGTACCATCACCGCGTAACGCCATGCGTGATGCATTGATGGCCTTCACTGCACCCATGGCATTGCGTTCGATACACGGTACCTGTACCAGTCCGCCAACCGGATCACAGGTCAGGCCAAGGTTATGCTCCATGGCAATCTCGGCGGCATTCTCTACCTGTCCGGGCGTGCCGCCGGTCACCTCGGTCAGTGCACCGGCCGCCATCGAACAGGCCGAACCTACTTCACCCTGACAACCGACTTCCGCGCCGGAAATGGATGCGTTCTCTTTATACAAAATCCCGATGGCACCGGCCGTCAGCAGAAAACGGACGATACCTTCCTCGCTGTGGCCGGGACAGAAATTCCAGTAGTAGTGCATCACCGCCGGGATGATACCGGCAGCACCATTGGTGGGAGCCGTCACTACCCTGCCACCGGCTGCATTCTCTTCATTTACGGCAAGTGCATACAGGTTTACCCAGTCCATGGTCCCGAGTGGCACCTTGTGCAGTTCCTGCTCGCTGGTCAGTTGACGATGCAATCGAGCTGCCCGGCGCTTGACCTTCAGGCCGCCCGGCAGCACACCTTCAGTACGACAGCCACGCGTGACACACGCCTGCATTACCGCCCAGATATTTAACAATCCCGCCTGTATTTCCCTGTCGGTATGCCAGACCCGCTCGTTCTGCAGCATGATCTGGCTAATGGAAAGCCCCTGTTCTTCACAGTGTGCAAGCAACCCTGCACCGGTCGTAAAATGCGCGGGCAATGGCGTTTGGTCCTCCACAATACGGTCGGCGCCGGCGGCCGCCTCATTGACAACGAAACCGCCGCCGACAGAGTAATAGGTCCGTTCCTGTAACACCTTTGCTGCGCTGTCAAAGGCACAAAACGTCATCCCGTTCGGGTGATAGGGCAACACCCTGTCCTTGTGGAACACCAGGTCCTGTTGTGCATCGAAGACGATTACCGCCTCACCTGGCAGCTGTAATTTACCGAGTTCCTGCACCCGATCAAGGCAGGCGGGTATGGCATCGGTATCTACCGTTTCGGGATGCTCACCCTGCAGGCCCAGGATCAGCGCCTTGTCGGTACAGTGCCCCTTCCCGGTTGCACCCAGCGAGCCGAACAGTTCGACGCGTATGCGTGCGAGTTGGCCCGTCAGGCCACTGTCAGACAGCCCCTCGACAAACATACCTGCAGCGCGCATGGGTCCAACGGTATGCGAACTTGATGGCCCGATACCAATTCTGAAAAGATCAAAAACACTGATTGCCAAGGTAACACCTGTCAGTCATGCTGGGGAGGCTATAGCTTATATTGCCAAGGATAATACATGAAACGATTACGTCGCTGGCTGTTATGGAGTGTGGCCGCCTTTCTTTTCATCAGCATTATCCCGGTCATCGTGCTGCGCTGGGCGCCACCACCAACCTCCGCGGTCATACTCAGCCGCACGCTCAGCGAAGGCGAACAGCAGGACTATCAATGGGTAGCACTGGAACGCATTTCACCCGACGCCGCACTGGCCGTGGTGGCCTCGGAAGACCAGAAATTCCCCACCCACCGGGGGTTTGATCTCAAAGCCATCAAGGATGCGGTCGAACAACACGCTCAGGGAGGGCGCTTGCGCGGTGCCAGCACGCTGACCCAGCAGGTCGCCAGGAACCTGTTCCTGTGGCAGGGACGCGGCTTCCTGCGCAAGGGGCTGGAAGCATGGCTGACAGTACTGCTGGAGCTGTTCTGGTCAAAAGAACGTATCCTGGAGGTCTATCTGAACATCGCAGAAACCGGCAGGCGCACCTTCGGCATACAGGCCGCCTCGCTGAAGTTTTTCTCCAGACCGGCCAGTGCGATCACCCGGGAGCAGGCGGCCCTGCTGGCCGCCGTGCTGCCCAACCCCCTGAGATTGCAGGCCAGCCGGCCATCGGCCTATGTCATCAGGCGCCGTAATGAAATACTCCGGCAAATGACACAACTGGGAGGCAGGACATACCTGCAAGACATTCTGCCGGCTGCTTATTTACAGTAAACAGGTACAGGACAGCAGTGACCCTACTGTTTTACAATCCACGGGAAGCAACCTTCCACCATCACTGGACCAAGGAGAGATAAATGAGCGGTTTTTCAACCTTTGCAATAGTCATACTGGCGCTGGCAGTGGTCACTGTCATCATGGGTGTAAAAGTCGTGTCGCAGGGATACGAATGGACGGTGGAACGTTTTGGCCGTTACCGCAAAACCCTGCGTCCCGGCCTGAATTTAATCGTGCCCTATGTTGACCGTGTCGGCCACAAGCTCAACATGATGGAAACCGTATTCGACATCCAGAGTCAGGAGGTCATTACCCGTGACAATGCCATGGTAAGGGCAGACGGAGTGGTGTTCTATCAGGTACTGGATGCGGCCAAGGCGGCCTATGAAGTGAACGACCTGAGCCGCGCCATCAACAATCTGACCATGACCAATATCCGTACCGTGATGGGCAGTATGGATCTCGATGAATTGCTGTCACAGCGTGACAAGATTAATGCCCAGCTATTGATCGTGGTGGATGCCGCCACCAGCCCGTGGGGCGTCAAGGTGACGCGTATCGAAATCAAGGATATCCAGCCGCCACAGGATCTGATCGATTCCATGGCGCGCCAGATGAAGGCCGAACGTGAGAAACGCGCCGTGATTCTGGATGCAGAGGGTTTGCGTCAATCAGAAATTCTGAAGGCCGAAGGCGAGAAACGGGCCGTAGTGCTGGAGGCCGAAGGTCGCCGGGAAGCTGCCTTTCGTGATGCCGAAGCCCGTGAACGGGAGGCAGAAGCAGAAGCCAAAGCAACAACAATGGTTTCCGAGGCCATCGCCAAAGGCGACATCCAGGCAATAAATTACTTCGTGGCACAGAAGTACGTCGAGGCGCTGAAGCATATCGGTTCCGCACCCAACCAGAAACTGGTATTAATGCCACTGGAGGCCGCCAGCGTGATTGGCTCGATTGCCGGTATTGGCGAACTGGCCAAAGAGGCACTGGGCAAACGGGAGCCTGCATAATGGAGGCCTTTTTCGCCAATGTTGATTACTGGCACTGGTGGATTCTTGCCGGCGTTCTGTTAATTATAGAGGTCGCCGCGCCGAGTTTTTTCTTTCTGTGGTTGTCAATTGCAGCAGGCGTAACCGGAGGGGCCCTGCTGGCGGTACCGGAACTTGGCTGGGAGTATCAGATATTACTGTTCTCGGGCCTTGCCATTCTCAGCCTCACCCTGTTCAAACGTTACCAACGCGCCCACCCGGTCACGACCGACCAACCCGCACTGAACCGGCGGGGCGAACAATACATCGGTCGCACCTTCACCCTCACGGAACCCATCAGCAACAATACCGGCAAGATACACGTCGATGATTCCAGCTGGCGCATCAAGGGTTCCGATCTGCCCGCCGGGGCGACGGTCAGGGTCGTGGGCGTTGACGGGGTGATCCTGGAAGTCGAAGCGGTGCAGGATTAGCCTGCATATTGCACGGATCGTCCACAAACATCTGAATAACAGGAGGAAAAATAACTCGCTTGCGCCTGATTTAGCCCTATATATGCACATATTCCTGCCGATAGATTCAATGAGACCAGCAGCAAGCACCCGGCCAGTCACCCCTTCAGAGAGCAGGCATACAAATGAAAGCATCCAGCAATCAGGACAAAAAGTTCTCCGGCCAGGAAATACTGCGTGACCTGATCCCGCTGAACTCCCTGACCGAGAATCGTTACAAGGAAATAACCAGCAGCCTGACCATTGAAGACATTACGGCGGGCAGCTACCTGTTTGGTGAAGGAGACCGGGACAATCGTTCAATTTACCTGCTTGATGGCGTCGTCAATTTTATCGACTCAAGTGGCAAGGTAACCGGGGTCGTCGCCGCAGGTACCGACCCGGCAAGATACCCGCTTGCCAACCAGCAGCCACGACTGGTCACAGCACGCGCAGTCACCAAATCTGTCATTGCCTATGCAGATTCCACCCTGCTTGATGTCATGCTGACACTGGATCAGTCAACTGATGACAAAACAACACTGATCAGCACCGGGGGCAGCGAAGACTGGATGACCCGCATGTTGCAGTCAGAGGTCTTCATAAAACTGACACCCTCTGATATTCAGCAACTGCTGCAGAAGCTGGAGTCAGTGAATGTCAAATCCGGCGAGGTTGTAATCCGCCAGGGTGATGAAGGCGATTACTTTTACATTATCCGGGAAGGCCGCTGCTCGGTGACACGCCTTGCTTCCGGTGAAGGCTGGGATGTTCCACTTGCCGAATTATGTGATGGCGACTGTTTTGGTGAAGAGGCACTAGTGTCCGATACCAAACGCAATGCAACAATCGCCATGATAACTGACGGCGTCCTGATGCGTCTGTCCAAAAAAGACTTCGTGGAATTATTGAAGAAAAATCTTGTACATTACATGAATTTCGAGCTGGCAAGCGCAGCTGTTAAAGAGGGAGGTACATGGCTGGATGTCAGGTTACCGGACGAGCATTCCGGTTACTCCTTTGACGACAGCATCAACGTGCCGCTATCAACAATACGTGACAGGGCTCCCGGGCTGGATCCAGGCAAGAAGTACGTAATTTGTTGCGACACAGGCAGACGCAGTGCCGCCGCCGCATTTCTCCTGAGTCAACGCGGTCTTGATGTGTGTGTACTTGAAGGCGGAATGAATAAAAGCGTTCCGGCCGATCTCCTTGGCATGACCACCGACAGCCTGACCGCAGAAATCATCAGCCTTGATCATGAGAACACCGCTGTCAGTGAACCTCCCGGTCCATCTGAAAACAAGTCCAGCAAGTCGGGGGTTATGCATCGTCTGAAGACCCTGCAGAAGGAACGTGACGAGGCCAGGAGGGAGGGCCAGGCCATACAGAAGCAACTTGACGGGTTGCAACAGGAAATGTCTGTATTACAGACCTGCATGGTGAGCTATATGGAAAATGCCGCGCAACTGGAAGCAGCAACCCGGGACGAGAAACAGGCACGTCATGCATTATCCGAGCTAATAAACAGGCTTGCTGATCAGGCAAGCTCGCCGGAACGAAAAAATAACGCCTGCAGACATCCGACCCGGGAATACCGGCTCCTGGAATAGCCCTGTCAGGCAATTCCTGCCTTGAATAAAACAGCGCCTCCTTGGCGATTAATCACCCCGGTCAGTTATAATGGCCGAAAATTCCCATCCATTCAGTCCACACCCGGAACATGCCATGCGCCTGACCTTGTTGATTGCAATCACCAGCCTGCTGCTCTCAGCCTGCGCTGCAGTTGATGACAGCAAAAAAAGCATCACGTATGACAAGGCCTTGTGGAAGTATGAAACAGCCATTCGCTGGGTGGATTTCGGCACCGCCAACACCCTCAGAAGACTTGAGGATACCTCGGCATACACACCGGACCTGGAAACCCTTCAGCATATAAAGGTAACGTCATACAACGTCGTCAATAAAACCATTTCCGAGGATCATGCTGAAGCACGGCTTACAGTGGAGATTATTTACTATAATGATAACAGCATGAGGCTGATAACAATTATTGACAATCAGCTCTGGAAATATGACCCGGCAATCAAGGACTGGTACATAAGCACTCCCCTGCCCCCCTTCAAATAATGATGGAGGCCCTGTACAAACCACCCGGGGAACCTGTGCGATTCTCTTCCCTGCCTAACTATCCAGTCGTCTTCACAGACCGGGCTTTCTGCTAATGGCCTGGTGGGGAACCCTCATCGGTGGCACCCTGGGATTCATGTTCGGCGGTCCGCTGGGCGCGCTCCTGGGTGCTGCATTTGGCCGCAACTTTGATCGCGGCATCAGGATCACCGACCGGCACGGCGCCTTCGATGCCGGTCAGCAGGAGCGTGTACAGGCAGCTTTCTTTACGGCGACATTCTCTGTCATGGGCCACATCGCCAAGGCCGATGGCAAGGTCACTCCCGATGAGATTTCTGCTACCGAATCCGTCATGGGGCAAATGCAGCTCAATGCGCTGCAACGCAAGGCTGCTATCAAACTCTTCAATGAAGGCAAGAAGGACGACTTTCCCCTGCATGATGTGCTGGAACAGTTCCGGCACGAATGCATGCGCAGGCGCAACCTGGTGCAGATGTTCCTTGAGATACAAATTGCCACCGCAATGGCCGATGGCCATTTCCATGCCAGCGAGAAACGCATTCTGTTTGCTATTGGTGAACAACTGGGGTTTGACCACGCCTCGATTGAGCACCTGTTCCGTTTTTCAGGCACTGGCCCGTCACCCGGTGGCAAGCGGCAACCACCGGTCTCCAGCGCTTACAAGGTGCTCGACATAGACAAGACAGCCAGTGATGCCGAGGTAAAAAAGGCCTATCGACGGATGATGAGCCAGCATCACCCGGACAAGCTGATTGCCAGGGGACTGCCTGAGGAGATGATCAAGCTGGCCACCGAGAAGACCCAGAAAATCAAGGCCGCCTACGAGCAAATAGTGGAAAGCAGGCGCTGACACACCAGTACTGCTAGAATCAAGGCTCTTGAAGAGGACGCCTGACCATGAGATACAACATTCAGTTTATTATTGCCCTTGTCCTGCTGTGCGGACTCATTCCGCCCTTGTCAGCCACCACAGTCAAGGACCATCCCTTTGAAAAAGTTGCTGAAAACACCTGGGTCATGCACGGCCCGCTGGAAATGCCAAACCCGGAAAACCAGGGATTTATGAACAACCCCGGTGTGGTATTAACCAGCGCAGGCGCCGTCATCGTTGACCCGGGGTCCAGCGTGCAAGCGGGTGAGATGGTACTGCGGATGCTTAAAACGGTCACCGACAAGCCGGTCGTTGCTGTTTTCAACACCCATATTCACGGTGACCACTGGCTGGGCAACCAGGCCATCAGGGCCGCCTACCCGGATGTACCTGTTTACGGACACACGGAAATGCTCGTCATGGTTGAAGAGGGTGCGGTGACACTTGGGTCGAACTGATGGACACACTCACGGAAGGTGCCACAAAAGGCACCCGGGTTGTTGGACCGGATCACGCCCTCGTGCACGGCGATGCCATCAAGATCGGCAACAAGACCTTCCGTATTCATCACTATGGTCAGGCGCACACCCGAACAGACATTATGATTGAAGTAGCAGAAGACAGCGTTGTCTTTCTGGGCGACAACGCCACCACCAATCGTATCCCGCGCATGTCAGATGGTAATTTCACCGGCAACATCAACGCCGTAGACAACATCCTCAAGGTCGATGCAGCCACTTGGATACCGGGGCACGGCAGAACGGGCGATGCCGGCATGGTGAAGGGCTACCGGGCCTACCTGGCGGCCGTGTATGCATCAGCCAAGCAGGCCTTCGATGAAGATCTGGACAGCAGCGATGTCAAACCGATCGCCCTCAAGGCCACGGTCAACTACAAGGACTGGGCAGGCTATGAAGGAGAAATCGGCCCGCATGGTGCACAGGCCTATATGGAAGTTGAGGCTGCAGAGTTCTGATCTGCAGTACACTTGATCAGAAGCTCATGGCTCCTGTTGCCTTGCCGGTAATCAACAATAAATCAGCGACATTGAACTCGTCACCCGGTGCCGATGCCGGTACACCCCCGACGAGTGGCGCCACATTACCACGGGCCAGTTGTTCGCTCGTCAATGTGACCAGGCCCAGTGCAGCCCGGCTGGCGATCAGAACATCGGCCGCATTAACAACTCCGTTGTTATCAATATCACCCCAGACCAGCACACTCATTTCGTCCAGCGGATTCGTCCCGGCCAGTAACTCGGTGCCATCGATGACACCATCACCATCCGTGTCGGGGTTGAGTGGATCGGTATCAAGACTGGTATTGTAGGCTATGTCATCGCCGTCCCAGGCAACTTCCTGGTAATCCGTCAGGCTATCGTCATCTGAATCGCTATCCAGAGGGTCGGTTCCAATGGATATCTCCAGACTGTCTGACAGACCATCGCCATCAATATCGCCAGGAGCTGGCAAGTTTTCCGGAATTACCATCCGCACACGGCCAAACCCGGTGTATTGATCGTAACCGACCAGATTGCTGCCCACACCCTCAGGATCAAGAATATCTACGGCATATGAGCGGAGCACCTGGCGTAGTTGTTCGAAAGTTGCGCCAGGGTGTTGAGACAGAAGCAGTCCGATGTAACCGGACACCAGTGGTGCAGCAAATGAGGTTCCCTGGCTGACATTCTCATAGGCATCGAGCCCAGGAACTGTCACCAGGTCACCCAATATATAGCTGTATTGCGCCTCAAAGACGCTATAGACATAACTGCTCCAGATAGCCTCACCCGGAGCAACCACATCCACAACGTCGT
>PVMS01169733.1_pt1 | contig 14535 bp, 10 predicted proteins | sample 1853461 | NCBI WGS metagenome assembly PVMS01 (sample SAMN08582032, study PRJNA380276) | Marine sediment metagenome, whole genome shotgun sequencing project. | isolation source: ocean sediment barecode stripped | collected 2017 | reverse complement strand
GCACCTTTACCTGAGTAACTCGATAACAGATGAGGAGGGCTTCGTATTCATTGCAGAAGACTTGAGCGAAGGCGAGCCCGAGTTCGACGAGACCGAAGTTCTCGACGTCCGCAAATTGCCGTTAACCAAGGCGCTGGAAATGGTCAATCGCGGCGAGATTACCGATGCCGTCAGTGTCGCCGCGATCCTGAAAGTCGCAAAAAAATAATAGGGACTGTCCCCAAATTATTAGAAAAGCATTTGTGCTGTTACGACAAAGCGCATCGGTCCGCCCGCTTCGTGGGCGGCGAACGGATAACAGGTAACCAGGCTCAACATCGGCATTTCCGTGTCAAGAACGAGGCTGCCTCGCCGGGAGTCGACGACGTCGATGCCGACAACCCGATAAAGATGTTTTCGCCCTTCCGTTGTTTCGAAGAGAATGGATTCACCTTTCTTCATGTATTGCAGAAACTGGAAATGCGTGTCGCGGTGTCCGGCGATGATTGTGTTACCGGTTTCGCCTGGCATAACACTCGCGCTCAAGTGGCCCGGCGCGAATGCCAGTGTTCTTCCGGAACCGCCTTCGAGGACGATCAGATCGATATCGCCGCCCTTCGCAGACATCCGTGCGATGGGATAGGTATCCGCCCATGGCCACGGCGCCGCCTGGTCCTCACCGTTCTCTGCGCGCCGCCACGCCCGTTGCATGAGTTCCTGTGCGACCCAGGCCTTCGCAGGAATATAGGCACCCTGTCCGAACTGCCAGAATCCTAAACAGAGTACGCAGGCCACGACGATATGACTCGCGCGGACTCTATACTGCGGTCGAAAAGTCATGAGAAGACCCCCGTTTCCACAGGCATGCGAGCATGAACAAACCGACAAAAAGACAGACCATGCCGATGAGGCGATTGAGAGGCGCGCTCGTGGCGGTCGCGGGAAAACCGAATATCGCATGTTGGCTTTGCCCGTAAGGCAATAGATTCGGCACCTGCTCTTTGTCCAGATTGGCTGATGATGGCCTCACCGGCGTCTTGTCGACCGCAATGAGACTCGTGAATTTACTGACGAGATGATGTTCCAACGCTGTTGCCACAACTGCCGTTCTGGTTTCAGCCGGGTCGGTACCACGCCGTTCGTCATCGAGCAGTTTTTCGATCCGGGCACGCGCCCACAGCGCTGCGACACCGGCACTCTCATTATCACCGGCCAGAGATAACTCGCCACCCCAGCTTCCACCGGCAGAGTCGCCGCTGATCTTGACGACATCTCCCGGTCGTGGGTCATTTTTCAGGCGCGCCTTGACGACGATCGGTTCACCGGCATACAGGTCCGGAACAGTTGCCGGATAAACAATCGGGTTGAGACCATCGGGCCACTGAACCTGGATGTCTGTGACCTGCGGCTTCTCAAGCTTTCGAATGAGCCGCTGCATTTTCTCGTCGATCTCGTGCAGCGCGCTGATGTAACTGTAGGTACCCCTGCCGGCTTCGGCTGCCTTGCGCATGAACCAGCCATTCGGGGCCGAGCCGATACCTACCGTGAATAATCGTGACTGCCCCAGATCCCGCTCGATGAGGCTGTACAACTCCTGTTCGTTACCGACACTGCCGTCCGTTACAAAAATGATCTGCCGCAGGTGCGTTTCGGTCGTGGTCGCACGAAGCGCCTTCTCCAGAGCCGGTCGCATGTTGGTGCCGCCGTTGGCCTTGAGGCTGCGCACGTATGACTTGGCCGATCGCACATTATTCGTATCAGCACTAACCGTCCGCGGAAAAATCGAGTGCGTAATCGAGTTGAATTGAATGACGTTGAACAGGTCCGTCGGTTTTAACCCGTCAAGCGCAAGAATAAGTGCCCTTTTTGCCTGGTCCAGTGATGTGCCATGCATCGAACCCGACGTGTCGATGACGAAGATGAGCTCACGGGGCATCACAACAGCATTTGCTGTGCTCTCGTTCGGTGGAAGTAACATCAACAAGACGTAGGGATCGTTCTTGATCGTTTCGGTAAAGACCATCGCTCTCGGTGCCGCGTTCGGTACCGGCCGCCATAGCAATTCAAGGTCATGATCGAGCGGCGCCGTGTTATTTATCAGCGTCACCGTGTAGCCGTCGTCGACTTCTTCGACATCGATAGGGTGATAGCGACTGGCAACAATCTCCAGCGGAACGCCTGCATTGATCATCGCCTTCAGTGTGACCTTGTGGTCCTCGGATTCGACTACGACCGGTGGCGTGATTAACGATGCATCCGAAACGCGAGTCGTGTCTGGAGCCCAGCCTGATCCCTTGCGGCTTGGTAATGGAGAACCCGGTATAAACCTTGGCGTTAGCGTCAACGGAAAGCGAAGACTGAAAGTCCCTTCGTCATACTTCAGGTTTTGCAGGTATTCGATCTCGATCGTGATCTCCTCGCCCGGGCCGATATTGGCGATGAAGGTTGTAAACAGATTCGCTCGCTGCTGTTCTACGAGAGTCGCTTTCTTGCCCTCGGTCTTTGCCTTTTCGTACTCCTTCTTGGCCTGCTCTTTTTCGAGGATCTCCCCTTCGATAAATCTTTCACCGATGTGCATGCGAAGCCGGTCGACGGCAGCGTCATCGGGAAGCGGAAATACGTACACGCCCTCCACCCACTCCGCACCATCGTTCAGGAATTTCTGTTGCACTGAAACTCGCGCGACAAGGCCGCTGACCTTCAGTTCGATATCGGTATTCATGCGCGTCGCTACGCGATAGCCCGCCTGCATGCGCATCAGCAAGGTGCCGCTTTGCATCTGGCCGGGCCTGAGGTCGTCGTACTGCATTTCTGACACAGCGTTGCCCAGGCCCGGCAGCAACAGGCCCATCAGCATGGCCGGTGCCAGCCAGCGCCAGGTCGAGCGTCGTTTGAGGAGTTTAGTCATGCGATTTCGAGCGCTCGCTGCGGGCTGGCGCGGGTGCCAGCCTCCTTTCGGCCTCACTGAGCGCCTTTTGTCCTTTATGGCCCGGTAGTCCATATCCCAGCTCCTTTGTTGTCGTGGATCCAAGTTCAACCAATTAATACGGCTCCGTCCGGGCATTGGCATGGCAATGCACCGGCGTAATGTGGCAAATTATGGCGATCACTCGCTGGAGTCACCTGTGCCCAAACGAATCGCGATAGTTGAAGACGAAGCTGCCATCAGGGAGAACTATGCGGCCGCGTTTCGCCGGGAGGGTTACGCAGTAGAGCTCTATGACGCCCGCAAGCCGGCGATGGATGCATTCGAGTCCCGGCTCCCGGACCTGGTGGTTATCGATGTGAATCTCAAAGACGAAATAGAGGGCGGCTTCGAGCTGTGCCGGGACCTGCGCAGCCGTGCCAGTGATTTGCCGATCATATTTTTGACGGCGAGAGACAGCGAGTTCGATGCCGTATCCGGGCTACGACTCGGGGCCGACGATTACCTGACCAAGGACATCAGCCTGCCCCACCTGATGGCAAGAGTCGCTGCATTGTTTCGGCGCCTCGATGCGATGCAGAAACCACAGGGTACGGAAAATCGAATCACTCGTGGTGACCTTGAACTGGATATCGAGCGCATGACTGTTCGATGGCGGGATGTTCCGGTGGGGCTGACGCTGACAGAGTTCTGGATGGTCCATGCCCTTGCCCGTTACCCGGGTCACGTCAAGAATCGTCAGCAGTTGATGGATGCAGCACAAGCAGTACTGGACGACAACACCATTACGTCGCACGTCAAAAGAATCCGTCGCAAGTTCGTCGCGATCGACTCGGATTTTGAAGCTATCGAAACTGTCTACGGCATGGGGTACCGCTGGCTGAGTGAATGACAGCCGGCTGAATTGAAATACATGAGTCTTCGACGCCAGTTGCTGTTGGTTAGCCTGCTGACGCTGGTTCTGCCCTGGGCCGGTTGTCAATTTATTCGCGAGACGGAGTCCGCGCTGCGCGAAGGCCAGCAACATATGCTTGCCGGCACCGCATTGGCGATCGCCGATTCGCTGGCACAGTTTCCCGACGAATTTCCGCTAACCGGTTCGGCTAATCAGTCCGATGAACTGTACGGCCACCCACTTTCATCGGAGCCGCTGATCGACGGATATTTCGACGACTGGCCCATCCCAACGGAGTCTTTGAGGACCATGCGCGGCGTCGACGGACTGATCAGATTCGCGATCGGCATTCGCAGTCAACATGCGTTCCTGTATATAAAAGTTCCTGACGACAAGCTCGTCTACGCAGGCCCCGGTGCAAACGTTGTTACAGCGAATATCTTTTCCGATCGAGTCACGCTGGTAGCCGGCAATGACACCCAGATCACTTCTCGATTCGACTTCGTGACCGAAGCACCGGGGTCCCTCGTCGCAATAAATCGAACGGGCGATCAGCGATTTCGCGAACAAAGAATCCTCGCACACTGGGAAGACACTGCATCCGGATACCAGCTCGAAGCCCGGCTGCCACGACATCTGCTCGATTCACATCTGGGCATCATGGTTTCCAATACTGGACACGTCGACGATCCCGGCATTCGAAGCTCCAGTTTCTCTGGTCGCACGCCAGGACGATTTTCAACGACCTCACCGCTGCTCCAGAGCGTGGTTTCCGGCTACGCGCAGCCAGGCCTGAGACTCATCGTCACTGACCGGGCAGGATGGAGACTGGCCCAGGCCGGGGATGCAGCACTGTCCCCGCGTGACGGGCAGGCTAACGATGGCTCATCACGCTGGCTGCGCATGGCCTACAGCATGCTTCTCGAGCCGGGCAAGGAAGCACCGCTCGCCGAGCCACACCCTTCAGGACGGGAGCAACAGAACTATGTCGCCCAGGCCCTGAATGGGACGCAGGCGACAAGCTGGTTTCGGAGTCGCAGTGACGGACGCGCCGTCGTCGCAGTTGCCCAACCGATATGGTCCGGCACCGTGCAAACCGGCGCTGTCATTCTTCAACAGGGAACCGATGCAATACTCAGTCTTACAAACCAGGCACTGGCGAGACTGATGAGTTTCACATTGATCGCTACCCTCGCTGCCGCCGCCGCGCTTCTCGGCTACTCGAGCTGGCTGTCTCTGAGAATCAGGCGCCTGAGCAATGCGGCCGGCTCCGCCCTCGATGCGGACAAAGTTCCCACGAGCCTCCCCAGTGCTCTCGCCAACGACGAAATCGGCGACCTGTCACGTAGCTTTGCCCGAGTGCTGCGACAACTCGGCAACTATAACGACTACCTGCGATCCGTTGCGGCGAGGTTGTCGCACGAGATGCGCACGCCGTTAACCATCGTCACCTCGTCACTCGAGAACCTTGAGCATGAGCCGTTGACGGACGAAGCGGCCAGTTACACATCGCGTGCGAAAGACGGCGCTGCACGGCTTCACAAAATCCTGAACGCCATGGGCGAGGCAAGCAAGGTTGAGGAACTCATGGAGAACTTGGAACTCGAGCGCTTCAACCTGCATGACGCCCTCACCTCTACCGTCGCCGCGTATGGCGACGCATATCCGGAGAGACGCTTCACGTTTGAATCAAATTCCGCTGACGTCAACATCGAAGCGGCACCGGAGTTGATCATCCAGATGCTCGACAAGCTCGCCGACAATGCCGTGGAGTTCAGCGGCCCGGGCGATCAGATCTGCATCGCGCTGCAATCCGAAGCCAAACAGATACTCATCACGGTATCGAACCCCGGCCCGCCGCTGCCCGAGAAAATGCGCACGCAGTTGTTCGATTCCCTGGTATCCGTAAGAGATCGAGACGGAGACAAACACCTCGGGCTGGGATTATTCATTGCCCGACTGATCGCCGAAGGGCATCAAGGCTCGATCAGTGCCGACAATACCGATGGCGGCGTAGAATTCTCTATCAAACTGCCTGTAAGCGACTCCTAGTCTTCGGATACCTCGTTAAACCAGTTGATCCGACGCGTTAGATACATGACGCGCCCGAGCGCGGCCCACAAGCCAATCGAGCCGGCGAGCATCGCATAGGTCTCTGCGCTTAGGATGAGATAAAGAAAGTTGTACAGAATGCCGAGAATCGCCATCACCAACAGCGCCCTGGCACGCGAACCGAGTACGGATAAACTGTAGCCGGTGATCAGGCCCGCCGACGGAACCTGTGAGCGGTTTGCTGCAGCGGGCGGGAATTGATTCGTTAAAGCTGTTGCTGCGCTTCTTCTTTCGGGTAGCCAGCGAACGACCAGGCCGGAAATCCCCCCCGCAAAATAGAAGACTTTGTTAAATCCCCAGGTGACTGCCATGGCGCAGGCGTGAGCTGCGTATGGACAGTCCTCTCCCCAACAGCTAATCACGACTTCCTCGTTCCGGCCGACGACCTCGGAGAGTCGTTCGTCATTGAAATCAACATGCAGATCGAGGTGGATCGCCTGCGGTATATGTCCGGCGTCGAATGCAATCGCGTCCCGCACATCGATGAAGATCGCATTCCGCTCCCACATTTCTTTCGCCGTGTCGAGGTCGATGGTCGGCGCCCCCTCGACCGACAGAGCCTCGTCGTTCCTGCTCATTAAGAGCCTATAGTCAAATTTTCCTTTCGCCGGCGCGGGTCCCTCGGGAACCCCTGCCTTACGCAGCCCCTCCAGCAAGCCGTCCCTGTAGCTCTCGAAGTAGCCGAACATATCCCCGTACCACCACTTCTCGATTTCTCGCACGGTCAACGGTGTCGAGTAACGGAGCTGCAAATACAATTCATGGTATTGATCTATCGCGGCGCTCGCGTCGTCAAGTCGGCCGAGATACCCGTACGCAACTGCAAGTGAAATGAAGTCGTATGGATTGCTTGCCTCCTTGATCGTCGTCAGTTCCAGATACCTGGCGGCCTCCCCATACTGCTCCTGATGCAACAGTGACTGCGCCAGCACCCGTGCATAGGCGGGTTTGAAACGAGGATCGAGCCGCATCGCATGCCGGGCGAGCTCCTCGGCTCCACCTGCCCGTCCGACGGCGTTGAGAATGCGGGCTTTGACAATGTTGTTATCGGCGATGCTTGGACCGACGGCAATCGCACGATCGATGTCAGCCAATGCCTCGTCATGCCTTCCCATGCGACTATTGATTTCCGCCGACAGTGCATAAGCTTCCGCGCCGGGCTCTCGCATAGCCATCGCCAGATTTGCCTTGGCTAAATCGAAGGTTTGTTGCCAGTTGATTTCCAGATTCAGGAGCCACCAGGAATTGGCTGTTTCCCAATAGATCCTGCCGAGTCCGGCGTACGCAAGACTGTAGCCGGGATCCAACTCGATCGCCTTCTCGAAGAAAGCGACCGCGTGCGCGTTATCTTCCGGCGTCTGACGATGATAGTAGTCCCAAGCTTGCAGTGCCGCGACATAGGCTTCGTGATTATCGGTTCCCCCGATCGACCTCCTCGCCAATTCCGCACCCGGGACATTGATCGCCAGCGCGGAAACAATCTGCCCTACCACCTTGTCCTGCAATGCGAAGACATCCGCCAGAGAGCCATCATATCTCTCCGCCCAAACGTGATGACCTGAAAGCACATCGATAAACTGGGCATTGATACGAATCCGATCGCCAACCCGCCGCACACTGCCCTCGACGATGTACTGCACACCCAGGTCTTCGGCCACCTGTTTGTGCGAAATGGCTTTACCCTTGTAGGTAAAGGCCGAATTTCGCGCTATTACGAAGAGCCCTGGTAACTTGGACAGATCTGTTGTCAGGTCCTCCGTAATCCCGTCGACGAAATACTCCTGTTCTTCATCACCGGACATGTTGTCAAAAGGCAGCACGACTATCGAGGGATGGTCCGGAAGTGGAAAAGCCATCTCATCGACCGTGGCAGGCTCTTCCAGTCGATCCGTTGCGTCGTCCAACAGGTAGTTGTCTGCGATTAGAAACGCAACCGCGATCACAAGCAAAACAATAATGGCGAAATTGAGCCTGTGTCCCGTACTTCGCGTTATCGATTGAGATCGGTCAACCTCGCGTTCGCGTTTGATTCCATCCGGAGTCAGTTCGAACGCCCAGGCAAAAAACAACGCCAACGGAAATCCGATTATCAGCAGTCCTGCCACCAGCCGGATGGCCCAATCGGGCAAGGTCAGGATTGGAAACAGGACATCGGCGATTTGCAAAACCACCCAGGCAACGATCACGTAAGCAATCCCTACCCTGATGACATTACGGCGCTTGAGTTCGTCGATAAAGGACATTACGGCGTCTTTTTTAGTAGCGGAGCCCATCAAGCCTTTGGCTGAGAGCATGGCCTGATTAGAACCAAATATCTAGGTTTCGCTCAAACACCGAGATAGCTGGCAATGCCGCCGGCAGCTTCACGGCCTTCGAACAAGGCAGTAACAACGAGGTCTGAGCCCCGCATCATATCGCCGCCCGCAATTACTCTCGGATTGCTTGTCTGGAACGGGTTCGCTTGAAACCAACGGTGCGAGATGAAAAAAACTAAAAGGCCGCTGCCTGCATTTCGATATTGCCGCCGCTCTTGAATTCCAGCGGTTTGGCAAAAGGAATATCAACTGCAAAGCTTCCACTCAGCTCGTAGTCAAGGTCACGGCTTATACCGGATCGAATCAGTGACGAAATATTGGAAGATGTTTTAAGCAGGTCCAGTTGCACACTGATTGCGAACGCGCCGTTGCCTTTCGATGGTACGGTAAAGTTGCCCTGGGTCTCACCACTTGCGAATTGCTGCTCGCCAAGTCGTACACGATAACTCACCGACTTTATCGGTAGAGGAAACGGATTGGGGTTACTGACGTCGAAGCTGAGCAGGAAGGTTTGACCCTTGAAGTCAGCACTTGTGATCTCGATACTCGTGAGATTGACTTGCGGGGAACTGATTAGCGATCCCGATCCGGCGCAGGCTGATATAGCGGCAATCGCAAGCAGCGATATAGTTCCAGCAGTAGTGGTCTGTAGATTCATATCCACCTCCCGATTCGCTCCGCTCAATGAAGCTCCTGCCCCGGCTCTCCCCAGCGCGCACCGATGAGCATCCACTCATCGTCGTCCTTCTCCAGCTCCAGCGCGAACTGGTAAGCATCGGCGTTTATGCCCATCGCACGTGTCGTCATTCCTACGCCAGCGGCTGTTACCAGAATATCGGCGGCCGTCCCATCAATGACCGTCAATTCGTCAATCTTCATGACCAGTTCCACCGATTTCTGTCGCAAGAAATAGAACCGCAGGAGCTTGTCGACGGAGTCCTTGTCGTTGCCCCTGCCGTCTGCGTAGTTCTCCGAGATCATCGCTACAAGACCACGCCGATCCAGATCCTCGGCGGCGGCCTCTGCATCGGCGAGCCATTGGCGCAGGGCCTCTTCTGGCCCGGTCGCGGGGGCCCCGCAAGCAGCCAGCATCACGCATATCATGCATACAGTGATCAAACGCATAGAGCCGACTCTTATTTAGTGCTAAAACACACTATGATCGGTCGGACTCGCTCCATTCTGTGACCTGGTTCGCATATCGAACCGAAGCTCCAGGCCATCGACTGTAACCTCTAAATGGTGGTGTGACATGTCTGTAAAACTTCTAAGCGAAAGCATGGATGCGACGATTACCGACGATGACCAGATTCGCATCGACGCGATTCTTTCCTTCTGGTTCATGGAACAGACGCTCAGCGCCCCGCAAATCGACGGGCGCATGGATACGTGGTTCGGAGAAGACCCCGTGTTCGATGAGCAAATAGCCAAGGAGTTCGCAGAAGATGTCGAAAACGCATCGGAGGGCAGACTCGATCACTGGGCGCACGAACCGAGAGGCCGATTGGCGCTGATCCTGTTGCTCGATCAGTTTCGCCGGAATATTTATCGCAACTCCGCCGAAGCCTTCGAGAAGGACAAAGCAGCTCTCAAGCTTTGCGTGGAAGGCGCGATGGAGAAAAAGGACAAAGGCCTGGCCCCAATTCACAAGGCATTCTTTTATATGCCGCTGCAACACGCAGAGTCGCGCAAGGTGCAGGCAAAGTCTCGCGTGATTTACCAGCGCCTCGCCGAGGCTGTGTCGCCGACTTACAAAGAGACCTTCGAGACCATTGCTCAGTTCGCCGAATTGCACGCCGACATAGTCGAACGATTCGGCCGCTTCCCTCACCGCAACAAACTTCTGGAGCGCGAGAACAACCCGGACGAGGAAGAATATCTGACCAGCGACAGCCCGGATTTCGGCCAGGGCTAAACCAGACGCTCGCGTGAAATGCGGATATATCGACGCGTTAGCAAAATCGCAGCAACCGTCAAGCCCAGGACGAAGGCCGCCCAGGTGTATTCAGGCGGAAGGCGATAGGTAATGGCGGCCAGATAGGCCAGGGGGAACGCCAGAAACCAGTACGCGAATATGTTGATGAGCATCGGCACACGCGTGTCCTTGTAACCGCGCAACGAGCCCGTCGCCCCGATCTGCACACCATCCCCAATCTGAAATATCGCAGCTATCAACAATAGACTTACCGCGATTGCCTGCACAGACGAATCGTTCGTATAGAGCCTGACTACGGCGTCCCGGAACACCAGCATAAATATCGCGGTGCAGGTCATGAATACGCCACACATGCCTATACCGATGCCGCCGGCCAATCGGGCGGCTGCGGTGTTGCCGGCGCCCAACGCATGGCCGACGCGAATCGTCGAGGCGGAACTAAGCGCCAGCGGAATCATGAAGGTCGTCGCGGCGAAATTGATTGCGATCTGGTGTGCGGCGGCAATACTCGCTCCGCGTGTGCCCATGAGAATGGCTACGGCCGAGAACAAGCCTGCTTCGGCTGTAATCGTAAGCGCTATCGGTATACCCAGCGAAAGGATTTCCTTGATGATTGGAATTCTAATGGGCGCGACACGAGCGAATATGCCCAGCGGCCGATACCTTGGATGCAGATATAAGTAAGTTCCGAGACCGATCATGATCAACCACATGGTTATCGCGCTCGCCCATCCACAACCGACCGCGCCGAGCGCGGGTGCACCAAGGTGCCCGTACATCAGCACGTAATTCAGAAACACGTTGCACACCAGTGCGAACAGCGACGAATACATGATTGGCCGGGTATGGCCAATGCCCTCGCTGGTAAAGCGGAACGCCAGGAATGCACAAATAGCTGGCGCACCGAACATGATCGCGCGAACGTAGCCAACGGTCAGGTCGCGAAACTCGGTCGCGATGCCGACGAAGCGTAAAGCGGGTTCGACGAACGCCTGAGCCAGCGCGAAGATCGATACCCCGAGCACCACGCCCAACCAGAGCCCCTGTCGCGTATATCGTCCGATTAGCGATGGATTACCGGCGCCATAATGCCGTGCGGCAATCGGTGATATCGCCATCGTAAGCCCAAGCATGACCGTGAAACCAAGAAACCAGACGCTGCCACCAACAGCGACCGCCGCGAGCGACTCTGCGCCCAGACGCCCGGCCATCACCGCATCGGCGAACTGCATGCCTACAATTGCCAGGTTATTGACGATCAACGGACCCGCCAGACGCAGTAGCGCCCTGACTTCTTTTGGCCAGTTGTCAGTGGGAGTAAAAGTTGTCATTGATCAAGCGTCGTCGCGAAGCCGGACTGTAGCACGTGCGCCTTATGTTCAATGCTTGCAATAGTGTAGAGTTGCGCACGGCACAGTCATTGAATATCGGAGACACGTATGTTGCACGATGGGCAATCCACTCGAGTAGCGGTAGTAGGAGGCTTGAGAATTCCCTTCTGTCGCGCCCATTCAGTTTATCGAGGCTGTTCCAACCAGGACATGATGACGGCCACACTGACGGCCCTGATCGACAAGTACGATCTCAAGGATCAGACACTGGGGGACGTTGCACTTGGGGCGGTCATAAAGCATTCGAAGGACTGGAACCTCGCCAGGGAATCGGTCATCGGCAGTGGACTGTCGCTGAAGACGCCCGCCTTCGATCTTCAGCGCGCTTGCGGCACCAGCATCGAAGCCTGCATTCAGATCGCCAACAAGATAGCGCTGGGACAAATTGACTCCGGCATCGCCGGTGGGACCGACTCCATTAGCGATGCGCCGATCGTGCTTCGGGACGGGCTTCGCCGCATTCTGCACGACGTCCACGGCGGCAGATCCGCGATGCAAAAAATCATGCCCTGGTTTCGGCTGCGCCCGACTCATTTGCTTCCCGAGTTCCCGGGTGTCACGGAACCGCGCACGGGCCTGTCCATGGGCCAGAGCATGGAAATCACCGCACAGGAGTGGGAGGTGCCGCGCGAGCATCAGGACCAGCTTGCACTTACCAGTCACCAGAAGGCGGCCAAGGCCTTCGATGAAGGTTTCTATGACGACCTCGTCATTCCGTTCCGGGATGCTGAAGAAGACAACAACATTCGCAGAGATACGAGTTACGAGAAACTTGCCAAGCTGAAGCCTGTTTTTGCCAAAGGCGAAGAGGCAACGATGACGGCAGGCAACAGCACGCCGTTGACCGATGGCGCTGCAGCGGTGATGCTCGCCTCGGAGCCCTGGGCGAAACTAAAAAATGTTCCCGTCATCGCCTACATTTCTCATGTCAACGTTGCGGCCGTAAACTTCATCGGCGCGGACGGTCTTTTGATGGCGCCAGTATTCGCAGTCTCGGACATGTTGAAAAAGGCAAATCTTCGCTTGCAGGACTTCGACTTTTACGAGATTCACGAGGCGTTCGCTTCCCAGACCATCGCGACGCTGAAAGCCTGGCAGTCGGAGCAATTCTGCCGCGACCGGCTCGGCCGCAATGAGCCGATGGGCCCGATCGAGCTCGCTAAACTCAACGTAAAAGGGGGAAGCCTGGCCATCGGTCATCCCTTCGCTGCGACTGGCGCCAGAGTGATCGCCACGATGGCAAAACTGTTGCACGAAAAGGGTTCGGGTCGCGGTCTGGTGTCAGTTTGCACGGCGGGTGGCATGGGCGTAACCGCAATCCTGGAAGCAGCCTAAAGCCGACCCTGTGGGCCTTAGCGAAATACTGGCGACAATCAACGCCGTTCTCTGGAACGAGACCTGGCTTTACATCATTGTCGGTACCGGGATTTTGTTCACGATCTGGAGCGGCTTCTCACAATACAGAGCGTTGACACACGGGCCGTCCGTCGTTCGCGGAGTCTACGACGATCCCGATGATCCGGGCGCTATCAATCACTTTCAGGCTCTCTCCGCCGCCCTGTCGGGCACGGTCGGACTCGGCAATATCGGCGGCGTAGCGCTTGCGATTACGCTGGGTGGGCCGGGAGCAATATTCTGGATGTGGGTCGTTGGTTTCCTCGGCATGTCGATCAAGCTAACCGAAGTCACATTGTCGATGCTTTACAGGAACACCGACGATCCAGAAAACCCGCATGGGGGCCCGATGTGGGTCGCTGACAAAGCGGTCGCCCTTTTGAAGCCGGAGCTCAAATGGTTCGGCAAAGCGATTGCAATCATATTCTGTATTTGCCTGCTGACATCGTCCGCTACAGGCGGAAACATGTTTCAAGCCTGGAATGTCGCCGAGGTCACCAATGAATATTTTGGAGTTGCGGGCTGGGTATGCGGCCTGATTCTGGCCACACTCGTTGGCACAGTCATCATAGGTGGCATCAAGCGCATTGGCAGGGTCACGGGAACCCTCGTTCCGTTCATGGTCGCGCTTTATCTGCTCGTCGGATTTTATGTTCTTTTTCTGAATATCGAAAAGATACCGGCGATGTTCGCTCTGATCATCGCGAATGCCTTTACGCCGACCGAAGCGAGCGGCGCATTCATCGGTGGCACCGTCGCGTCTGCATTTCTTTTTGGGATGAAGCGCGCCGTATTTTCCAATGAAGCCGGCCAGGGCTCGTCGCCGATCGCCCACTCGGCGGCGAAAACGGATGAGCCCGTGCGCGAGGGCATTGTCGCTGGCCTCGAACCTTTCATTGATACAATTGTTGTCTGCACTCTTACTGCGCTGATAATTCTCGCCACCGGTGTCTGGAACCGCGGCCCGGACGTGATGTTCACCAGCATGCCTGAGGCAACACAAACGGAGTCCGGCTGGCATTTCGAGACGGCGGCGGCGCCGTACGGCGAATGGCAGGACGGTGAGGTCGTAACCCTTGTCGTCAGTGCCGGTGAAAATGCGGAGACCGGCCAGGTCTTCCACCGCATCGACGGCGTCGTTAATGCGCGCGAATCGGAATTCCTTATCACCTGGGACGTTTTTGATGACTCGGTCAAACCGGAAATCGTTGCCGGCGGACTGTACAAAACCTATGTCGGAGCAACCCTGACCGCGAAGGCGCTCGATTCAGTGTCGCCCGGACTCGGCAAGTGGCTGATCACAGTCGCTTCCTGGCTATTCGGCATCTCGACTATCATTGCCTGGGCATACTACGGCGAACAAGGAATTTTTTATCTTGCCGGCGAGAAGGGCGTGTTGCCATTCAAGCTAATCTATTGTGGTCTGACATTTCTCGCGACACTCGGACATATTCGGACTGCCGCTGACCTGGATAATATGACGGGCATCGGCCTCGGCGTCATAATTTGGGCGAACCTTCCGATATGCTGGATATTCGGCTACCAGGCCATGCGCGCTTACAAAGACTATGTGCGCAGACTCAAAG
>PVMS01006308.1_pt1 | contig 14541 bp, 7 predicted proteins | sample 1853461 | NCBI WGS metagenome assembly PVMS01 (sample SAMN08582032, study PRJNA380276) | Marine sediment metagenome, whole genome shotgun sequencing project. | isolation source: ocean sediment barecode stripped | collected 2017 | reverse complement strand
GGAATTGAACCTTTAATTTACACCAATTTAAATTTCATAAATTACTTTTTAACAGATGCTGTCACAGATTACGATCTTTGGATCGCATACTGGTCCTGCGAGCCCGAACCTACATATACTAGACCTCCAACCGGAAAGTGGCGGGATTGGGCTTTTTGGCAGTATTATGGCCCGGGTGGGTGCGGCGGAAAGGCCGGATTTGTAGATGGTATTGATACCAATATTGATTTAAATATCTTCAATGGTGTGGAGGAGGGGCTGGGTGAATATGATGCGTTTTCCCATCTATGGGTATCCCTGACCAGTGATGCTTATCTGAAACCGGTGCCATTTTATGCGGATATAACAGCCAATGTAAATGGCGACACTGCCGGCCCGATTAATTTTGCATTTTGGTGGGATTGCACTGCCCTCGAAGCTGATATCAGTCTTGTAGAAGGAACCTGCGGAGTTCTGCCTGTTCCCCCGGAAGGTGAGTGTGCTCAAGATGAAATAGGCATGCAGTGTCTCGGTGTTGAAGATGAGATCCAGCTGGCTGAGCATACCTACCAGGTAATCGGAGACTATACTGCTAAGGTAATTGTTGAACGTGGTGAAGCGACTCCTGCTGAGGACCGCTATAAAATCAGCACCTATAATCCCATACAAATAATTACAACAGATCCAGTTTCGCCAGCTGTTGGCAATATTGATTATACATTTACCCTTAATGGAACAGTGGAAGTTCATGCAACCCTTGAGGGAGTGCTGCAGATCAGTTTAGATGATCCGGTTACCGGTGAGATCATGGATGTTGATTGTTTGCCAGTTGACTTTGACAGTCAATCAGTTAAGGAATATTCATTTCCCATGACTGAATCAGCCCTGGGAGAAGTTGTTTACCAGATCTCAACCCGCTATCGCTCTCGCGGTGAATGTCCCATCGAAGATCAGCATGAGAATGATATTTCTCAGCTCTATATTATCGATTGGGTTGATGACAGCCCGATCCTGGAAATAACTGATGAGATCGGAAATCCTCTGCTGTCCGGCACCACAGTTGATATAGGTGATGTCGAACCTTTCCAAACAATTGTGTTGAACTTTGAGATTTCAAATCCCTCACAAATCCTTGATTTTGAGGTTGCTGGTGTGGTTTTTGATAACCTAGTGAATGTTTCTGGTCTTCAGGTGCTCCCGGAATTGCCTTATACAGTCGGTCCTGGAGAAGTTGTTCCTGTTTCAATGAGTTTTGATGTTCTCACGACAGGGCCAATTTCATTTGAGATTGCGGTAGATCATACTGCTATCAATACATCACCCTTCAGTTTTGCCATTGAGGGCACGGCAAGGTTGGCAAGCAATCCAATTCTATCAATCAATTCTGTACCTGAATCACCGGGACAAACTCCGGTGAATGATCCTTATGCGCTGCAAATTAATGTTGAGCTTAACGCACCAGCTGAAGGTGTACTTGGAGTAAGCATACTGAACTCTGACGGCACATCTGTAGATAATGCGATATGTTTAGATATTAACAGCGCTGGTCAAGTTGCTCACAATTTTGATTTTTCCTGGACAGAAACTGAGGTCAGAATCCAAGATTATACGATTTGGGCTCGCTACCGCATGCTGGGAGGATGTCCAATTATTGATGCTCAAATAGATGACCTTTCCCAAGCCTACCAGATAGATTGGCAGGGAGATAATCCTGTTTTTGAGGTGCAGGATAGCGAAAATAACATTATAGTGGATAGCGGGATAGTGAATCTGGGAGATATTGAAGCCTTTCAGACGATTGCCGGCGAGTTTCTGATTTTGAATACTTCAGAAACGAGCAGCTTCCTGTTAACAGACGTGTCATTTGAAGATCTTGTGAATGTAATCAATCCCCAGATAGATCCTTCAGCATCATTCGATATTGGTCCAGGTGAACAAGTCACGATGACTGGCAGTTTTGAAACACAATCGCTGGGTGATTTCTCACTGACTGCATACATGGATCATACTGCTTCGAATCCAACACCCTTTTCTTTCACCTTACAGGGCAAGGGAGTATTATCCCAAAACCCGCTGTTATCCATCAGTCCTATTCCAGCTACTCCTGGGTATAACTTAATAGGCCAACCTTATGATCTGGAAGTGGAAGTTAATATCGATCCGCCAGTTTCCGGTGCCTTGATAGTGGAATTAGTAGATGATGCTGGTAAATTATTTGAGGAAACTGATTGCCTGGTAATTCCTTCTACAGATATTGTTACTAAAACAGCAAATTTCTCCTGGTTCGCAGGAAATCCAGGAGTGGAAAACTACACGATCAGAGCCCGATATTACACTGAAGATAGTTGTCATACCGGCGACAGCCATATTTCTGAACTAACAATGGATTATCAAGTTGAATGGCAGGAAGAAAATCCAATCCTGGAAATACAGGATTTGGATGGTAATTTGCTGCCGGATAGTGAAACTCTCAATCTTGGTCAATTTGATTATTATCAGGATCTAAATTTTACTTATCAATTGTACAATGCCTCAAGAACAAATCCGCTTTCTATTACTGGATTGAGCGTGGAAAATCTTACAAACCTTACCCGAGTAAGTTTGAACCCGACCGGGCAGGCAGAAATAGCTCCGGGTGGAAACCTCAATTTTGAAATCGCATTTCTGATTGAAAAGGCTGGTGCTTTTTCGTTTGACCTCCTGGTAGATCATTCGGCAAGCAATCCAACACCTTACCAAGTAATATTTCAGGGTAGTGGAGTCATGACGGAAAACCCCCTCAAGTTTGTTGTCCCGATGCCAGCTTCACCGTCAGCCTCTTTGATAGGTGATTCCTTCACGCTCAGAATTGAGGTGGGGATCGATGCTCCTGACACCGGAACTCTTCAGGTTAGCATGATTGAAGCGGGATCCGAAGTAACTAGCAGTCAGGAATGCCTGATCCTTAATGACAACCTGAATCAAGCCAGAACCTTTAACCTGAACTGGACCAGATCAACACCTGGAAATCAGGAATATACTCTCTGGACCCGATATCGAGCTCAGGGAGAATGTCCGATTGAGGATACCAGTGAATTTGATCTCTCTCAGGCATACACCGTCAATTGGGAAGAGGATAGTCCTGTACTTGAGGTTCGGGATCAAAGTGATTTTCTCATCTCTCAAGGAAGAAGCCTTGATATAGGGCAGAAAGAGTTCTATCAGGAAGTTGAATTTACATATACCCTTTTCAATACTTCAACAACCAGCGATTTGGAAATCAATTCCATTGATGTTGAGAATCTAGTTAATCTCAACCAGGTTGATATCACTCCTGGCGGACCAATCACCCTTGGTCCAGATAGCAAACAGGAGCTGATTATTTCATTTCTGGTTACCGAACAAGGTCTGTTTGGATTTGATATGAACATCAACCATGATGCGACCAATCCATCCCCCTATCGGATCGGATTTACCGGTAATGGTGTGATGTCGAATAATCCAATTCTGTCCCTCGAAACTGTTCCTGGATCTCCGGGATCATCCCTGGTGTCGGAGCCATATCATATTCAGGTAATTTCTGAACTTGATCCTCCAGCTCCTGGAATTCTGGAAATCAGTCTAGAGGATCAGAATTCCGAATTGGTGGTTGATCCTGTATGTTTGGAGATCTCTACTGAGGAATTATCCCTTCAGACAGCAGAGTTTTCTTGGGATGAATTCGAATCCGGCAGCCAGGATTATCTGGTACGAGCGTTATATCAAGCTGATGCAAGCTGTCCGTTTGAGGGAACACCGGATGCTGAATTGATCGAAACTTATCAGGTAGACTGGCAGATCCTGAGCCCGGTGCTGATCGTCAATCGTCCGGAAGGAGTAACAATATTTGATGGTGCCATAGATTATGTTGGTGAGCACAACTTTTTCAGATTTATCGAGGTTACCTATGCAATTGATAATAATTCTGACGCCAGCCCCTTGATTGTGGAAAATATTCTGGTTGAGAATCTGGAAAACCTCAGAGAGGTTTTGATTGATCCAGTCCTGCCTTTTGAAGTAGCTCCGGGTGAGTCTCAGGTTGTAAAGATCAATTTCCAGGTATTGGTGTTGGAACCGTTTTCCTTTGACCTGGTCTGGGAGCATAATGGATCCAATCCGTCACCATATCAGACCAGCATTCAGGGTGATGCAAAACTTAATCTAGGAGAGGTTCCGGTGGAATCCTGGTTGTATAAATTCCTGGATAATCTGATTAGATCTGGATTCTTCTTGAAATTGCCTATAATCGGATTGTTTGTCCTTCGAAAAAATAGGTAATGGAATCTGATACATAATGGATGGTTAGGTGTATACGCCATCTTCAAGATAACTATAAAACGACCCTGTTGGAATACAGGGCCGTTTTTTTTGTTCAATTATTGCTGGATTATGCTTGTTCGAGCCGTAATGCATTGTTGATAAGAGTTTAATATAATACCTGAAGAGCATTGCTAGGATTGTTGGTTATCATCTATAATTAGTCTAATCACAGAGTCGCTCAAATATTGTTATGAAAACCAAAAATAGACTCATCACTAAAATAATAATGCTCCTGGTGGTTTCCGTTCTGTTAACCCCGCAGGTGGTTAGAGCTGATGGAGATCCGCCCAGATCTAAAATATCGAGGTAGTTTATACGGAGTATGAATGGTGGTTGGTTTATTGGCAGGATGGCACTGTTGCATGTTCAATTTATATAGATCATGATCAGACACCCACAGGCGGTGAAATCTTTTATCAATGTGGCGAAAAATTTTATGATCTCTGGATGGCCTCTGCTCCCTGCTTGAAGGCAGATAGCAACCGATCTGCAGAATGTTCGGGCATGTATTTATTTCAAGCCGGGTCCCAAAAAACAAGGCGGGAAATGGAGATTGAGCTGCCAACTCCCCGTGTATGGGTTGATCTTCAGGATTGTGTACCTGTCAGGGGCACTGAACTTTGTGTTGAAATACCCTCGTTAGTGGTTAATGCTAGTGAACCTCTACCAAATGAATCAATAGAAAAAATTCAGGGAACAATTAATGGAATTTCTTTTTTATGTTTTAGCAGCAAATGTGAAGTTCCCTTACGAGTAACCGCGGAGAATGGTGTGTCAATTGATTTCTGGGCAGAATCAAGTTTTGGCGACAGCACAAGCCATTACAGAGGGAAAATTAGAGTGGTTGAAAGCATTGATGAAATACCGTTTACCTCTGGGTGGCGAGTCGATATTATCAGCGATATGATTGAGTTAAATACAATGAGTGGTTGTGCCCAGATCTGGGAATCATTTCCACCCCTGGGAACACCACCGGATTGGTTAACAAACCCCCAGCAAACACGATTGTTAGAAACAGATGAACCATATACATATTTGGCCGGGCAATTGATCCACAAAGGTTATGTGGATACCAGCGATTGTGGTTATTATGGTTTGCTGCCTAATGGATATGCTTCTCCATGTGGATTGGAAAAATCCAGAGCAGCTGTCAAGTTCTGGCAAAATACTTTTGACGATTATATTATTAGATCTTCCCAGGATACAAGCATTCCTTCTCAGCTTTTGAAGCGGATATTTGCCAAAGAATCACAATTTTGGCCGGAAACTATTAAAAACCTTTATCATGAATTTGGGCCCGGGCATATTAATGAATTGGGAGCTGACACGACCCTGTTTTGGAATCGCAGTTTTTACGCCCAGTTTTGTCCATTGGTCCTGGATAAAGGGGTTTGCGAGCTTGGATACACTCGTCTGGATGAATCGAGTCAGGTGCTGCTCCGGGGAGCATTCTTATCAGAACTTGAGATCGATCTGCCAGATGGTGATCAAAGAGTGGATCCAGAACAAGCTCAAGCCAGTGTGTCCTTATTTGCCGAAACCATCCTTGGTAATTGTTCACAGGTTAGGCAATTGATAATAAACGAAAAAGGCAGGATCCCTGGTGAGATTGTAAGTTATGAGGACCTTTGGAAATTTACGCTAGCCAATTATCATGCGGGGTCAGGTTGCTTAGCAACTGCAATCATCGAAGTAGCCGATCAGAATCAATCTCTTACCTGGGCTAACATTTCCAGAGAGCTGGAGATCAACTGTCCTTGGGCTGTTGACTATGTGAATGGAATTGTATATTAAGCCTATTTTGAATTAATCCATCGGAAATAACAATAAAACATGTCTAGTTGGGGTTTTCCTCTTCAAGGGGAGATAAACTTTTCTCTGTGTGGTATTTCATCTATGTAAATGTTAAGAATGTTGTTTAATATTTGTGTTAAAACATATGGATGGATAATGTTGGATGAAAACACAATACATATATGAAATTAAACTCCTATGAATGAATCTACTACCAAGATACTTAAGAGAATAATACTTGGATTGGCTGGCCTGACTGTCTTGATCGGACTGGGTTATGTTCTGCTCAGCTGGAATAAGCCGTTGAGCGATCCCTTAATTCTCCCAACGGTATCTCAAGAGCCAACGTTGGAGACAGAAACACCACAAGCCGCGGTCAAAGCCACTGAAGTGCCTACAATTACACCAAGTCCTACTATTGAGCCAGTTTGTAATGGACCTCTTTCATTGAATTTATTAGTATCAGGGGTTGCATCCAATAACTACTTATATGGCTTGGCGGATGCAGTCCGGATAGTTAGGGTTGATTTCCAAAATCCGGGTGTATCAATAATAGCTCTGCCGAGAGATTTGTGGGTAGAGATACCAGGTTTAGATGATCGTGGAATTACAGTTGGAAAACTCAATCAGGCGTACTTCTATGGAACTGAAGGGATGGGTTATTATAGCGGTTCGGGTTTTGGTTCTGGTTTACTCGCTGAAACTATACTGAATAATTATGGTTTTCGCTCAGACCATTATCTGGCTGTCAACTTGAACAGTTTCCGGGATATAATCGACACCCTGGGTGGAATTGATGTTTACCTTGCGGACAATGTTTATAAAAAATCATATGGACAACCAGTATTATTTCTCAGAGCTGGTTCACATCATCTAAACGGAAAACAGGCAGAGGATTTGGCCAGACAGAGGATCACAATCGGAGATTTTGGTAGAATAAACAACCAGACCGTGATTTTAAAAGCAGTAGCTGCCAAGATGTTATCACCAGCTGGTATCTCTGCTTTGCCTGCTCTTGTCAATCAACTAAAATCCAACATCAAGACAGACTTGAGTCCAGAACAGATTACTCAATTAATTTGCCTGGCAAGTATGATCGATTACCAGGAAGACATTGAGTTCCTGACTTTGCCGACAGAGTTTTTGGTTGAGCAAAGGGTATATGATCCTACCCGAGGGATAAACACAGCCGCTATTGTTGGTGATGAGGAACAAATTCGATCTTTCCTGGCAGATTTCCAAGATGGCACTTTGCATTAGATTCTTTCCGAAGAAATCCATTGAAAATGAGCATTTTTACCCTAGGCCCAATCAAATCTTATCCTTGAGGGCATCCCCTTGCAGGGGATTACCCTTTATGATAAGATACCCGAGTTTAAAACTCACTTATTAGGAAAAGATTATGCTGGAATCACTAAGGCAATCACCAATAAAACTAGGGATCATAATTGTCCTTTTAGTAATACTAAATGTCGTTGGCTGGTATGCCTACCTGAATTGGGATACACCATTGGGGGAACCTCTCGATCTCCCCACAGTGACTGAACAACCCTTGGAAGGAGAGGTGCCTAGGGAAATTCAACCAACTGGAACTCCTCAGGTTGATATTAGTCCAACCATTGAACCTGTTTGTGGAAATGATACTTCTTTGATAATTTTGGTTTCAGGAATTGACTCAACAGGATATTTGTTTGGTTTGGCGGATTCTGTCCGGATTGTCAGATTGGATTTCCAAACAAAAGAAGTGACAGTTTTAGCGTTACCAAGAGATTTATGGGTAGAGATACCTGAAGTATCTCAACATGGTATAACTCACGGGAAACTTAATCAAGCATACTTCTACGGTACTGAGGGGATGGGTTATTTCGATGGTTCTGGTTATGGATCAGGTCTACTGGCCTATACATTGTTGGAGAATTTTGGTCTATACATTGATCATTATCTGACTGTCAATCTAAATAGTTTTCGATATATTATCGACACACTGGGTGGGATAGACATTTATCTTGCCAGCGATGTTTATAAGAAGGTATTTGGAGAACCGGAAATATTTCTCAAAGCTGGTTCACATCACCTAACTGGAGAACAGGCAGAGATGCTGGCCAGGCAGAGGATCTCAATAGGAGATTTTGGCAGAATAAATAACCAAACAGTGATATTAAAAGGTGTGGCTGCCAAGATGTTATCACCATCCGGTATCATAGCTTTACCCGCTCTGGTCAATCAACTAAAATCGAATGTCGAGACAGACCTGAGCCCAAGTGAGATTACTCAATTAACTTGCCTGGCAGGTTTGATCGATTTCGGGAAAGACATCGAGTTCGTTACATTGCCCCCAGATTTCATGGTCGAGGAAATGGTTTTTGATAGCGGTCTTGGAACAAACACAGCTGCCCTTGTAGGTAATATAGAACAGATCCGCTCTCTCCTGATAGATTTCCAGAATGGTACCTGGCCCCAAGATTAATCCATAAATATCCATATTATTAACACTTATTTTCCAGGATTCGAAGCCAATTCGGGGCTGGAGGACAATCCCTTGTTTGTGATCACTCTTTATGATAAGATACCCCGAGGTTAAAAACTCAAAAAATTAGGAAAAAAATATGCTGGAATCGATCAGAAATTCACCACTAAAACTAGGGATTATCATTGTTGTTTTTGTATTATTAAACGTCGTTGGCTGGTATGCCTACTTGAATTGGGATACTCCTTTGGGAGAACCACTCAATCTTCCCACAGTGACTGATCAACCCCTGGCAGAACTGACTATAACAGAGACGCCCTTAGTTACATCAACTGAAGAAATCTCACCAACTGAAACTCCAGAAATCGTATTTACGCCGACTATTGAACCTGTTTGTGGAAGTGATACTTCCATGACGATCTTGGTCACCGGAATTGATACAACAGGATATTTATTTGGTTTGGCGGATTCCATTCGTGTCGTCAGGCTTGATTTTCAAACCAAGAAGGTGACGGTTTTAGCCTTACCCAGGGATCTATGGGTAGATATACCCGGAGCATCTCAACATGGCGTTACGCAGGGGAAACTCAATCAAGCCTACTTCTACGGAACTAAAGGAATGGGATTTTACGACGGTCCTGGTTATGGATCAGGTCTTTTAGCGGACACGTTGATGGAGAATTTCGGATTACATATTGATCATTATCTATCAGTCAATCTTTACGCATTAAATAATATTATCGATGCGCTTGGCGGGTTAAATGTTTATCTCCCTGAAGATGTGAATATCAAACATTTTGGTCAGCCAAAATTGTATTTACGGGCAGGGACACATCATTTGAACGGTAAACAAGTCGAACAGGTTGTCAGAGCCCGAATTGGAATTGGTGATTTTGGACGAATCAAAAATCAAACCCAAGTTCTGAATGCACTGGTTTCCCAGATGTTGACTCCCGATGGTATTAAACAGCTTTCTGAGATCACCAACAGGTTGATTTCATATACACAAACAGATATCACACTAGATGACATAACAAAAATGGTTTGCCTGGCTGCATTGATAGACATTCAAGAGGATATCATTTTTGATACAATCATTTCGGATCAGGAAGAAGCCCAGATAGGGCAGTGGGTCCTTGACGAATTTCAAGGAATTGACATACATGCTTTAGTGCAAGATAAAGAGGTTCTAACCCAAAGGTTGGCAGATTTTCAGGCAGGGAATTGGCCAGAGTAAAAAAATCCTGATTAAAGGTTCAAAACCGGATGCAGCAGTTGCATCCGGTTTTTTGTATAGATTCTCTGAAGAAAGCTTTGATTGAGGAATATTTTATGTTTAGCTGATGGATTGGTCTGGTTCTTCCTGGAGCAAATCTTGATAAACGCCTGCGACAGCCCTAGATACAGATCTCCAACTGAAGTTTTCTTCCACGTAAGAACGGGTGTTTTTTCTCAATTCTGTATTCATGCCAGGTTGATCAAGAATGATCTTGATTTTTTCAGCAAGTTGAGGTGCGCTCCTGGGTTCAAAGAGTGTGCCAACCTTATTCTCGATCACAGTTGATTTTAAGCCACCGACCCGGGAAGCGATTACGCTGCTGCCGCAGGCCATGGCTTCGATAGCAGTCATTCCAAAAGGTTCGTAATAGGATGGTATTACAGTGACATCTGCAGCACTGTAATACTTGGCTAATTCTTCTTGTGATTTTCCTCCTGTGAATGTGATCTGGTTCTCGATATTGTACTCATCTATCATGGCAATGTATTTTTTGAAGGGTTCGGCAGATAAATCTTTCCTGCTCAAAAATGGTTTATCTGTAGGAGGACCGCCTACGATTACTGCCTGAATCCGGGGATCATCAGCAAGGTATATTGCCTCTAACAGGGTATCAATGCCTTTTCTCTGCTCCAGGCGACCTACATAGGTTATCAAAAATATATCCGAAGAAAATGCGATTTCACTCCTGGATTCATCTTGTGCTAAGGGGGTGAATAAATCCAAATTAACACCACAAGGTATTACCGTTATTTTGTCCGGGTCGGTTTGATAATAATTGATAAGGTCATCTTGTTCCTGAGGATTGGTTGCGATAATTCTGTCCGCGACCTGGCAAAGTTTCTTTTCGATTTGGACCCTGACCTCAGGGCTTTGATCCTGGCTGCCAAGTGCTTCCCCTTTGATCGCTCCCAAAGAATGGAATGTATGTACTAGTGGAGTTCCCCAAGTATCCTTAAGATGGATGCCGACCGCTCCGCTTAAATAATAATGACTGTGAATCAGATTGTAATTCTTTCCGCTTTTAATTTGGTATGTGGGTATCCAGGATGCAACATCCTTGAGCATTCCCAAGAGATTTTCTTTTTGAACAGCTTCTGGAGGGCCGACCGGGATTCGAATAACCTGAGTGCCGCGGGAATATTTTTCCTGATCATTTTGATCAGAATTCTCCCGGCGGGAGTAAACATCAATATTTAATCCAAGAGCGCCCAAATAGCGAGACAACTCTTTTACATAAACGTTTTGCCCGCCATGGTGAGGTCCTCCCAATGGAGCAAGAGGATCTCCATGTATAGAAATGAATGAGATCTCCCAGGACATATCTACCTCGAAATCCTGATTTTGCTTTTATTTTCCGTTGTTTTGATTATATATCAGTTCCTTATATATTAATCTATCAACATGGCTTAATTTTTAAAGTATTAATAAGGCGATTTGATGAGCAAAACAGACAGCTTTTTTCCATAGTATTCCATCCAGATGGGCAACCAGCAATAAAAAATTCACCGGGGTTTTACCAACCTTAACACCGCAAATTACAGGTAGAGTTCGATCAAATCCTCGATCGTGAGATCGTTTTCAGGTTTTGGATCGATAAAATAGGGGTGAATTGGGAGTTGTTTACCGAGTTTACGATTGTTTTCATGGGCGTGTTTGAGGATATCAGCATATCCTTCAGCGGTTCTGTTCCAGCTGTAGCGAGAGTGGACTCGCTGATATCCAGCCCTGGCAAATTTATTCCATAAGTCAGCATTTGATGTCAGTTGAAATAAGGCAGTACTGATTTCAACCTGATCTGTTGGATCAACGAGAACCCCAAATTCCCGATCTCCTTTGAGCAAGCTTTCGCTTGGTCCACCAAATTTGGTAACCACAGCAGGCATCCCGGCAGCCATGGCTTCAAGTGGTGCCAATCCAAAAGGTTCATACAAAGAAGTCAGTGCAAAAACAGATCTCTTATTGGAAAAATACCGGTAGGCAGCACCAAGATGCCTTTGTCCCTTAATTGCGAACATAGAGACCTGTCCACGTAAACTATGTTTATCAATCACATTCAATAAAGATTCCAGAACGGATTTCTCGGTGATCCCAGCTATATCAAATCCATTCAGAGGATCTTCCAGATTTCCAGTTGTGATAACCAGGTTAGCTTTTTGGCGCAGTTCAGGGCTGGATGCAAAAGCCTTAACCAGGCCAAGGTGATTCTTTTTTGGATCAAGACGGCTGGCTGCGACGATACAAGGATAATCCAATCTCTCCTTGGATAAATCCCGTATCAGTCTATTATCAAGTTGATTAATAACATCCTCTTCATCATCCGCCCTGGAGTTTTTATCAAAGATCTCCAGATTTACACCGGGAGGAATAACTGCAAAAGCGTTCTTATCAGTCCAATCCACAGCACCCCGGTAAGCGTTATGGCCGTATTGAACATGGCGTTCCTGTTCGGTGCTGGTGATGTTAACGATGGAGCGGTTCATTGATAGTCTTTCAGCAGCCAATCTGCGCCTGAAGAAAAAACGATCCTCCAATTTCTGAAGATTACTGGAGGAAATATCAAGTTTATCCATCTTTTGAGCACCAAGGGAATGGGCAGTAAATGAGAAGGGAATTCCGGTCAGATCCTCTAGTAGAACACCACAAATTCCACCATCTCCATAATGGGTTGAAAAATAATCCGGGTTACCACCATCGTTTTTGTAGAATTCAATGATGTTTGTGACCCAGTCCTCTACCAAATGAGGCCAGAGCAATTCTTTTCGCAAAAACTTCTCCGGTCCGGCCGGCAATCGAATAATTCGAACATTGGGTGCGTCTGGATATTGGTCTTTTGTATCTGCAAACTCAGGCCAGGCAGGATCAATGATCTGCCGGGTCAGAAGATCTACTTGATGTCCTAATTCTCCTAAAGCCAGGGCCACCTGCTTAACATAAACCAGCTGACCGCCGAAATCGGGATGTTCCGTCCAGTAACTGTCCGCCGGGTCAAAATTGCCTTGGGGATTGAGAAATGCAAGGTGCATACAACGTCCTTGGGGATTATCTTCTGAAAAAGTCAACAGTGAAGGACTTTCGAATCACACCATTGTGTTCGTAATATATCACGCCCACACCTATCCGGTTATAATACTGCCCCAGGATGGTGCACTTGTGAGCATTACCGAGTGGACAAAACGGAGGATCCTCGGGGTGGGTCATCCACCAATTAAAAACTTGTTGTGGTGTGAGATAACTACCACCTCCATAAACAATTTCCCCGCAACAGCAGTGGCTGTAACACCAGCTTTTAGAGCCGGTCATTGCCAGGCCTATTCTTTCCCAAGCCTTGGTTCCATCCGTGGAAGTATGGCCGTAAGTGCCATTGCAGGTCATATCCCTGCCATGATCCCTCGCTGCTTCAACAAGCCGGGTACCCACATACAGACGTGGTAATCCCCTGTTGGTCCTGGCATTGTTAATCAGATCCAGAATTTGCTGTTCTTCAGAAGCTAGAACTGAGGTGTATGCGCAATACATAGGTTCCGGAGTATTGCTAGGTAGGGGAGTATTACTGGGCAGGGGTGTATCACTCGGAATTGGAGTGTCACTGGGAATTGGTGTATCCGAGGGCGGCAGCGGCGTATTCGTGAACGTTGCCGGGGTTAGATTGGGAGTATTGGTTGGCAATGGTGTTTTTGGTGTTGATGTGGGTTTTGGTGTATTACTGGCAGCCGGAGTGGTTTTTTGAATGGTTGGCAGTAAGGTATTTGTAGCCTTGGGAGTATCCTGTGCGGGGCTTGTATAAATCTTCAGGTTTTTAATGTTGCCAGATGCCGTTGCATAATATCCCCAAAGCCAGCAATCCCGACCAGTTCCCCCGGGATCCTTAATGATCCAATATGAATAATATTTATCCCTGCCAATAAGGGCAGCAGTTTTTCCTGCTCGGAGAGGAGTCAATTTTGAATAAGCAATACCTGGTCCGGTCCGGCAGTTTGTTGTGAGCGATACTTTAACAGTTGGTTTATCAGAATCGTTTGGGTTTGGCGGTTTTGGAGTCGATGTTTTGGGGGATGTGGTCGGTGGGGGAGTTGTTTGTTCTACTGTTGGCGTCAGGCTTGATTCTAGAGTCTCAGTAATTGTCGCTGTATCAGTAAATGTTTGTGTGATCGTGGCGGTTTTGGTAGGAGTATGTGTTGGTGGTGGCTCCTTGGTGGCAGTATAGGTTGATTTTTCATGAAAGGGGGTGTTCGTTGAGGTCCCGTTCAGGCCAAATTTCTGCGACGGGGCAACTTGCCCGCAGGCGCTTAATATGCCAGTGAGCAGCAAGAAATAAAGAACGATCTTGCCAGATTTTATCTCAACCATAATATTGTTCTCGATGATCAACTTGCTGGAATCATCGGGACCATCCCATAAACCATCAATATTTCCGGAGTGTAGTATCTCCGGTGTTTATCTTATTATATCGTCAAGGTCTTGGTCTGCTCCTATTAGTGAGAGAGAATATTACTTAACAGAATTGAAAGGTTTTCCTGAAACTTGATCTGGCGAGGTTATTTATTAACCGCAGTTTACAGAGAAGGACTTTCTTGGATTATTAGACCTGCCTGATCAAAGATGGATTGAAAAACTTCCCTTTCCATTTGGAGCACAAGCCAGCGTTATTCACAGGTGGGTTCTTTTCCCCGATCAAACAAAGCTT
>PVMS01165294.1_pt1 | contig 14542 bp, 20 predicted proteins | sample 1853461 | NCBI WGS metagenome assembly PVMS01 (sample SAMN08582032, study PRJNA380276) | Marine sediment metagenome, whole genome shotgun sequencing project. | isolation source: ocean sediment barecode stripped | collected 2017 | reverse complement strand
GAAGACCGTTTCCGATCAATAGTTCTATTTTATTGGGTTTACAAGACTCTATTTCTTGTAGAACAGGGGACAGAATTTCCTTCGTAGGACAACCTCTAGTTTCATCCGGTATTATCACACAAATCTTCTTTCCTTTACCTAAAATAAGATGTAAAGGTTGAGAATTGATTGGTCTTTTTAGACTTTGTTTAACAGTTTCTTTTAAATTCTTTAGAGTTTCTACTGATTGAGATGTTGCTATTTCTAATCGTTCAATTGAAATGTCTGTTTGTAAAAAACTCTTACCATATGGTATATTTACTAACATCACTAACATGTGTTTCTCTATATGAATTTAAATTTGTATTACTCAATCTACTATGAACCTGTCCACGATCTTTATTATCTTCTCATTAATAATAGAACTTTGAAATGGAACATAAAGGGTTGGTTTTTCTCTGAATTTAAGAGAATATTTCATTCTTCTCCATTTCCCGACTACCTCCTGTATTTTAGCTTTTGCTATCATTGGCAGTATCTCTGCGCCTATACTTTATTTAGACAAGCTCCTCTTACTTCTTTTACAGCTTTTTATGGTTGGTGGAGTATCTGCTAACTTTTTAGATGAGATTCAGGGAAGACCTTGGCATACAACCATTCCAGAGACCCATCTTTGGGTTGTTAGTTTATCATCGCTTCTTATTTCAAATCTAATTGGACTATATCTGACTTTGAATGTTGCCCCTTTTTTCTGGTTTTTTTCTCTAGTATGGAGTTTCTTTGCTATCACGTACGATCTTGAGCTCTTTAACGGATTCTTTCACAATACACCTTCTTTAGCTCTCAGTTGGGGTCTTGTTTGTTTAGGTAGTTATTATCTTCAAAGCTTAAAAATCACTCCACAAATCTTGATCATTTCGCTTGTTAATGGTTGTATAGCTGGATATGGTAGAGAATTATATGAAGTAGCTAAACAATATAGTAAAGATAACGATCCCTTCTCATCGAAAGAAAACCGATTTGCGTGGGTACTGTTGCAACGACAGATTCTAATCATAAATATTATTGCTCTAGCTCTATTAACGTATAGACTTTTACTTTAAACTATCATACTATTAAGAATCCAATATCTACTATTAACTGCACTAAACGCAATTATTGTTATGTTTATTATTACGAAGTATCCAACAACATATTTTTATTGATAGAAAACCGATTGAATAATTGGAAATTCACCTTGAAGTACCAACCTCAATATCTTTCTACACAACTATCATCCCTTGATAGAATCATGGGTGGTGGAATGCACAGGGCAAATCTAACTCTTATATATGGTGAAGCTAATACTGGAAAAAGTTCTCTAGCTCTCCAATGTGCTGTTATTTCTGCTAGAAAGAACTTAAAAACAATAATCATAGATTCGGATAACACTTTCTCACCAACACGTCTTTCACAAATAGCTAACTATGATCTCGACTATATTTCCCCTTTGATCTTTATATTTAAACCTCGGAGTTTCCATGAACAATTATTACTTATCGAAAATTTGGATGATTATATCTCTGATGATGTCGTTATGATCATTGTTGACACCATAACGTCCCTATATCGTCTTGAGTTAGGGAAAATTGATAAAATTTTTAGTTTAAACCGAAATCTAAATAGGCAGATTGCGTATTTGGCTAAAATTGCTAAAACACATAATATCGCAGTTCTCATTATAAGTCAAGTTCGAGATGTATTTAAAAATGGAAAACAAAAGATCGAGCCTGTAGCTAACCGTGTCTTAAAATTTTGGGCACAGACTATTTTAAATCCTAGGATAACTAACAATCCCGCTATAAGAGAAATTTTGTTAGAAAAACATTCTATACCTAAAAATATTGACACTCGATGTCTTTTTCTACTTAGCAAGACAGGCCTCATTGATTTAGATATATAAACACCGTAGCAGATATGCCACCTTATTCTTTATGATATACCCTATCAAATTTTTGTTTGCAATGCTAATTCAGAACCTATTACTGCAGTAAACAACATCAAAACTCCTATCACCAAAAACATTTTTGCCTCTCTAGATCTGTAACTGTAACGTATACTCCTAAAAGAAATATATCCCCCCGAGATGCCTATAATCAAGAAGAAGATGAAGGCGATACTTTCTGTTAAGAATTGATGAGTAATATCAGGATAATATCCTGGATTTCCTGGGGTAGGTAATACTGCTAGGGGTTGTTCCATAATATCATAAACTCCTCCCCCGAGGATGAAGATTGATAAAGCTACTATGCTAAGACTAATGAAGGACTTTGAAGGTTTCATAGATGAAATGCGAGGAAGCTTAATCTTTCTAAATTTCTTAATTTGTCTTGACAATTCAGTCCTCTCAATTATTAGTTACTATCCTAGATATAACTACATTGTGCTGTGCAATAAATTATTATCTCTATTGTTGTAAAACAGATTAATATTTTTCTTATCACTTATTATTTCTCCATAAACCAATATACCAACCTCAAGTAGATTCGTATTATGTCTTTTGTATTTCAGAATTCTAGAATTTTTAAGTCTTCTTTATTCAATTAGTAATCGTAACATACTTTTTGGACTACTCTTTAGAAACTACTGTTTTTTAATCGATTACTTTTTAAACCCTTTTTACATTGTACGAAAGATAACATAATACGAAACAAAAAAAAGTTCAAGCATTCTTGGTATATTGAGATAAAACTTTAGAATTAGATTGAGTATGAGAATATGATTCTTATTACTACTTCGCGTAGACCAACTCAACTTATCCGAACACTTTGTAACGACTTATCTCGAGTATTCCCAAACTCTCTTCGAATAAATAGAGGTAAATTAAACTTTGAAGGAATTATTGATAAAGCTCTAGTTATTAAGGCTGATCGATTAATAATTATTGAAAAGTGGAAAGGAGGATTCGGTAAGATTAAATTGTATACTATTTTACCTGAAGTAAATCAATTCTATCCTATAATTTATTTATCAAGTGTAAAGACCCAAACTGATTTAGGATACAGAAAAACTATCCATAAAAAACTTGCTATTACTGTACAACAAGATACATCAAAAAATATCAACCGGTTAGCTCATGCTTTTTCTAAATTTTTTAAACTTCCAATAGAAAAAATGCAAAAAGGTCTACCTTTTAAAGCTTCGATACATATTTCAAATTTAAAGAAATGTTCAATGAAGATTGCGATTACCATGCCTCCTTTCATTAAGGAAGTAGGTCCAATATTACTTGTCAAAAAATTATTATGGGCGAATATGAAAAATCTGATGCAAACTTGAAATAGTTCATCATACTGTAGAAAATTTTTATACAGAATCGGCTATAGACTTATAATTTATAATTCTCTTAAAGCGTATACCTCTATCCATCAATGATTACTCTCTCGGAGATAAAATAAATATTCTATAATTCTAGAAACGAGAGATGTAAGACTAAATGAATAAAGTTGAAATGCTCCTTTTATGCTTGAATTTTTGTTCATCTTTTATAATGGGTCTTACCCCGATACAGGTAAATGCTGAGGGTGGAAGTTTTTGGTCAGATCCTCTTTGGGAATATAGAAAATCTCACAAGATTCGTGGTTTATCCGAAGCTGTACAATTAGATTATTCACTGAATTTCATTATTCAGAATAGTTCTGGTGAAGATAGGGATAAAGCGTTTACTTGAATAGAGAAAGAAACATAGATTTTTCAGACATACGATTTAAAAACGCTAATGCTGATTTTCTAGATGGTTTAAATTAGATAATTTATCCGACTAACGTTCCAACAGGTGATTTAGTCAGTATCTTCAGAGAAGGGACTCAAATAGAGGATAAATTTTTGATTGACTTAGTTTCCTTTTTTCATAGAAATATGAAAGGAAAAATGTGAATATGATTAGACTGATTCAGTTTGTTTCAGATCAACTTGTACTTCAGATTATTGCGGGTAAAAAAATAGCAAGTGTTGTCACTCTCGATAAAGTGAACGTTGATGAAAACGAATTTAACCATGCGTTGGTTGTAGGTGAATATTATGATGTCTATGACAGTAAACTTATGAAACGGTGTACTCTTCGAATTACAGCAATGGAGCTGTGTATATGGCGCGATATTTCTGAGCGTCTGTGGCGAGGCGAAAGTAACACAAGTGCTGAAGAGTTCAGAAAAGATCATGAAAACTATTTTAATAAACCATCAGACGACTTCGAGTTCATAGCATACTACTTCCACCTCGTAGAATAACCTCCCAGTTTATGTCCAAATTCATGGGAGAAACCACGTGGATTCTAGATAAAAACTGTTTAGAAGAGGCAAAGATTAAAATAATAATTTGGTGACATGATCGAAAATGAAAATGTCGAGATTCTAAATGATGATTGATGAGAAATGGAATTAGAAAAATATTTGGAACAAATCGAGGAAGAAAATAAATCCCAAGATAATTTAGGTGACTATTTATCGTCTTTAATCGCTTACTACACTTTTATAAAATTGAAGACTTTTTTTTATCAAGGGTTGAATTATGGATAAGAAACTCTTGGTAATACTAGTAGTTATTATTGGGGTAGTGGGAGTATTGGTAGTATATTTCTTAACATATAACCTATACTGACCTACATTGATGAACTTAAAGACGTGGGGTTTACTGTTACTATATGATCTGACAAATGGGAACTCCGTAGAGAAAACTACCCTGAGATAGATGTGCATTATCAACATGAAGATTGGGACAATTTCATCGAATGGGCTGTATTTGCTAATATTTTCTATGAAATTATAGAATCAGACTTTGTCATTTGGGGCGATGAAGAAGACAATGTCTTCTTCATGTATATTCCTTCATTCCAATTGTTAGATAGACATCGATGAAATCGTTGTATATTACAACCCCTAATTCAAAATAATTAAAGGTTCATACTAAATTGATTATTAGATATAGTTAATAATACTTACTTAACTAAGCAATATTACAGGATAAATTTGAAAAAAACAAATGACACAAAGAATCAAATAGCTATTATCCAAATTAACACTTCTTCAGATAAAATTGCTAAAACTATTCATCGATCTTTAATACCCGAAATACAAACGTCTAATCTTAAAGAATTACGTGTACAAGTGAAAAGAATTGAAAATTTATTAATTTTTCATTTTAAATCAAATAATACTGCCACTCTGAGGGCGTTAATTAATAGTTATTTACGGTGGGTTATCACTCTTAAGAAAAGTATAAACGTTATAAATTTAAAGAATTCTACTACTATATCACGATAAACTTATTTTTGAACCTTAACTTTTATATAATAATTACTAGCCTCACAAATATAATATTAATAATATCTATAATAATTGGAAATTATAATTGAGGAATAGATAAATGAGTAACGTTAAACTTCCAGCACAATTGCAAGAACAACTGCTCCGTTTACAGCAATTACAACAAACCTTACAAACCGTTTCCGCTCAAAGACAACAATTAGAACTTGAAAACTCTGATGTAGATAAAGCTTTAGCTGAACTTGTAAAAATGGATAATACATCTATAATCTATAAGTCCATAGGTTCACTTCTTGTGAAATCTGAGAGACAGAAAGTCATGAACGAACTTAGTGAAAGAAAGGAGTTATTGACTACAAGAATACTTGTCTTGACTAAACAACGATCTCGAATGGAAGAAAGAATAAAAAATCTTCAACGGACAGTTCAAGAGCGATTAAAACCTTTATCCTAAGATTAAAAAAATATTCTTAATCTTTTTTAGTAGATTTTGCTTCAATTATTGATTTGGATAGAAAGGACTTTGAGTTTTCAAAACATAATGGATATTTTCAGAAAAGTCGATGCAAAATCTATCCTTTTAATTTGTCATCAAAATGCTGATCCTGATGCTTTATGTTCAGCTTATGCCCTTTCCTGTCTTCTGAATAAAATATCATCCAGTTTTAAAATTGAAATTGCTGCTTTTCAGGGTTTGAATAAGCTTTCTAAACAAATTCTAAAGTTTCTGCCCATTATTGTTGTAGATTCTCTTGATATTGAGAAAACAGAAGCTATTGTATTATTAGATACAAATACAATTGAACAATTAGGTTCTTGGAAAAAAATTATTGAAAAATCTGCGAAACCATTGATTGTTATTGATCATCATTCTAAGCATCCTCACACTGAATCAATCTCAACTATCTACATTAATGATGAACAAGCATCCTCAACATGTGAACTGGTCTACGATCTCTACAGACAAGCTCTTCTTCGACCAAATGAAAGAGAAGCTCTAGCTCTTTATTTAGGAATATTATATGATACAAAACATTTCAAAATCGCAACTTTAAGAACATTTAAAATTATTGTTGATTTAATCCAAATTGGTGTGAATGTTGAAGAAGCCCTTAATATTTTATCAACTTATATGCCTCTACCGGAGAGAATTGCGCGGTTAAAAGCAGCTAATAGATTACGTATAATTAAATTTGGCAAGTGGTTAGTAGTTTTCTCTTACATCAATTCATATCATGCATCAGCCGCTCGTGCTTTACTGGGATTAGGTGCTCATATGGTCATTGTTGGTGGAAAAAGAAAGGACTCATTGGTAATAAGTATGAGAGCTTTACAGTATTTTTTTGAAAAAACAGGTATTCATCTTGGTCGAGATATCGCTCAGCCTCTCGGTAAGTATTTAAGTGGCATGGGTGGAGGACATAATACTTCCGCGGGTGTGAATGGTGAAGGCAATATTGAAGACGCTTTCGAGGAATGTATTCATCTCATTAAAAAGAAGTTGATAATTTAACATTTCAAAGTAGTTACCTTTAAATGATACATCTTTAATATTTTTTGAAAAAATAGAAAGAAGGATAAACTGTGTCAATTGTTGAGATCCGTAACCTTTCCTATTCCTATCCTGGATTGAATAAACCAGCATTAACCAATATAGATCTCACCATAGAAAAAGGAGATTTCATCATATTAACTGGACCCAGTGGGTGTGGAAAAACTACTTTATGTAGGTGTCTCAATGGTTTGATTCCTCATTTTTATAATGGAGATCTAACCGGTGATGTAATTGTTACAGGTCTTTCTGTTAAGGACAACCCGACAAGTAAGATAGCTCAACATGTAGGTTTCGTCTTCCAAAATCCTGAAAATCAACTATTTGCATTATCCGTTGAAAAGGATATTGCTTTTGGTTTAGAAAACCTTGCCGTTCCAAGGAATGAAATCAGAAAACATGTAGATCACGCACTAGATCTAATAGGTATTACTAATCTTCGAGATAGTGCTCCTTATGAGCTTTCTGGTGGTCAGAAGCAAAGAGTAGCGATTGCTTGTATACTCGCAATGCATCCAGAACTTATGATTCTAGATGAACCTACTTCTTTTCTAGATCCAGTTGCTGCAAAAAATCTTTTTGAGATAATATACGCTCTTAACAAGGAGTTAGGGTTGACAATAATCCTCGTTGAACACCGACTTGATCTATTGTGCACATATGCAAATCGCGTCATTATTATGGATGAGGGGAAAGTGAAAGCTGATGGAATTCCTCGTGATATTCTTAGTTCAAAGGAAGTTCTATCTCTAGGTATTGGTATTCCGAAAATTACAAAACTTTATCTTGAATTGAAAGCGAGCGGGATCAATTTAGGGGATCCTCCAATCTCAGTTAACGAAATAGCACAAGAAATTAGAACGTTGATGTTAAATGATTGAGGTTGAAAATGTTTCTTTCACATATCCTTCCGGTGTTGAAGCTTTGAAGGAGATAAATGTTAAGATTAACGATGCTGATTTTATTGCAATAATAGGTGAAAATGGTGCCGGGAAAACGACCTTTATTAAACACCTTAACGGAATTCTTAAACCCACCCAAGGTGACATATACATAAATGGTTTAAACACTAAAAAAGCTAGTATAGCCGAACTTTCTAGAGACGTTGGACTTGTCTTTCAGAACCCTGACCATCAACTCTTCTGTGAAACAGTTGAAGATGAAATCGCTTTTGGTTTAAAGAACTTTGGTTTTAATAAAGATGCTATATCGGAAAGAGTCACTTGGGCTTTAAATCTCCTAGATTTAACTAAATATGGAAAAGTTTCTCCTTTTATGTTAAGTGGTGGAGAGCGGAAACGAGTTGCTTTAGCCACAATTTTAGCTTGGGATCCCAAGATTCTAGTTCTCGATGAACCAACCATAGGGCAGGATTTTCATCAAAAAGATAAACTTCGCCAGTTTATTGTCCAGTTGAATTCTCAAGGAAGAACAGTAATTATGGTAACACACGATGTGGAGTTTGTAGCTGATTGTAACCCTAAAGTAATCGTCATGTCAAATAATAGAATTATCGCTACCGGTTCGGCAAGAGAAGTTCTTACGAATTTTGATATTTTAGCTAAAGCTTCTGTTCTTCCACCACAGATAACTCAACTTTTTATAAAATTATCAGATTTAGGTTTACCCCAGAATATCATTGATCTTTATGAAGCTAAGCAGTTGATTATAGAATTAACTAAAGGGAGACTAAACAATGAAGGTCTTTGAAGGTTTAAAATTTAAGAGGGGTACAACTGCAATTCATCGTCTAGATCCTCGAACAAAATTTCTTGTCTCATGTATGATTTTCACACTAGCTCTACTTTTTACAGAACTATTATCAATAATGATCCTTTTTATAGCTCAATTACCCCTCATCTTTTCAGCTCGTATTTATAGGGAATGGTCCCTTTCACTTAAGGGAAGTCTAACATTAGTAGGAATTATTTTACTCTCAAATCTTATTGTTGGATATATCTCAAATAATTTTCAATTGTCAAGCCAACTATTAACCTACTCAATCTCTATGGCTTTCAGATTTGTTGTTCTCATGTCCTCATTCTCACTTTTTTTTCTGACAACCTCACCTGACGATCTTAGTTTAGCCCTAGAACAGAGTCACATACCTTATGAATTCTGTTTCGCTTTTACTACTGCTATACGCTTTGTTCCTGTTTTAGCTATTGAAGCTCAGACCATTATGGATGCTCAGAGGTCTAGAGGTTTAGAATTGGATAAAGGGAATTTCCTTAAACGGATTAGGAATTATATTCCTATTCTTATACCTCTAATAGTTGGAGCTATTAGACGAAGTTTAGAGTTAGCTGAAGCCATGGAATCAAGAGCTTTTGGAGCCAAGAAGAAAAGGACAAATCTCTATAGATTACAACTTAAAAAATCAGATTATCTTACATTTCTAATTTCTTTCTGTATTCTCTCTCTTGCCTTATATATTCGATACAATATTCCAATCCCAGAGTTTCAGATTCCATTGTAATCATTCTTTTTTTATTATTTTAAACAATGGAAACGTAACAGTTTACATTTAATCTCCATGGATACTCGGTAGAGCTTCCTATTTTCTTGGTTAATAATACTTGATATTTCCTTTTTATCCCTCAACAAGTATTTTTTAATGGTTTAAAACTTCGATAAAAGGTAAGTTTATGCGAAGTTTACTGGTTTTTTCAAACGTTTTCATGCAAGATGTCCCTTTAATAACATCTTTTTTAAATACACTATGTTAAATAAAAAATAACTTTCTTTAAAAGCGTCAACCATAAAGGAAGTCATATATTCTTTTAATAAGTTCTTTATTGATTAGTTATGCGATAGGGCGAGCATATTCTCATTTTATCGTGAGTGCGTTTAATGCTTGTCGGAATTCTCTGTTGACCCCTTGCAAATACATTTCTAATGGCAATAGTTCACGGCTAATAGTTATAAGCGTTTCAGGTGACATCTTACCGTCATCTATTAGTTGGTGTCCCGCTTCCTTCGCGGCTTTGAACACATCGTCTACGGGCTGCCCCATCTTCATCATAGTCTTCAAGGCGGACCCGTGTGGTCTCAATAGTGCTCCTGCAAAAATTCTACTCATATTTCTACACAGAGCTTTCATATGTAACACCACGGGATCGAAGTTATCCAGTTCCCAAAACCCACAGTTCGACACTAACACCAGTTGACCTTTTCTCACCCTTTTTCTTGGAGGGTGTCTGCAATGACCTTCACGAACCTCAATAATGGGCTTTATAAGTGGGATCATTCGATCAACTAAATTTTTCAAAGATCCGGTGATTCCATCCACATAAACCGGTGTAGCAAAAACGAGAATATCCGCTTCCTCGAGTTTAGGATAGAGCTGTTTCATGTCATCTTGTTGATAGCATTCACCAGGATGTTTCACCCAGCAATTGAATTCGCCAGTACAAGGTTTAATCTCGAGATCTCTTGTGTAGAAAAGCTCAACATCTGCACCTGCTTCCTTTATTCCATCTAAGAAAGGATTAAGAATCAGAGATGTATTGCTCTTACCTCTCTTAGGACTGGAATTAATTGCTAATACACGCTTCATTTATTTAGCTCCATAATAGAGAATATTAAACATGTTAAACCTTTCAGAAATTTTTAAACTTTGGGTTTGGGAATAAAATTTACCAATTAAATCTTTTATTACAGAAAAAATATTATTTTTGTTTCAGCTTCATTTTTAATTTATGATATTGTAACTTTAGGTTTTAATGACTATACATATTGAATACTATTTTTTTAAAATTTAGAATGAAAAACGAAATTGGTAAAAAAATAGGGTACACAGTTAACGGTCTAGATTTACTGTGAAGAATAAGTCTACTTCTTTTTGTTGGAAATTTGTAGACAAAAAAGGCAATATTTTATTTTGATTCTGTATAATTAGCTAATATTTTTTGAAGTTTATTAACGTCTCTAGTGAAAAGTTTGACTCTGTTAGGTATTACTGTAGTTTTTGTTGGTTTCCCTTCGACTTCTACACAATTTCCATCTTTCTTTTTATTTATTTTCTCTAGTGGAAAATAGATAATGTAGGAACGCCCTGCATGGTCAAATACTATCCCTTTACGGCTGATATGATAACTTTTAGGAGTAATCATTAAACCTTTTGAGACTCCTGACCGTGCTTGAAGAAATATACTAAAAGGCATCGAGATTAGAAAACCGATTGCGTACGATTGCCAAGATGGCATAGCTGGAAAAAACATTCTAAGTACTTGTCCTGTTCCTATGAATATGAGCAGAGGGACAAAAAGTAATCCCATTGTACTCATTCCCATCCCTGAACCTCCTCCTTTGCCGCCTTCCTTTGCTCTATTAACTTCACTTTCTTTGGCTGAAAACAGAGCTTTATTTCTATAAGCTTTCGCAGCTTCCTCCATGTTTGCGTTAACCAGAGGACCCGCGCGAACATTCTTTAAAATTTGATAACCCATTTGTAAACCCATAATAATGAAAATGGAACCATATTGTAACCACGGGTTTTGAGTATACATTCCATAAGTAATAAGAATCATTATCATTACGGAAGTAGCTATACGCTTTATGTATTGAAATGCTTTACTAGAAACCATATTTATCAACTTTTGATAGATTATCCACTGATACGCTACAGGTATTTAATAATTAAAATTAAACCTTTTGTATTTAAGTAAACAGATAATGTTTTTCTTTATCTGTTTATGCTTATAATATTACCTTTAATAATTGAACGTTGAAATATATTGAAAAGAGCGAATAATCATGAAAATTAATGTTACTTGTTCACTTAACAATTTTCGGCAATTTATGTTCATAAGTATGTGTTACTCATTTACCCCTCCAAATTTATTACATAATGAAAAAGTGTTTCCTGAAAGAACTACTGGACAGGGTACTGTCTATGTGGAAGCTGAAGATAAACAAACCCTTCAGAAGATAAGAGAGATTACTTTTGTACAGGTTTCTGACGTTTTAGGTATTATCTATAACTCGAAAAGTGGAAGGTCTCAATTGAAATGGAGAAGTTTACGAGATGATTTAGGAAAATTGACTGGTGAAGTTAGCAGTAATAGTTTGGTAAATCTGTTCGCTTCAGGTACATTAGCAGAAGATTATGCTACTACTAAAAAATAGGTTCTCTAAAACATCATTATTGCATAGTAGACAAAACTAATTTCGTATTTGTTAAGAGTTTAACTTGGTTATAACGGGTTCTAAAAATTTTCTTCTGAGATAACATGAAGATGGTACAGATATGAGATAATTTCTTTCATGCGAACTCATTTATTGGGTTGTAGATCTTCTAGCTTGCTGTACAATGTGGGAATTCCTAGAATCAAAGTAAGGAATATAGACCTCTTTGAGACGTAAATCACTGAAGAAGTGTTATTATTAGCCAAGTTTATTGGGCCAGAAGAGGAAGTATAGATATCAAGAATTTCCGTTTCAACCAAGAAGTTCTCACGAGATCTTTTCTAATTATTTTCGAACATTAATTGCAATTGTTATTGAAAACAATTAAATCATTCTTCTTTCCGATGGACGTCTTGTTGATGTTAGATATCAAAAGATCATTAGTCTATTTTTCCTTTCATTCAATCTTTAATGTTTGTTATCATAATGTTGTCTTGTTTATGATAAATATTATCAAAGTTAAAAAAACACGTATTTGTTATTGCTTTAACATGAATATTTTATCTCTAAGAAGTTAAGTGATTGAATAACGTGCTGATCCTTATTTATCAAAAATTTAGACTACGGTTACACTTTAATTTTCTGCGATAACTTTTTTTATTTATATAATTATCATATATAACAAATTTGTAAACAGAGTGTGTAAATCATATGTCAATTAAAATGAACTGTAAGATTGTATCATTCCGTGAAGTGCATGATATGGTCAGACTTGTCGCTGAAGATGTTAAATCTTCAGGATATAATCCCACTACTGTCATTGGTTTGGCTCGCGGAGGTTGGATACCCGCTAGACTTATCTGTGATTTTCTTGGTATCACTGATCTTTTAAGTCTAAAAGTTGAACATTGGCTTCAGACAGGTAAGGCTAAGGATGAAGCCACTATTCGATATCCTCTTAATTTGGACTTGAGTGGAAAGACACTTCTGATAGTTGATGACATTACAGATACGGGAAAAAGTCTGATTACATCAACAGAATATTTGAAACAGCTTAATCCTTCTAAGATGCGTACAGTTACAATGCAGTATTTCCCTAACTCCAAATTTAAACCCAATTACTTTTCAGAGGAAGTGAAAGAATGGATGTGGTTTATCTATCCTTGGAATTGGATTGAGGATACAAGCACGTTAATTGTTAGATTGATGAGTATTAAAAATGGGAAAATTTTTAGTCTTCTATCTGTTAATAACGGACTAAAGGAGAATTTCAATATTAAATGGAACAAGATTATGCTAATACAAATCTTAAAAGTAATGGCTGATCGGGGACAGGTCGAATTAATGAAGAAGGGACAAAGGATACAATATAAGCTTAAAAAAAGAAAGGTGATTCAATTATAACTTTTTTTAAATAAACATAAAATAACTCTTTCTAGATAATTTTTTGACTTCTTTTCAATGGAGTACATTTTGTAGATCTGTTTCATTTGTTTTTTATGTTTTAAACAGGTTATTTTTTAGTACCAATGAAAAATCAAAATTATTTATGATGGTTCCAATTATAAGATGTTTTTAGGGCCGCCCAATATAACTGCGGGGTTCCTATGTCAAGCCATAGTTCTTCTTTCTTAAGATTTACAGCTATTACTTTTAACCCTGCATTTATAACCCCCTGTATCCCATCAGTGAGTTGGATTTCTCCGTTCCTATCCGGTTTCACTTGTCTTAAAAAATTAAATATTTTTGATTTGAATATGTATATTGGCATGATCGCATAATTTGTTGGGGGTTTCTCAGGTTTCTCAATAGCTTCAATAACTTTGAAGATATTTGATTCCAACTTTTCAGATCGAATAACCCCAAATTGCCTTGGATCTTCCACTACTCTAACGGCAAAGGCAGCGTCAGCTTCAAATTTTTTAAAAGCCTTTAATAAACGTTCAAGGTGAGACCCATTTGAACCTATGTACGTGTCTCCTGCATGAACGAGAAAATCTTCTCCACTAATGAAAACTTCTGATTGTAAGACAGCGTCTCCAAAACCTTTTTGCTCAGGTTGGTTAATCCATACAAGCTTTGAAGAACGTATTTTCTCATCAAGAAGTTGCAATTCTAATGCTATATCATCCTTTCCTCTAAGCTTTAATTGATTTATATTGTTGTGGTCAGGCGTAAAATAGTCCTCTAGGGCCCGTTTTCCTCTTCCGATGATGAAGCAAAACTGTCGTAAATTAAATGAATAAAGTTGTTCAAATATTAGTTGAATGATCGGTTTTAAGCATAGATTATTTTTTTCAGTCCTTGAGAAAATAGGTAACATTTCTTTAGGCTGTTCTTTGGTAGCTGGTAACATTCGAGTTCCTAAACCAGCAGCCGGAATAACTACTTTCAATATATTACACCAAACATGATTCATTAAACTATTAATGTTTTCTATTCCAATTATTTATTAGTATATGGTTATATATCGAGTATTTATGTTGATTTTTGGAGTGTTGTGAGGTTTGTGTGGAATTTTTGGTTGTTTGTTGGGTGAGGGTGCTGTTGCTCCTTTGATTCATGGGGGTCTTTTGCG
>PVMS01057253.1_pt1 | contig 14542 bp, 10 predicted proteins | sample 1853461 | NCBI WGS metagenome assembly PVMS01 (sample SAMN08582032, study PRJNA380276) | Marine sediment metagenome, whole genome shotgun sequencing project. | isolation source: ocean sediment barecode stripped | collected 2017 | reverse complement strand
GCGTGCCGCTGATGATGTACGCATTCAGCGATGGTTCTTTATCCAGTAACGGCGTCATTGATACTTCGATGGCGGGCCGCGGCAAAGGCGAATGGACCAGCGACAATAGCTCTACAGCCGCATCATTCTTTCTTGTCTACAACCCGACCGGGCGACCCCTGCTGCTGGGCGGATCGCCTGAACAACAGGCCAGACACCAGCAACTTGGCTACTTCAGCAACGATGCTTCCGTGGACACGGGCAGTTCACCCGGCGCCAACAACGTCAGCCAGCTCGTCGAAATGGTGGTTCTTAATTACATGGCGCTGCATGGCGACCAGGGCAATTTTAATGCCCTGTTCCCCAGTCACGGCCTGCAAGGCATATCACTGGACAGCCTGACGGCATTTAATCAGATCGTCAGCGGCACACTGTAAAAGAACAGCATTCAACCGGGTTTTATCCCGATACAGCGGACGGTTGGGTTAAGGCCAAATGGCGATTGATTCGGTCATTCCAGAGACAACGAGTAGTGGTCAAACTCTTCATCCAGATCATATCCCATCGCCCTATAAAGCGATTTAGCCGTGTCATTGGTAACCTCTGTAGACAGATCAATGCGCGTGGCATCCGTGCTGCGGCAGAAATCATGCGCGGCGCTCATTAGCGAACGGCCGACACCCGATCTTCGCTGGTTCGGTCTCACGTACAGATCATGCAGCACCCAGATCGGGCTCAGCACGACCGAATCGAATCCCGGGTATAGCTGCACAAATCCCAGAGCCGTATCCGCATCACTCATGCTGATCGCCAGAAACACAACTGATTCTGCGTTGTCGAGACGCGTTCTCATGTATTCAAGCTCGGCCGCTGCGCTGACAGACTCACCGTAAAACTGTCGATACGCACTAAACAACGGAGCCAGAAAACCCAGATGCTCGACCTCGGCGCGTACGATCGTAAACTTCATCGAGTTGCCTGCTCTATTGCTCTCAGGTCGAACTGTGAACTGCGTAAAAAATTACACTGCGCGAAGATACCATTCGTAATCACGGTTACTGATCTCGGCACGAAACCTGTCACATTCTTCCCGCCTGCAGGAGGAGAACACCCGGTGATATTCTTCCCCAATATACTTCGGCAGAATTTCCCCGGCGTCGAATGCATTGAGCGCCAGTTCCCAGCGAACCGGCAGCGTCACATTTTCATCTACTTCCTCACGCGGCTGAATCATCGTACCCGGATCTGTTTTATTGACTATTCCATGATGCAGACCTGCCAGGATAGCTGCCACGGCCAGGTAGGGATTGGTATCTGAACCGGCAACACGGTGTTCTACGCGAGTATTCTCAGAAGAGGACAAAGGAATCCGCAGTGCCAGGTCACGATGATTAGGTCCCCAGTTCGGTGTACTGGGTACATATGAGTTGCGACCGTATCGACGGTAGGAATTAGCATTAGGCGCGAAAATTGCCATGCTTTCATCCATCGCCGCGGCCATGCCGCCTATGGCGTGGCGCAGAATATCTGAAAATTCACCATCCGCAGATATGCCTGCAAATACGTTATTGCCGTCAGTGTCCAGCAAGCTGATATGCACATGCATGCCACAACCGGCAAAATCCGCGAAAGGTTTCGCCATAAAACTCGCTGCCGTCTTGTGGCGCAGCGCGACGGCCTTAACCGCTCGCTTGAGCAATACGGCATGATCACAGGCCAGCTCCGGACTATTGACGTGCTGCAGATTCACCTCAAACTGGCCCGGCGAATATTCTGACAGTGCTGCCCCGGCCGGAATATTCTGAGCGCGACACACTTTGGATAACTCCGTCAACAACGGATCGACGTCCAGCAGATCATCAAGACTGGAAAACTGCAGACCTTTCTGGGGCAACTCCGACCCGGGAATATGAGCCATTTTCGGCTTAAAGGCCTCACCATCATGCTCGATCAGGTAGAACTCAAGTTCTGTGGCAATCACCGGGTGCAGGCCCATATCCGTCAGTGGCCTGAGCGCGCGGCGCAATACATTTCGCGGGTCCAGAAAATAGGGCTCGCCATCGGTATCGATCAATTCCAGCAACACCTGAGCACTGGGGACCGAAGCCCAGGGAACAGGCGCTAACGAACCGGCAACCGCATGGGCAATAACATCCGGATCACCGTCAAGATTGCCATAGACAATATTGTCAAAGGCTTCACCTTTACTGTCCATCACCATGGAACTGGCACAATAATTAATCCCGGATGCTTCAAAAGGTTTCTTGAAATCGTCCGCCTGCAGGCGCTTGCCACGCAACACTCCATTCATATCGGCCGCAAAAATTTCCAGCAGCTCTGTATCCGGCGCTGCATTAAGGAGGGCCTCCAGATCTTTCATCATGTCTTGATCCGCCTTGCCGGGTTTCCGCGCTCAATCATCCTGTGACGACTCACGAACTCGGGAAGCCCGCCAGGCAATCGCAGCGCCAGTACCCTCTTCGTGCAAACGCCTGTTGAATTCTTTCGACTCATCAGTTTCAGTTCCCTCGACAATAATATCCAGCTCCAATGCCTGCAATAATGACTGCCGCATACCCGCGATATCGTAACTGCGATTAATCGCAAGCTTGGTCATTCGAACCGCCAACTGATCATTACCAGCGATGCCAACCCCCAGATTGCGAGCCTCATCCAGCAGACAATCGCCCGGCACAACTTTATTAACCAGGCCATAATCCTCAGCCTGCTGCGCGGAAATTCGATCGTTACCCGTCAGTAATAATTCCTTGGCCCGCTTGGGCCCCGCAAACCAGGGCAGGACAAGAGCCACAATCCCACTGCCGAACCTGACCTCAGGCGCACCGAACCGGCATTCCTCCGCCGAGAGCGTGATATCACAGGCCACTGCCATCTCCATCGCGCTGCCCAGGCAATAGCCGTGAACCGCAGCCACTGTGATCTTGGGCGAATCCCAAAAGCGCATGATGATGTCGAAATCGTCCTGTAACTCCTGTCGCAGCGCCCCCAGATCGACAGCATCCGGGGCATCACCGTCCGGATCAAGATCAAAGCCCGCAGAAAACGCCCTGCCGTTGCCGCTTAAAACGATGACCTGCACATCGTCATCCGCTTCAGCAGCATCCAGTGCCAGATTTAACTCACGAACCATATCCGCGTTGATCGCGTTCAATTTCTCTGGCCGGTTTAAAACCAGAAACGCGATGGGGCCATCCACTTTGTAATCGATACTGATAAACGACATCTGTCTTTTACTCATCGGGAATTCAGCCGCACCCAGGCGGACTTTGACTGCGTATAGCTTTTGATACTCTCCATGCACTTATCGCGGGCATGACCGGACTGTTTGTAACCTCCGAATGGCTGGGTCATATCACCATCCTCATAACAATTGACCCAGACGACCCCCGCCTCGACATCCTTGATTAAACGAAATGCCATATCAATATCTTTCGTCCATATCCCCGCAGCCAGTCCGTAAATGGTGCCGTTCGCAATCTCAATAGCCTCATCAGCACCGCTAAAGGGAATGATCGAAGCAACAGGACCAAAAATTTCCTTCCGGGCAATGGCCATATCATTACCAACGTCTGTAAAAAGCGTTGGATTAATATAAGCGCCCGCTTCAAGGCCCTCCGGAGCGCCACCACCAAAACGCAGCGTCGCGCCCTCATGTTTACCTGCGTCAATCAGTTTGAGGACTCGCTCCTGTGCCTCACGGGTCACCAGCGGCCCCATGTTCGTCGATGGATCCAGAGGATTGCCTGGCACATAGGCATGCTCACCTTCAGCGATAAACCGCTCGACAAATTCGTCATGAATAGCGCGGTCCACAAGCAATCGCGACCCGGCGCTGCAGACCTCTCCCATATTGGAAAAAATGCCGTTATAGGCCGCAGCGACCGCCTCATCAAGATCCGGCAAATCCGCCATAAACAACTGCGGTGACTTGCCACCACATTCCAGGCCCACGCGTTTCATGTTCGATTGCCCGGCGTATTGCAGTATCAATTTTCCAACCTCAGTAGACCCGGTAAAACTGATCTTGGCGACATCGTTATGCAAAGCCAGTGCTTTTCCGGCCACTTCACCGATTCCGTTGACCACATTAAATACCCCGGCCGGACCGCCTGCCTCAACGAATAGCGCCGCAAGCCGCAGACAGCTCATCGGCGACTGTTCCGCCGGTTTTAATACAACTGTGTTACCCGCCGCCAATGCCGGAGCAATTTTCCAGGTCGCCATTAACAACGGATAGTTCCACGGCGAAATCGCGCCGACCACACCCAGCGGTTCACGCAGGACAAAATGCATGGCGTCCTCGCCGGTATTGGTCACCGCGCCCTCAAGCTTGTCAACACACTCCGCCATGAAACGAATGGTTTCGGTGACCGCCGGCAAATCTTCAGTAACCGCATCTGTAATCGGCTTACCCATATCCAGTGATTCAAGAACAGCCAGCTCGTCAGCGTGTGCATCGATCAGGTCCGCAAACCGGAACATGACAGCCATGCGCTCACGCGGTGCCATACGAGACCAGACGCCGGACCGATACGCACTTTTCGCCACGGCAACGGCACGATCAATATCAGTTGCCGTGCCCGCCGACATTTCTGCCAGTGTTTCGCCGGTCGCAGGATCGGCAGTGACAAATCTGCCTCCTTCAGCCGCATCCTGATAATCGCCATCAATAAAAAGCCGCGTTTCTATCGCTCGTTTGGCTTTCTCAGCAATCTGCTGCCATCGATCCAGGTCATAATTTTCAATACCTGCAAGACTCATCCTACTTGCCTCTGTTCATTAAGATTTTTGCCGGACTTTCGCCCGACGACCAGTGCATCGACAGCGATACAACCGCCGGCATGCACGATGACCGGATTCAGGTCGATCTCTTCAACGCTCTCGCCCAGGGCGGCGGCCAGCTGAGAAAACTTTGCCGCTTCTGCACAAAATACATCCACTGCAGCACACGGCATGCCGCGCTGGCCATCCAGGAGCGGGCGCATCCGCAATGAATCAACAAGCCTCCGCGCTGTTTCTGTACTAAAGGGCGGCAAAGCGTAAGCCACATCCTTGTTTATCTCGACGTGAACCCCCCCGAACCCCAGTATGACCAATGGACCAAACTGTTCATCGCGGATCAGGCCCAGCAGCATCTCAACGCCGGGCGCGGTAATCATCGGCGCTACAGTCACCTGAGGCCCAAGACGATTGCAAATATCCCGATAAGCATTCTTCAACTCATCATCATTTGCCAGATTTAACTTTACGCCACTCTTTTCCGATTTATGCAGCAAACCGGGTTGCGCTGACTTTAGAACCACCGGGAAGCCGAGCTCAGTTGCTGCCGCCACCACCGATGACTCATCTGATGCCGGCCGGATCGTATTCATGGTTAAACCAAAATCAGCCGCCAGCCGTCCCGCCTCCGCCTCGTCGAAGACACCGCCATCGGCCAGTCGAGCCTGCCAGCGGACGATGCTATCCGCCACAGGCTGCGGGGGATGGTCGCCGCGATCGAGCCGACAGAAATCACGGTAAGCAAGCAGGCATCGCGCACCGACCAGAAATGAACGCAGACCGTCCAGAACCGGAAACCCTTCCCGCGTTAAACCCTGCACCAACGCATCAGCCCCTGTGCCCTGCCGGTTAGCCACCAGGAAAGCGGGTTTGCCTGATTGCTGATGCGCCTGACGAATATAATCAGCGTACTCGGTATAGATTTCACCTCCGGATGCTCGATCATGGACCACAGCACCCATCGCAGTATTCGGGTCGGCCATCAGAATTGAAAAACAATCCGCCATCATCTGATCAGCATCAGCGCCGCCCGCGCCCCAGGCATCCAGCGGATTAACCGGCGGCAGCCCGGGGTCGAGACGGTCTTGCAGGCGGCTGACAGAATCCGCCGACAATGCTGCCAAAGAAACTCCAACCTCGTCGGCAAGATCAATCAGTAACTGACGCTCGCCACCGGAATCATGAATAGAGGCCAGGCCACCGTCCGGAATTGGATGCGGCTGGGCAAACATGATTAATGCCGTGGCCAGCTCATCCATATCATTAACGCGCTGCACACCGTAGCGGTCAAAAAAAGCCTGGTAGGCTGCATCTCGACCGGCTATTGCACCGGAATGAGACAGTGCCAGCCGCGCTGAAAGTTCGGTGCGACCCACCTTCAGCGCAATAACCGGCACACCTTTTGAGTTGGCTTTTTGCAGCACACGAATCATTGCCTCCGGATCACGCACCGTCTCCATGAACAGACCGATAACTTTTGTTTCCGGCAGTTCAAGAGAAAAATCCAGATAGTCGTGCATGCCAACATTTAACTCCTCTCCCGTGGACACCACGAGATTGAAATCAATTCGTTCGTCAACATCGACGATGCCGGCCATTCCGGAACCGGAATGACTGATCAAAGTGACCACGCCGTCGCTACGATGAGCCCGGGTATCGAAACCGCACGCCCAAATGCCATCGCGAAAATTATAAAAACCCATTCCGTTTGGCCCGCAAACGAGCAACCCGGATTCCTTAATCCTCGCACCAAAACGTTGTCGCAATAAAGGCTCCTGATCCTCTGCCAGCACCAGGCCCGACATAACGGTGACCGCTCTGACGCCGTGGTCAATCGCCTCATCCAGAGCAGCTTCCAGGCGAGTATCGCTGATCGCAAAAATGACATGTTCAACGGGTTCCGGTAATGCGGCCAGTGTCGGATAACAATCCACGCCCAGCACTGAATCGTAACCCGGGTTGACGGCAAACAAACGGCCCGGAAATTGGCCCTGCAAGAGATTTTCCAGCGTCTGGCGCCCGACACTGCCAGGGCGTTCAGTCCCGCCGACCACTGCAACAGAACCAGGGCGAAGTAACGGATCCAGACGATGAGGCATGGCTCGGCTCGACGGCGCGCGCTCAGAAGTCCGGAGCGGGCGTCATGCGCCGGCGCGGCGGCTCAAAGAAATTGCCCTCAATGACCCGGCAAGGTGCGAGCACGCGCGTCCATTTAAGCTCACGCTGGTAATAGATTTCTGCGAGAAATTCCTCGCCAACCTTACCGTACGGCACCTGCAGAGATGCCATCGCGATATTCGCCTTGGCCGATGGCGACCACACGGCTGACGTGACATGACCAATCGTGGTTTCGTCCTTGAGCATGATGAATGAATCGCCCGCCGGCTTGTTGCCGTCGATATCAAGTTTGACGAAATTGTAGCGAGAGCCGCGCTTCTTCTCCTCGAGCAGTGCCTGGCGGCCGTTAAAGCACGGTTTGCTCAGATCGACGAGCCAGTCGAGGCCGAGTTCATACGGCGAGCGCGTTCGCTCCGGACGCACAGTCTGGTCGGCCGGCAGAAAATCAGTATCGCACAGCAATAGCCCGGCTTCGATGCGCACGAGTTCAAGCGCCTCCTCACCCATCGGCACAATGCCGTGATCCTTACCGGCGTCGAACAGCCGGTCCCAGAGATTCTCTGCCGCGGTCGGATCAATCCAGAGTTCGTAGCCAAGATCACCGGTGTAACCCGTACGCGAGACCATCAGCTCGGTGCCGGCGAAGTCATAGGTCTTGATGCCGAATGGCTTCAGATTTTCGATGTCGTCGAGCCGCATCCGCTTGAGTACCGCGCAGCTGGTGGGACCCTGCACCGCAAGCGCCGCGACATCGTGTGTTTCTGCCCGGATGTTGACATCAAAACCGATCGCATTCGTGAGCAGCCAGTCGAGCTGCGGATAGAGGGAACAAAGACGATAATCGTTTTCAGCAAGATGAAAGATCGTACCGTCGTCGAGCAACCGGCCGTTATCGTCGCACCAGACGCAGTAGCCGACCCTCCCGGGCTTGATTTTCTCGACGCTGCGCGTCACCAGACGCTCAAGATATGGTAATGCATCGGGGCCTGTAATCCGCGCCTTCTCCATCGGCGTCATGTCGAAAACCGCGCATGCGTTACGCACAGCGAAATATTCGACCGACTCGCAGAAAAATGCTCTCGCCGACTGGTAGTCGTGCCAGCGGCCCCATTCCTTGAGCTTGTTGAACTTTTCAGCACGCGCATGGAACGGGCTCGGCCAAACGTGGTGGCGGAAATGCTCCCTGGTTTTCATCTGCTGCTTAACGTCCATCAATGACCTCCATTGCGGCATTCTTCCCCGCCGACCCCATCACGCCCCCGCCCGGGTGACAACCGGCCCCGCACAGGTAGAGCCCGTCGATCGGGGTCGCATACTGGGCGAGACCCGGGACCGGTCGCATCATCAGCGCCTGGTCCAGCGTCAGCTCACCGTGATGCCAATGCCCGCCGGCGATGCGATACTCGCGTTCGATGTCGACGGGTGTCATCAATTCACTGTGCACAACCTGATCGGCGATGCCGGGCGCGTAACGCGTCAGGACATTCATGGTCTGCTTCATAAATCCGTCACGTGCGGCATTGTTCCAGCCACCTTTCAAATCGTATGGCGCGTACTGCACGATAGCCGATAGCACGTGCTGACCAGACGGCGCGAAGCTGTCGTCGTGCAGACTCGGAATCGTGATCTCCATGACCGGATCAACCGAGTGCTCGCCGTACTTCGAATGATCAAACGCGTGTTCGACATAGACGACGTCCGGCGCGATGATCAGACGTTCGCCCGTCAACTCCGGACTCAGCCCGGTGAACTGCGGCAGCCCTTTCAACGCAAGATTCAGCTTCGCCGCCTTACCGTTCATTCGAATGTTATTGACCCGCCGCACGAGACCGGCCTCCAGGTGCCGTGCACCGAGCAAATCGAAAAGGGTCGTGCGCGGATCGGCGTTCGAAACGACAATACCGGCCTCTATAATCTCGCCACCCTCAAGCTCAACCCCGCTGACATGATCGCCGTCCATCAGTATGTGGGCGACGGGGCTCGATGTGCGGATCGTCGCGCCGTTGCTCTGCGCCGCGTTCGCCATTGCGGTCGTCACAGTACCCATGCCACCGGCGGGCAACGAGAGCGAGCCGGCCGTTCCACCCATCCGGCCGCTGAGCCGGTGCAACGCCACAAATACACTGTTGTTTGAGCGCGGCCCGACACTCGCACCGAGCATGCCGTCGAGACTCAGTGCGCCCTTTAGCAGATCACTATCGAATTGCTCCTCGAGTATGTCGTACATATTGATGCCGGCAATGCGCAAAAACTCGCGCATGTCGTCGCGGCCCAGCATCCGAATACTAAGTGCGAGCTTGCCGGCATCCCACAGGTCCCGACGATTGTTCGTGCCGAGCCGCGGCGGCGGCCGGCTGTGCAGCTTCGCCAGGATGCCGGAAAACTTCGTCATGCGGCGACGGTACTCGGTGTACGCGGCCTGATCATCAACCGACACGTCACCACCCGACACCGACGTAGCGTCATAGCTCATATGCTTGCCATCCACAGCCAGGGCGACCGTCGTCAGATCGCGCTTCGAATAACTCAGACCGTGTTTTTTGAGATCAAGTTCAGCGGCAATGTTCTCGTCGAGCAGGGTCAGCAGGTGAGCGCAACCCGATACCTTGAAGCCCGGTGCAAACTCGCGTGTGACCGCCGCGCCGCCGACCTGGTCAGCAGCCTCGACAACGATGACGTCACGCCCTTTCTTGGCAAGATACGCGGCACAAACAAGGCCGTTGTGGCCGCCGCCGATGATGACGATGCGCTTCGAATCAGTCATCGGTCCAGCCCTCCGGTACAGTGTTCGGTCGCTTCATATCCCGCAGGATTTCCCGCGCGGCGTTGGCGCCAGGCGCGGCCATGACGCCGCCGCCCGGATGCGTAGCCGAACCGCACATATACATGCCCCTGACCGGACCGCGATATTGTGCATAGCCCGGAAACGGACGATTGAACATGAGCTGGTCCATGGTCAGCTCGCCCTGAAAAATATTTCCCTCGGTCAGACCGACCTCTTCTTCCAGTTCGCGTGGTGTTCGCACTTCTGCATGCAGGATCAGATCCTTAAAGTTCGGGCTGTAGTTTGAAATCTGGTCAATCACGGTTTTGCCGAACGCATCGCGATCCTCATCCGTCCAGTCGCGCCCCTTGACCTTCGGCGGTACGTACTGCACGAACACCGACATGAAGTGCTTGCCCGCCGGAGTCATGGTCGGATCGGTCAGCGTCGGGATCAGCATGTCGACGTATGGATCCTGAGACCACATGCCGTTCTTCCAGTCATCATACGCGCGGTCCAAACGCTCAATAGAATCGATGAAATGCATGTCGCCTCGTATGAGTTCGTTGCCCTCACCCAGCGCCGGAAACTCCGGCACACCGTCGAGCGCGATATTCAACTTGCCCGACGACCCGCGAATCTTGAAGTTGCGCGCCATCTCAACGACCTTCGGGTCGAGGTCCTTCTCGTCGAACAGCTTCAGGTACGTGCGTTTCGGGTCGAGGTTTGAGACGATCGTTTTCGCGTAATATTCGTCACCGTTCTCGAGAGCGACTCCCGTGGCCTTGCCGCCCCTGACGATGATCTGCGCGACGCCGGCATCAGTCTTGATCTCGCCATTAAGGTCTACTAAGGCATCGGCCATCGCAGCCGAGATCGCGCCCATGCCCCCGCGCGCAAAGCCCCATGCCCCCATGCTGCCATCGACGTCGCCCATCGCGTGGTGCAACAGCACATAGGCCGTACCCGGCGACATGACACCGAGTGCGGAGCCGATTGTGCCGGCGCCGGACAACGCGGCCTTGATAACGTCGGTCTCGAAGTACTCATCGACATACTCGGCAATGCTCATTGTGTAGAACCGGATCGTGTCGTAGATCACCTCTTCGCTGAGCTTGCTGAACTCTTTCGCATAATGAATCAGCTCCATCAGGTCCCGCGGCCGGAACGACGTCGGGTCTGCAGGCGTTCGCATCAGGAACGGACGAATAAACCGACACTGGCGCATGATGTCGCGATCAAATCGCGGCATGGCGGCCGCATCCCGCTGACTGTGGCGCTCGATCTCACGCCGTGACACGTCAGCATCAGTGTAGTTGCCAAAGAAATCGCCGTTCTCGCAGAACGTCACGCTGCCGCCGTAGGGTATGATCTGCAGTCCGTATTTGGCGAGGTTAAGATCGCGGTAGATCTCAGGTCGCAGCAGGCTGCAGACGTACGAGCAGTTCGAGTACTTGAAACCCGGATAGAGTTCGCGGCTGACCGTCGCACCACCGACATACGAATTGCGCTCGAGCAGCAGCACCTTAAGCCCGGATTTCGCAAGATAGGCCGCGTTGGTCAGACCATTATGTCCGGCACCGATAACGATGGCATCGTATTCTTTCACTACAACGATCTCCGGTCTTTACTTCGGGACATTGCCGGTTCCTTTTTTAAGCCGATTCAGAGTCGCGTCAACAGCCTGCTCAAAAATGCTCAACGTTTCGACAAGGCACTGCTGATCGTGAGCCTGGCAGATAAAAAACGGCTCACGTGAATCCGGTTCGCAGATTATCCCAAGCTGGTGTAGTTCCGGAGCCAGCGCTTCATAGAATGTGTAGTCTGTCTTGGCCCAGTCACGGTAGTTACTCGGCGGTGTTTCACTGAAAAAAAGCCCGCCCATCGATGGATGGCCAACGAAAGAGTGTTCTATATCGCGTCCGGACAGAATGGCTCCAATCCCCCGCTGCAAATCAGCACCGTACTGCGCGATTGTCTCAAGCGCCGGCGTCTCATCAAGAATCTCCAGCGTTTTCTCAGCCGCAGCGATGGCAACAGAATGACAGGTAAACGTCCCGCCATGCAGAACATCGTCACCGATCAGTCGCATAATATTTTCACGCCCGGCAACCGCCGCAATTGGATAACCATTGCCCATCGCTTTCGCAAAGGTACACAGATCCGCCTTAAATCCCATTAACTCCTGGATACCACCCCGCGCCACACGGAACCCGGTCTTGACCTCGTCAACAATTATAATGACGTCATACTTCTGGCACAGCTCATAAGCGTCGTGCAGGTATTGTCGGGTTGCTGTGATCGAGCAACAATTGCCCATCATAGGTTCGATCAGAAAAGCGCCTATTTCGTGGCCGCGCGTCTTGAAAAGCTCTTCGAGACGATTCGCATCATTTAGCGGCACCATGTGCAAAAGTTCTTTGACCAGCGCCGGAATACCGGCACTCATTGGCGCGATCTCAGGATCCCCGAGTGATGGGTCCCAGTTTTTCATCGGCGTATACCAGGCTACCGCGTCCCAGACGCCATGGTAGCCACCCTCAACCATGACGTAGGAGTCCTTGCCGGTATAAGCACGCGCAAGACGCAAAGCCGCCATGACAGCCTCGGTTCCTGAATTTGAAAAACGTACGAGTTCTGCCGCAGGCACCATTTTCGAAATGCGCTCGGCGACGCTGTACTCGCGCCGGTCGACCATGCAAAAACGCCACCGACTTCAATTCCTTCTCGCGCGGCCTGGTCAACCCGCTCGTCGGCATAGCCGAGAATGCAGGGTCCGTAACCCAGCCGGTAATCGATGTACTCATTACCGTCGATGTCCCAGAGACGACCGCCCTTGCCGTGATCGACATAGATAGTCTTATTTTCGCCCCAGTAGCGGAAGTTGGACGTCACACCCAGAGGAAGCCGGGTCAGCGCCTTTTTGAAATGCCGGTTTGAGCGGGCAAGCGAGCGGGACATACGGCCTCGACAGCATAATTTGGAGGTGTCCATGGTCGCATACAGCTTGTTGACTGTCTATAATAATGAATGGTTATTCATTCATTGCAATAGAGGGTAAAAACGCTAGTATTGGGTATAGAATCTGGTGAGCAGTCTCTTAAGTTATTGTTTTTATTGAACAGCGCATGGCACAGACATCACAAAAAGACGCCCCGAAAAAGCGCACGGCATCCAAACAGCAGCGCCGCGAACAGCTAATCAGGGCGACGATTCGCTCGATCGCCCGGCGCGGCCTGTCAGATACGACGATGGCAGCCGTGACCCATGAAGCCAAGCTCAGCCTGGGGATTGTCAACCTGCACTTTCAAAGCAAGGACCGGCTGTTAATCGAAACACTGCGTTATGTCGCTGATGAATATACTCGCACCTGGGAAAAGGCTCTTGAGAATGCAGGCCCTTCCAGCACAGATCGTTTACGGGCAATTATAGATGTCGATTTTTCGCGGCCCGTATGCGAAGCCAACAAACTGGCAGTCTGGTTCGCGTTCTGGGGTGAAAGTAAATCGCGCCCGACATACAGGAAAATTTGCGCCGAACACGACAAGCGTTATGACGAGATGTTAATAGGACTTTGTAAAGATATTATCGACGAAGGCCCCTACCCCGGCACGGACCCGCAGGTTGTTGCAACGGGTCTGTCCGCAATGAGCGAGGGATTGTGGCTGGATATGCTGGTCAGTCCGGAATCCACAAGTAGCGAACAGGCAAAATCAATCTGCCTTGCGTACCTGGCCAGCGTGTTCCCCAAACACATCAGACAATGATTTCTTTGTTCGGAGGCAATACTGCGTGCAAATAAAACTGGATGATCAGGCCAGTGACTGGCAGGCAAAATCGCGCCAGTTCGCCGAAGACGAATTGATTCCCTGCGAAGTCGAAGCAGAAATGAACGCGGGAAAACTGGACGCGGCAACCACGGCCCGACACAAGAAAATGGCGATTGACCTTGGTTTCAGCGCCATGGATGTTCCCGCGAAATACGGCGGCCTGGAACTTCGCGTCATTGATCAGGTAGCAGTCTGGGAGCAACTCGGGCGAGTGACCAACGCGCTGTGCTGGTGTTTCTCTGAACCCCATCAATGGATGTTCGAAGCTTGCACCGACAATCAGTTACAACGGTACATTCTGCCGCTGATGAATGGCTCGCGCAAAGAATGCTACGCGATCACAGAAAGGGAATCAGGATCTGATGTGCGAATAGAAACCACCGCACATTGCACTGACGGCGGTTATCGAATCAATGGTGAGAAATGGTATGTCACCAGCGCCAACCACGCCGACTACTTCTTTCTACAGGCAAAACTGGCCAATGGAACACATGCCGGCTCAGACGCATTATTTCTGATTGACATTGACTCAGCGGGTGTCGAGATCGTGGAAACGCCGCTATTCAGCCACACGTTCGATGCCCATCATCCGACATATCGATTCACTGATGTAAACGTACCGGCGGACAACCGGATCGGTGATGAAGGCGACAACATGGCATACTCACACAGCTGGTTTCGTCGCGAGCGACTGATGATCGCGGCACGCAACTGCGGTGCCGCCGCCCGTCTGATCGGAGATGCAACCGATTTTGCCAAGACGCGCATCATCGATAGCCAGCCACTGATAGAAAAACAGATGATCCAGGCCATGCTGGCCGACAGTGTGACCGACTACTGGGCCGCACGCCTTATTACATACGAAGCCGCTAAGGCTCATGACCGCGGAGATGACGTAAAATCGCTGCATGCTCACTGTTCGATCGCCAAGCTGCATGCCTCCGAAGCCGCGAATCGAATTGCCGACCGAGCAGTACAGATATTTGGCGGACGGGGATATATGCGAGAAAATGCAGCAGAACGCTTTTTTCGGGAACTTCGCGTTGACAGG
>PVMS01067857.1_pt1 | contig 14545 bp, 6 predicted proteins | sample 1853461 | NCBI WGS metagenome assembly PVMS01 (sample SAMN08582032, study PRJNA380276) | Marine sediment metagenome, whole genome shotgun sequencing project. | isolation source: ocean sediment barecode stripped | collected 2017 | reverse complement strand
TTTACTTGTTTTGTATTTTAAATCGCAGTCGTTAGCCAAATCTATTGCTTCTAACAAGAATTTAATATTAGCTTTTTGTGCTTGGTCTAAATATTGTTTTTTAGCACTGTCACCTACTTCCAACAAAGTAACGGTCTCCGCATCCTTTGCCACCAGCAGATCTCTAAAGTGTGACGCCAAACCACTTATAAAATGATGGCCGTCAAAACCTCTGTCCAACACGGTATTAAAATGTAACAAGACTTGAGGTATATTATTCTCCAAAAGTAATTTGGTGATACCAAAGTACACATCATAATCCAAAACATTTAGATTTTGGGTTACGTCCAGTCTGCTTAAATTATTTCCTGAAAAGCTAACCACCCTGTCGAATATGGAAAGTGCATCACGCAAGGCTCCATCTGCTTTTTGGGCAATGATATGGAGTGCATCATCGTCGGCTATGACGTTTTCAACTTTAGCAATTTTTTGTAAGTAATTTTTAATATCAATAACACCGATTCGTTTAAAGTCGAATATTTGACATCGCGATAAAATGGTAGGAATTATTTTATGTTTTTCTGTAGTTGCTAAAATAAAAATAGCATGATCAGGTGGTTCTTCCAATGTTTTTAAGAAGGCATTAAATGCCGATTGCGATAGCATATGCACCTCATCGATTATATATACCTTGTATTTTCCGGTTTGAGGAGGAATTCTAACTTGATCAGTTAAAGTTCTGATGTCATCAACCGAATTGTTAGATGCCGCATCCAATTCAAAAATATTAAAAGCAAAATCTTCATCTTCTAAATGCTCTTCTGTGCTATCTTGGTTGATCATTTTTGCCAATATCCTTGCACAAGTGGTTTTACCAACACCTCTGGGACCAGTAAATAACAGAGCCTGAGCTAAATGATTGTTTTTTATGGCGTTCTCTAAAGTATTGGTAATTGCTTCCTGACCAACTACATCAGCGAATTTTTGCGGGCGATATTTTCTAGCGGATACAATAAAGTGTTCCATCAAATCTCTCTAAGTTTGAAATTAATTATAAATATTATCGTATAGTTGCTTATACCTTTTGAGAATGGTTTCTCTTTTTGGTTTGAATGTAGGTGTTAATAGATCGAGTTCGATAGACCATATTTCCGGTGTGAGTTCTATTTTTTTAATAGTTTCCCATTTTCCGAAGTCTTTATTTCCATGTTCTACTTCCTCCCAGATCCTTTGCTTAACTTTTTCATTGCTCACAATATCTTCCAAACTTTCGCCCAAATCAATATTGTGAATTTTAGCCCAATTCCTTACAAAATCAAAATTAGGTTGAATAATTGCGGCTGCCATTTTCTGACCTTCACCAATTACCAGAATTTGTTCTATAAACCGAGACTCCTTCATTTCATTTTCGAGTAAAACAGGCGAAATATATTTACCACCCGAAGTTTTAAAGATTTCTTTTTTTCTGCCGGTTATCATTAAAAAACCATCGGAATCAAATTCACCTTTATCTCCCGTATGAAAATAATCACCGGTCGTAACAGAATCTGTCTTTTCCGGGTCTTTATAATAGCCTTGCATAACATTTGGTCCTTTCACTAGAATTTCACCGTCTTCCGCTATTTTAACTTCAACATTGTTTATTACTTTTCCAACCGCTCCTATTTTAAAATATTTGTCTTTGTACATATTAACGGTTATAACCGGTGAGGTTTCGGTAAGACCGTACCCTTCCATAACCTTCATTCCTGCAGCAGTAAAAATTCTTGTCAATCTGGGTTGCAAGGCTGCACTTCCACAAACCATGGTTGTTAAGTTACCTCCTAAGGCCTCACGCCATTTGCTAAAAATTAATTTATTAGCTAAGGCTAATTTTTTTTCATAGAACCATCCATTGGCCTCATAAGGCTTGTATTTCAATCCTAATTCAACGGCCCAGAAAAACAACATTTTTTTTATACCTGTAAGTTCTGTTCCTTTAGCAATGATACTATCGTAAATTTTTTCCAGCAAACGTGGAACAACACTCATAAAGTTAGGATGGACTTCTTTTATATTTTCAGATATTTTTTCAATAGATTCCGCATAATAGATTGTTATACCATTATAAATGTACAAGTAATGGAGCATTCTCTCAAAAATATGGCAAACCGGCAAAAAGCTGAGTACCGTTGTTTCTCCTTGGGTAATTGGTAACCTCGGTTGACTGTCAATTACATTCGATACAACATTTTTATGAGATAACATAACCCCTTTTGGCACTCCGGTAGTACCCGAGGTATAAATAATTGTTGCCAAATCATCGGCTTGAACAGCATCCTTTAAATTATCTACATCATCTTGATTGGATGAATCATTACCCAGGATCGTAATGTCTTCCCAATTTTTGCAATTGTCAACGACATCAAAAGAATAAATTTCTTTTAAAGTAGGTATATTATCCTTTATGGCATTCGCCTTTTCAAAAAGCTCTTCATCCGATAAAAAACAAAGAACTACTTCAGCGTGATTAAAGATATATTCATAATTTTCTTTCGAACTGGTTGGGTAAATAGGAACGTTAATCGCTCCAATTTGTAAGACAGCCACGTCCAACACATTCCATTCTGTTCGATTTGACGAAGAAATTACAGCGATCTTATCTTTTGGTTTTATTCCTAATCGCAACAATCCTCTGCTTACTGCATTCGCTTTGTCAATATATTCCTTTGAAGATGTCGCTATCCAATCCCCGCTACTTTTTGAAACAAGAGATTTTTCTAAATTGTAATTTTCCAGTTGGTAATAGGCAAAGTCAAATAATCGTTTTATTCCTTTCGACATGTTAAATTGGATTATATCTGCAAAATAGGAATTTTAATGAGATTTTAAAAAAATATTTGCTTAAAAATTGTAGAAATTTCTTATATACCTTATTGTTACTGCTACCGACAAATGTATATCTTTGCATCGCAAATAAAATGAGGAAAAGAAACCGAATAAATAAAATAATTATTTCTGTTTACTCAATAATTATTTTATTCATCAACCTGTGAGCATTAGGACGATCTGACTCCTGTAAGCTATTTGGATTAAAAACAATAAATAATAATACATGAAAATATCATACAGTTGGCTTAAAGAGTTCATAAGCATTGATCTGGAAGCTGAGAAAGTTGGTAATATTTTGACTGATTTAGGATTAGAAGTAGAAGGAATTAAAGTCTTTGAAACAGTTAAGGGGAGTTTGAAAGGTGTGGTTGTAGGTGAAGTAATGACCTGTGTACAACATCCTAATGCAGATAGGCTTAAAATTGCTATGGTAGATCTAGGTAATGGCGATCCGGTTCAGATTGTTTGTGGAGCACCTAATGTGGCCATCGGACAAAAAGTTCCGGTTGCTACAATCGGAACAAAATTATATGCAGAGGATGGAGAAAGTTTTGTTATAAAAAAAGGAAAGATCAGGGGACAATCTAGTTTTGGTATGATTTGCGCTGAAGATGAATTAGGTCTTGGAAATAGTCATGATGGAATTTTAGTATTGGATACCAAAGCAGATAATGGAACCCCTGCGGCAGAACTATTTGACCTTAGAACAGATCATATTTTTGAGATTGGTTTAACTCCGAATAGAGCAGATGCCATGAGTCATTTGGGTGTCGCTCGTGATCTTCATGCCGGACTGCTACAACAAGAAGAAATTAAGAAAAAACTAATTACACCACCGGTAAGTAATTTTCATATTGACGAACGCACTTATAAAATAAAAGTAGAAGTGGCCAATAATACATTGGTGCCACGATATGCAGGTATTGTGATCACGGATTTAAAGGTAGGTGAATCACCAAAATGGCTTGTTGATAAATTACATTCTATTGACTTAAAACCCATTAATAACATTGTTGATATTACCAATTATATTCTTCACGGTTTAGGCCAACCTTTACACGCTTTTGATGCAGACAGGATCAGTGGAAAAAAAGTCGTTGTGAAGAATTTACCACAGGGCACAAAGTTTACGACCTTGGATGGGATAGAACGGGAGTTAGATAAAGATGATATCATGATATGTGATGGAGATAACAATCCAATGTGTATTGCAGGTGTTTTTGGAGGAGAGAAAACAGGGGTTACAAGTAATACGACAACAATTTTTTTGGAGAGTGCCTATTTTAATCCTGTTTCCATACGAAAAACAGCAAAACGACATACACTGAACACGGATGCGTCTTTTAGATTTGAAAGAGGTACAGACCCCGAAGTAGTTATTTTTGCACTAAAACGTGCAGCTATATTAATCAGTGAAATAGCTGATGGAACAGTTGTGTCAGATATCATAGATATTTATCCAAATAAAATTGAGGATTATCAGGTACACTTATCATATGATAGGGTACATAAATTAATTGGTGAAGAAATTCCTACAGAAACTATAAAAAACATTTTGGCCTCCTTAGACATAAAAATTAATAATCAAACAAGATCTGGATTAGGACTGACAATACCTTCCTATCGTGTAGATGTTACCAGAGAGGCTGATATAGTTGAAGAGATTCTGAGAGTTTATGGTTATAATAATATTGTTATACCTCAAAAATTGATCACTTCTATTGAAAATGTAAAGACGATACCTAAAGATAAATTTGAAAATATTGTAGCAAATTTTTTGGTGTCACAAGGGTTTTACGAAACGATGGCAAATTCATTAACAAAGCCTGAGTATGTGTTAAAATCTGAAACGCTGCAAGAAGAAAAAAATGTTTCCATGCTTAATGCGTTGAGTATTGATCTTTCAGTCATGCGCCAATCCATGTTGTTCGGAGGATTAGAATCAATTGCATATAATATCAATAGAAAAAATAATAGTTTAAAATTTTTTGAATTTGGCAGTACTTATCACAATAATGAAAGTACGTATCACGAGCCAAAACATTTGTCATTATTGGTTTCGGGAAATCTTCATAAGAACAATTGGAATGTAACCAGTGAAGTTGCAGACTACTTTTTTATCAAAGGTGTGCTTTCTGCATTGTTAACCAGATTAGGAATAGATAAATTAAAGACTAAGGCGCTGGAAAGTGATATTTTTTCTGAAGGGATATCTCTTCAAACGGGTAAATTGAAACTCGCGGAGTTTGGATCTGTGCATAAGAGAATTTTGAAAGATTTTGGAATCAAACAAGAGGTTTTCTATGCCGATATTAATTGGGATAATGTTCTTAAAAAAGCAGGAAAAACAGATATTAAAATATCCAATCTGCCAAAGTATCCTGAAGTTAAACGTGATTTGGCTCTGTTGTTAGATAATAAAATAAAGTTCATTGATCTGTATAATACTGCATTCCAAACGGAAAGAAAATTATTAAAAGATGTAGATCTGTTTGATGTATATACAGGGGATAAATTACCGCAAGGAAAGAAATCTTACGCGCTAAGTTTTGTTCTGCAGGACGAAGATAAAACATTGAATGACAAACAAATTGATAAGATCATGGAAAAGCTCCAACAAACATTTATCAAGAAGTTTGACGCAGAACTTAGGTAATTTTCATTTACTTAGTGCGCGCCAGAAAACACCAATCTCTTCGTTTGACTTGTACTGAAAACAGTCAATTACAATAGTAAACTCCTTGATTTTCAGTACTGCGCCCGCCCTGCCTTTGCCGGCAGGCAGGCTCGACCTTAATGATTTCTGACACCCACTTCAGAAATCACGATTTTTCTTGCCGACACTACATATCAGAGGACTGTTTACAACGGATTAAACTCATCTGATGACCATATCCATATCGGTTTTTAGTCATCAAATGAGCTGTTGAATCTGAATTTCATTCAACGAATGACTATGCCCGTTATAGTCAAGAGTCACCAGTTGAGTAATACAAATTTCCATTTTTTCTCAATTTCACTACATGGTGACTAGTATACTCAGCAAAAATAGTCATCCATTCAACAATACTTTTATTCAAAAATCCTTCAATTTTAAAAAGATGATTTATCTTTGTAAAAACTTTACAATGTACAAATCGTTCATCCGAAAAATTCTATTTAAATTCGATCCTGAAGAGGTACATCACTTTACTTTTAAATCATTAAAACTATTTTTTAAAATTCCTTTAATGGGATATTTTACCAAAAAAATATTTCAGGTAAGCGATAAAAAATTAAAAAAAGAACTTTTCGGTATTACTTTTAAAAACCCTGTCGGTCTTGCTGCCGGATTCGATAAAAACGCTGTTTTGTTTGATGAATTTGATAACTATGGGTTTGGCTTTGTCGAAATAGGAACGGTAACGCCAAAACCTCAACTCGGTAACCCTAAGAAAAGATTATTTCGATTGGTGGAGGATGAGGCCATTATTAATAGAATGGGGTTTAATAATGACGGGGTTGAAGCGGTAGTTACTCGATTAAAAAAACGAAATTCTGATATAATAATAGGGGGTAATATCGGAAAGAATAAAGTAACACCAAATGAAAAGGCCGTAGATGATTATTTGATTTGTTTTAAAGCCCTTTTTGATGTGGTTGATTATTTTGTAGTAAACGTAAGTTCTCCCAATACACCTAATTTGAGAGATTTACAAGAAAAGGAGCCACTCACGAATTTATTAAACGCCTTGCAAAAAGAAAATTTGAAAAAACAGAAGCCCAAACCAATACTTTTGAAAATTGCTCCGGATCTAACAGATGGCCAACTGTTAGACATTATTGATATTGTTAAAACAACAAAAATAACCGGGGTTGTGGCTACGAATACAACAATTTCGAGGGACAATCTACGATCAAATAAAAAAGAAGAAACTGGAGGTCTTAGCGGAAAACCGGTTACTAAAAGATCCACGGAGGTCATTCGTTTTTTAGCTGAAAAATCTAATAAAGCGTTTCCTATAATTGGAGTAGGAGGTATATATAGCGCCGAAGATGCAAAAGAAAAATTCGATGCGGGAGCTGATTTGATCCAACTTTTTTCCGGATTTATTTACGAAGGTCCTTCCTTGGTAAAAAGAATAAATAAGAGTTTGTTGTAGTTCTTGTTTATTTCACCTTAAAAAACCTCCCGCTTAGCAGGTGGTCATGTCCTGCTGGCTATGCCTTGATGTCTCATAATTGTCGAAAAACCCGCATGCCTGCCGTTTTTGGGCAGGGATTAACGAATTGTGATATCTGAAGTAAATGTGGACTTCGAAAATCTAAAATCTTTGATCGATGTTGGATATTCAAAAAAACCATATTGATGCCCCTTATGGGGCTAGCCAAAGCCACCTTCTAAGAAGGTGTGATTTTTACTAAAAGAAAAAGTATTTTTAAACCTCCTCAAGAAGTGATGAATTAGTAAGATAATTCTGATCTGAAGAATATATGAACAAAGCGCTGCCTTCCTTTATTTTTTGAATAATTTCTTTATAGTCTTTTTTCGGTAAAGAGGGACAACCGTAACTTCTTCCCAGTCTTCCAAACTTTTTAATAAAACTCTCACTTACATAATCTGCAGAATGAATAACGATGGCTCTTTTTCGCGCATTGTTATTCGAATACTCTAAGCCGTCAAGTCGAAGTGATAAGCCGTGTTTTCCAAAATAGGTTTCCGCAGTTTGGTAAAATCCAATACTACTTTGATGACTGTTTATCGTATTGGAAAAAATATTTGCAAATTCATTTCCGGATCCTCTACCATGTGCCACAATACTTTGATACTCAATTTTATTCTCGTGCATATTAATAATAAATAGCCGTTTTGAGTTTGATGACATCCTCATGTCAATTATTGTAAGATATTTAGAATTCTTCAGTTTATTTTGAGAAATCAAATTCATATATCCCTCCAAAGCATATTCAAAAACTTCAAATTTCAGATCAGAATTATTTAATTGATGATACCTTGATAATGAGGATCTATCAGAGCTTTCGTTTTCTATAACAGGATCGATGGAAATAACCTCCCAGGAAATTGTTGAGAAATAAAATGTTCCAATCAATAAAAATAAAAATATCTTCTTCAAATTATCTTTTTCTAAAATTTAAAAGAATTATAATTCTGCAAAACTATAACAAATTGTTGAATATTTTATTGCATCTAAGCTTTTTAGCAAAATTTTAGGAATTCAAATTGAGTTTGACATAAGTTCTTACTATAAAATTCTATTTTCTAGTGAGTGTTTGTCAGAAAACACCGAATTTTAGTGTTGGGCTTCTACTGAAAACAGTCATTCGTTGGAGTTGACTCCTTGATTTTCAGCAATGCACCCACCTCAACCTAAGCGATTTCTGACAGGTGCTAATTAGAGCCTGTCTATAAACTCAGAGTCTAGTTCAGAAAGTTTGGATTCAAGTCTGCCTGCCGGCAAAGGCAGGGCTTGCGAAGTCAATAAAATGGGGGTTTACTTTTCGTAAATGACCATTTTAGTGGCAAGCGTAACGAAGAAGTCGGACTTTATGGACAGACTCTAATTAGTACAAACTCTTATATTTAACGGGATCGACCTCATGCATTACCTGATAAATACCTTCAAAAATATCATTAATGGAAGGTTTCGAAAAATAGTCACCATCAGTTCCATAAGCCGGTCTATGTGCTTTTGCAGTAATTGTAACAGGCTGGCTATCTAAATAATAATATGCTTTTTGTTTATTTACAATCTGATCCATCAGATAAGCGGATGCACCACCGGGTACATCCTCATCAATGATTACCAATCGATTTGTCTTTTGGATACTTGACAATACATCTTGATTTAAATCAAAGGGGAGCAGGGATTGAGCATCAATAATCTCAACATCTATATCCACCTGTGACAGATCTTTAGAAGCTTCTTCAACCATTCTTAAAGTTGAGCCGTATGACACAACAGTGATGTCAGTTCCATCTTTTATTGTCTCAACAATACCTATAGGTGTTGTAAATTGACCTAAATTATTCGGAATTATTTCTTTTAATCGGTAGCCATTCAGATTTTCTATAACTATTGCCGGTTCGTCGCTCTTTAGAAGCGTGTTGTAGAACCCTGCAGCTTTAGTCATATTGCGAGGCACAAGAATATAGATTCCACGAAATAAATTGATTATCGCTCCCATCTGTGATCCCGAATGCCAGATTCCTTCCAGTCGGTGTCCTCTTGTTCTAATTATCAAAGGTGCTTTCTGCTTTCCAAATGTTCGGTAGTGTAAAGTAGCCAGATCATCCATAATTACATTCGTAGCATAAAACAGATAATCTAAATACTGTATTTCTGCAATTGGCCGCAGACCTCTCATAGCTAGCCCAATACCCTGGCCAATGATAGATACTTCTCTTATACCCGTATCATAAACCCTATTTTCACCAAACTTTTTTTGAAGTCCTTCAAGTCCCTGATTAACATCACCGATCATCCCTGAATCTTCCCCAAATATTAATACATCCTCTTGTTCCTCCAAAATTTTCTCAAAATTGTCTCTTAATACCACCCGAGCATCTACTAATTCCTCTTCATCATCATAAGTGGCTTCAATTTCTGCTATGTTCGTGGCTTTAGTTGGAAGTTCACTATACAAATATGAACTGTACTTTGGTTGTTGAATGGCCCGATAATTCTGTATCCATTTTTGTAAATTTTCCTTCTCCTCTGAACTTTCATCTCGAAGGTAAATGAGAGATTTTCTTGCGATCGTTAAAATATTTTTTCTTAACGGTTCGTCAAAAGCAGTTAATTCGCGTTTTAATTTGTCAAGGAAGATCTTATGCTCACTTTTTTCAGAAACAGAGGAGAGAAGCTCTATCAGAGATTCTCTTTCGTCAATCATAGGTTGGATATAGGCATTCCATGCTGCACGTTTTGCTGCAGAAACCTCTTTTTTTACTTCCTTCTCAATATTAATCAGATCTTGCTCACTTTCAACAAGCTTAAAAACACTTTCCTCCTGATCTTCCAACTCAAAACTGAGTATCCATTCTCGCATCTTAGCGATACAATCGAATTCTCTTTCCCAATCTAATCTCTCTTTATTTTTATATCTCTCATGAGATCCTGAAGTAGAATGACCAAATGGTTGCGTTAATTCCTTTACATGAATCAGTACCGGAACATGCTCTTCTCTGGCTATTTTAGCAGCCTTGCTGTAAACATCAACAAGCTGTGTATAGTTCCATCCATCAACTACAAATATTTCGTACCCTTTATTGTTCTCATCTCTTTGAAATCCCTTTAAAATTTCAGAAATACTCTCTTTTGTTGTCTGGTATTTTGCAGGGACGGATATGCCATAGTTGTCATCCCAAACACTTATTATCATAGGAACTTGCAAAACACCTGCTGCATTAAAAGTTTCAAAGAATGGGCCTTCGGAAGTACTGGCATTTCCTATTGTTCCCCAGGCAATTTCATTACCACCGATAGATAAATTTGTCTTGCTTTTTAAGGCTTCTATTTTTCTGAATTTTGAAGATGCCTCTGCCAATCCTAATAAGCGAGGCATTTGACCTGATGTAGTTGATATATCGGAGCTTACATTATACTGACTGCTTAAATCCTTCCAAGTTCCATCGTCATTCAGTGAATGGGTGGCAAAATGACCATTCATCTGTCTTCCTGCAGAAAATGGCTCTATTTTAATATCGGGATGTGCATATAGGCTGGAAAAAAAATGTTGTGGATTGTACTCACCAATCGCCATCATAAATGTCTGATCTCTATAGTATCCCGATCTCCAATCTCCTTTTTTAAAGGCCTTCGCCATAGCGAGTTGTGGCACCTCTTTTCCTCCGCCAAAAATACCGAATTTTGCCTTTCCTGTAAGTACTTCTCTTCTTCCTATGGCGCTACACTCCCTGCTTGTAACAGCAATTTTATAATCATTTAAAACTTCTTTCTTAAATTCATCAAATGAAAGTGTTTTTGAAGCCTTAGAAGAAGTTTTTATCATTTTCGAGAAATCTTAGTGAGTTTTACAAATGTACAAATTTTAATGAAAATATTTAGAAACATAACTCGGTGAAAATTAATAGGGTATTTTTAATTCATTATTGGCGATAGAATAAATCTGGAGCATTACAACAAAAGCTGATGGTATATTATTAATAAAATCCACGTTTGATAAAATTGTAAATCCTATTTAAATCTAAAGTAATAACATACCTTATTTTTGAAGCATAATTTGGCATACTTGGCTCAAAACCTAAACTGGATTGCACGGGGAAATAAATTTCCAGAAAATTATGAACGAAGTTCAATCTGATTCCGCTATCATATCTGAAATAAGGGTTTTGGTTTTTGTTTTTTATAAACCCGGCATCTGCATAGGCCTCTACCCATCTCCATAGACCAATGCTTAAATTTGTTGTTAACATTCCTTGATTTGCCCATTGATTTTCAAATATTGTTTTAAATCCACCCTCAGCAATAATGATTTGTTGACTTAAGAACCCCGAAGTTTCAGAACGCCCTAGATAATTATAATCAAACAGATAATCACTTGGCCTGTCTAATGCAAAACTAAAGAAATCACTTTCTGTGTTGTTAAATAAAAATGTTCCAAAGAATAAGCGAAAATCGAATTGCCGGTTACTGTCGGTTAACTTCCTGTATCGAAAATCCAAAGAAATCTTACTAAAATCTTTAGATATCTGGAAATCGGCAAAATATCTTAAATCGTTAATAATGTTGGGTTGGGAATATCCATATCTTATATCAAGAACATTGTATTTGTAAATTTCAGAATTTTCAACAACCACCGGAATTTCCTTATCTACGATCACATAGCGTGCTAGAAATGATTTGCCGCCTACATCTCTCAGCGATTTTCTTTTAAAATCAATTTGTATAAATGGAGTTAACTTGTTAAAAATCAAACCTTCATTATAATGTCCGTTACTTCCTGCAATTCCAGCTCTATATCGCTGAACTATGCTGTATTCTGGTAGATATTGATAGGCCAAAGAAAAACTACCGGTTATTGTTTGACTCTTAAATCCATATTTTGGCGTTATTTGAAACAACCATTTTTTCTTAAAGTCTCCTTGGTTATAAAAATCAGGTCCCAAAATAAGCCCATCATAAAAATTATAACCAAAATATAAATTGTAAAATATCTGATTGTAATTAGGATTTTCAACATCCTTAAAAAAAGTAAACTTTAAAGGTCTGTTGAATAATTTCTTGTTCACCCTTTTCCAATTATTTCTTAGGTTTAATTCGGGATATAAATATTCGTAATTCAAAGATAATCTGGTAAGATCACCTTTTTTAACTGTTACAATCTTTGTAGAATCAATATTTTCAATCCAATGTTTGAACAATACAGAATCGTCATCTAATCCATATAAGGCCACCGGAGCACTAAAATTTCTTTTATTCTTTATATAAATTTTCAACGAATCGTCAAGTTTTTCAACCCTAGTAATGGTATAGTCAATTTTTTTATTGGTCTTTAGATAATCATTGAAAAACCAATCGATATCCTTATTCGAATTATTATTCAGGATTTTGCTAAGGCTATCACTATTGGTTAGTTGACCTCTGTTGTTTGTGTAAAATTCGTTCAAACTATTCTTGATTAAACTATCGCCAATAAATTCATCTAAATATCTAAGACCAAGTCCTGCCTTGTATTTGTTTGTAATTTTCCAATTAAATACCGATAGAGAATCTGTAACAGTCAATAAAGATTGATCAATATTTTTTCTCATTGAAAATTGATAAACAAAAGGATATTTTTCATTAAAATCCAGCTTGGAAATGTTGTATCGTTTAATGCCCCATACCTTTGAAATATTACCGATAGCTTTGATCTCAGGATAGAATTTATTGACATATTCAATCATTAAAAATATTTGAATGCCATCGGGAACCCAATAATCAGTCCTTTTATTTACAATAATTGTGTTTTCAATATATCTGTTTGTAAGAGCTTTGAACATTTGAATATCCCATTCGAAAATATCTGAAAAAGGAGTAAATCTTTTAGGTAATTGATTAAATCCATAAACCGGATTTTTAAAATAAGTAACGTCATTTACCAATAATTTTTTATTGGGATATTCTCCGAGATATTTCTTAATAAACTCTATTTGTCTGTTCAGAACATCTGTTTTGATGTTTTCAGTTAAATTTTTACTCTTTAGATTAGAAATTACCTCTAAAGAATCTGTTTTATAAATAGAAAAATTATTGTACAATTGGATATTTAACTCAATATCTACTCTGTTTTCACCCACCAATTGGAAAAGAACATGATCATTTTGTATATCAACTTCCTCATCCAGATCAGAGTGCAGTGTATAACCTATAGGCACCTTAAATTGTATCGTATAATTAGTTGGATTCATATAGATGTCATCCATATTTAAGTTACTCATTAATTGCCACTTACCATCATAAACTGCAGGTGTCAAGTACCAGTAACGCAGATTGAAATCATTGAATTTATAACCATATTCGGTGAATTTATCTATTGGAATTTTTACTATAAAGTTTGCCTTAATTGTAACACTATCCCCAGGTTCAAGAGGATCATTCAAAATTATTTTTACAATATCTTCGGCATGCTCCAGCGATGCCCATTTTGCGGATTGATTGTTCAGGTCTATGGATAGTATTCTAGAAAACCCTCTTTTATCATCTTTGGCAAAATATAGACTTTTATCGTAATTTTCAATTAGTCTTTTGGATAGTGGGGAGCTCGTGTTTTTGTAGGCATTCGACCAATTATGTAAAAAGATTGTATCAAGAGTAGATTCTGAATTATTGAAATAAATTATCTCCTGATTAATTATTATTTGCTTGGTTTCGGGATATAATTCCGCTTCAATATGAATCTCATTGGTTTGTGAAAACCCAATGAAATAATAAAGAAAGACAATTAAACATATGTAAAAATCTCTTTGCAAATTATGAATCTTATTAAAATGCTTACTCTCTAAAAATTAGGACTTAGATGGTGTTTATTGTAGAAATCGTTTATTATTTCTACAACTTCATCATCCGTGTCAACAATGGAAAACAGATTGATATCCATAGGACTAGCATTTTGATATTTTTCAAGCAATGTAGTTTTAATCCATTCCATCATGCCACCCCAAAATTCGGAACCAACCAATATAATCGGAAATTTTCCGATCTTATTTGTTTGAATAAGCGTTATCGCCTCAAATAGTTCATCAAGCGTGCCAAACCCTCCCGGCATTGCAACAAATCCTTGAGCATATTTGACAAACATAACTTTTCTTACGAAAAAATAATCAAATTCAAGATTTTTATCTTTGTCTACATAGGGATTGTCATTTTGTTCAAATGGTAATTCAATATTCAATCCCACAGAAACCCCACCACCTCTTTTGGCTCCTTTATTTCCGGCTTCCATAATACCGGGTCCTCCTCCTGTTATTACCCCATAACCATGCTGTGTTAGCTTATAGGCAATACTCTCGGCCAGGTTATAGAATTTATCTCCGGGCTTTGTCCTTGCCGAACCAAAGATACTCACACAAGGGCCTATCCTACTTAATTTCTCATAACCGTCAACAAACTCACTCATGATTTTAAAAATGGCCCATGAATCATTGGTCTTAATTTCATTCCATGTTTTTTGTTTGAGCTTTCTTCTTATA
>PVMS01013639.1_pt1 | contig 14545 bp, 10 predicted proteins | sample 1853461 | NCBI WGS metagenome assembly PVMS01 (sample SAMN08582032, study PRJNA380276) | Marine sediment metagenome, whole genome shotgun sequencing project. | isolation source: ocean sediment barecode stripped | collected 2017 | reverse complement strand
TTGATTCGGCAGCAGGCCGTTGGCCTGAATTTTATTGATACCTATCATCGCTCCGGCTTGTATCCGCTGGAACTGCCAGCAGGACTTGGAGCTGAAGCAGCCGGTATCGTCGAGGCCGTTGGGGACGGAGTTGATACGGTTGTAGTCGGTGATCGGGTGGCTTACGTTGGATTGCCTCCCGGCGCGTACGCGCAAATGCGGGTTTTTGCTGCGGATCGATTGGTAAAAATTCCTGACGATATTTCCAGCGAAACCGCTGCTGGTGCAATGCTGAAAGGATTGACCGCCTGGTATTTGTTACGGCGGAGTTTTCCAGTGAAAGCCGGCCAGCAGATTTTATTGTATGCGGCTGCAGGTGGGGTTGGCCTGATTGCGAGCCAATGGGCGGCAAGCCTCGAGGCGCATGTAATTGGCGTTGTAAGCACCGACGAAAAGGCTTCTCTGGCACTGGATAATGGCTGCGAGCATATCGTACGGTCGGACGATCCGGACTTTGTTGGCCACGTACGTGAATTGACCGATGGACTGGGGGTTGCCGCGGTCTACGATTCTGTTGGCAAAGACAGTTTTTTCCGATCGCTGGACTGCTTACGCCGGCACGGGATGATGGTGACTTACGGTAACGCGTCTGGCGCGGTCGAGCCCTTTTCACCAATGGAGCTTGCACGGCGAGGATCGCTGATGCTTACAAGGCCGGTGATATTCGACTTTATTCGCGAGCGGGCCGATCTCGTCGCAGCCGCTGACGAACTGTTTGGATTGATAGAAACGGGATCGATCAACATACATGTTAACCAGACCTATCCACTCAAAGATGCTGCGCAGGCGCATATTGACCTTGAGGCGCGCAACACGACCGGCTCGGTCGTGTTGATCCCGTGACCCGGCAGCAGCTGGATTCCCGTTACTTTTTTTCGAAGAGTCCAGAGGAACGCTTTCAGCCTAAGCGGGATTCAACGGCCAGAAGATTGGCAGCAAGATCATAACTGCCGCAAAAATTACCAATGTGAGCGGCATGCCGAGCTTGATGTAATCGGAGAAGCGATAACCGCCTGGCCCCATGACCAGGATATTTGCCGGGTGCGAGATAGGACTTGTGAAGCTGGCTGAAGCCGCCATGGCGACGGCCATCATCGCCGTATGTGGTTGAATGCCCATTTCCACGCATGCTGATAATACGATCGGCGACATCAACACGACCAGTGCCGCTGTCGGGATGATCATGGTGGCCAGCGATGTTACCGCATACAGGCCCATGATGACTGGCCAGGGTCCAAAATCGCCGAGAACGCTCATCATCTTTTCGGCCAGATATTCGGCGGTTCCCGTTTCCTGCATGGCTATCCCAAGCGGCAGCATACCTGCGATCAGAAATACAGCCCGCCAGTCTATCGCGCGATACGCTTGCTCCATGGTCAAACAACCAGTGAGTACCATGAGACTTGCACCAATGATCGCGGCAATCGATATTGGCATCCATCCAATCAATACAGAGGTCACGACGCCGACCATAATCAGGCTGGCGAGTGGCGCCCGACGGGTGTCAACAGCAGAGATGCTGACTGAAGTAACCACCAGGAAGTCGGGATCATCGTTCAGCAACATAAGTTTGTTGCGTGGACCGACAAACAGCAATGCGTCGCCGTGAAGCAGTACCAGTCGGTCCAGGTCGGATCGAATTGCTTTACCGGATCGCCAGATAGCGACGAGTTCCAGCCCGTATTTATCGTGAAAGTTTACGTCGGAAACAGGTGTACCGGCGAGCGGAGATTGCGGAGCGAGTGTTGCTTCGAGCGTGCCTAGACGATCAGATTCAAAGACATTCAGGTTCGCCGGCATTTCCTCGGTAATAGTGAGCTCCTGTAAGCCCACCAGCACATCCAGATCCTCAGGGCGTCCTTGCAGGAGTAATAAATCCCCACCGAGGATGACTTCATCCGGCTCCGGCATAAATTGCAGGGTCCCTTCGCGAAAAGTCGCCAGCAAGCGGAAATCAAAGGCATCACCGATTCGACTTTTTGCCAGCGTTGAGCCGCCGAGCCTTGAATCGTGGGGTACGCGAACGACAAAAATTCGTTCCTGAAGACGGTAGTTGGTGGTCAGGTCTTCTTCGGTTGCGATGCGAATTTCAGAGAACTCATGGCTTGCCTCCAGTTCGTTTACTATGTTTTCGCTCCCTTGCAGAAGTAAACGATCACCGGCGCGTATTGGGACGTAGGCCAGATTGACCCGCCGCACCAGATCGTCGCGCCGGATTGCGAGTACGTTGGCGCCAAAGCGACGTCGAAACTCAGTGTGGTGCAGAAGACCTTTGACCAGTGTCGAGTCTTCGGCCACGGTCACTTCGACAAGCTGGATTTGACCCGACAACAAGGCCTGAATCAGTGGGGCTTCGCGTTCGATCACCAGGTCACTCCATTGGCGCATTTCATTGAATCGATCGAGTCGCCCCTGGATCATCAGTTTGTCGCCGCCCTCCAGTACTGTTTGTCGAGAGGGCAATGTCATGACGCTATTCCGGCGCTCCAGAGCCATTACGATCAGTCCGGCAGCGGAGCTGATTCGACTGGCCGCCAGAGTTTTACCGACCAATACCGAATCGTAGGGGACGGTCATAGCGAAAGTGCGTTCCTGTAAGCCATATTGGGCCCGCATGTTGCGCTGAGAATGCTTCTTAGTTTGTGATGCCGGATCGGTTCGCGGCAGCATCAGTCTGCCCAGTAGCGCCATAAATAGCGTTCCCGCCAGCATCGCTCCCAGCCCCACCGGCGTAAAATCAAACAATGCAAAAGGCCGCAGGCCGTTTTGCACAAGTGCACCACTGATCAGGAGATTAGGCGGGGTGCCGATCAGGGTTGTCAGCCCACCCAGCAGGCAACCAAAAGCCAGCGGCATCAGCAAACGGGACGGTGGAACCTCACTTCGCCGCGCAATATCGACCACGACCGGCAGCATCAATGCGGCGACACCGATATTGTTCATAAACGCGGACAGTCCGCCGGAAATGATCATGATCCAGAAGATCAGCGGTATTTCACGCCGCCCGGCTATTGCCAAGACCCGCCTGCCCAGAATATTCGCGATGCCGGTGCGGGTTAGACCATCACTTAGAATGAACATCGCCCAGACTGTGATTACTGCCGCGTTGCTGAATCCGGAGATGGCCTCATTGGGCGTAACCAGACCGGTAACGGCAAGTGCGCATAGAACCAGCAACGCGACCAGATCCATGCGAATGACCTCGCTGATAAATAAAACCAGCGCGACTGCCAGGATTACCAATACCAGTACGATATCGGTATTCACGACAACTTTGGTTTCGAACGCAGCTTGGAATGCATGTGTCTGAAATATTACATTGTATTTCTGTTCGCAGTGAAACCTGGTTTGGGGCTACCCGGCGGGCCCAAATCCACCACCACCCGGTGTTTCGATAACCAGCACATCGCCGCTCTCAACTTCCAACTCGTCAACCGCTTGCAGCGGCTCCCGTTCTCCAGTGTGCCGCAAGACATAGTTCAGGCCCGGTTCACCAGCTTCTCCACCCATTAGCCCAAATGGTGACAGACGGCGATTGTTCGAAAGAATAGCCACCTGCATGGGCTGTCGAAACTCAATCTTGCGAATGACGCCATGCCCACCGCGGAAATGTCCCGCACCGCCACTATTGGCACGAATGGCGAATTTTCGGATCAGGACCGGGAAACGTGTTTCCAGGACCTCGGGATCGGTGATGCGGGAGTTAGTCATGTGAGTTTGCACACCGTCAGCACCAGCGAACGTTTTACCAGCTCCGGCACCGCCGCAAATGGTTTCATAATATTGATAGCGATCATTTCCGAAGCTCAGGTTGTTCATCGTGCCCTGCGCCGCCGCCATGACTCTCAAAGCGCCATAAAGGGCATTGGTTACACACTGGGATGTTTCAACGTTGCCGGCCACTACGGCGGCCGGATAGCTCGGGTTCAACAGGCAAGCTGCGGGAATTTTTAGCTGGATAGGTTTCAGGCAGCCGCCATTCAGCGGTATGTTTTTCGCGATTAAGGAACGAAATACGTAAACAGTTGCGGCACGAGTCACCGCGATCGGCGCGTTGAAGTTTCCCGGACTTTGCGGCGAGGTTCCGGTGAAATCGATTAGTACATCACGCTGCCGCACATCGACTGAAATGTGTACCTGGATAATCTCCCCGCCGTCGATCTCCAGGCGAAATTCACCATCCGAAAGTTTGTCGATCACCGAGCGTACTGACTCTTCCGCATTAGCCTGCAAGTGGCCCATATAGGCTTGTACCGTGGCAAGGCCGAAATGATCGATCATGGCATGGAGTTCCTGAACACCCTTCTCGTTAGCGGCGATCTGGGCACGGAGATCCGCTATGTTTTGCTCCGGATTGCGGGCTGGATAGGGTTCTTCTGAAAGTCGGGTCCGAAGCTCGCCTTCGCGGAATTGATGCTCGGAAACCAGCAGAAAGTTATCAAACAGAATACCTTCTTCGTGAATCGTTTTGCTTCGTGCCGGCATGGATCCGGGACTTATGCCGCCGATATCGGCGTGGTGCGCCCGGCAGGCGACGAAAAATAGAATACTTTGTTGGTCTTCACCGATGACCGGCGTGACGACCGTGACGTCGGGAAGATGGGAACCGCCATTGTAGGGCGTATTTAGCATATAAACATTGCCGGCCCTGATAGAGCCTGCATTATCCGCGATGATGGCTTGGACGCTGTCGCCCATGGCGCCAAGGTGAACGGGGATGTGTGGCGCATTGGCTATCAGGTTGCCGCCGCTGTCAAACACGGCGCATGAGAAATCCAGTCGCTCCTTAATATTGACTGAATGCGCGGTGTTCTCGAGAACGGTGCCCATATTCTCGGCGATATTCATGAAATGATTGTTGAAAACTTCGAGCATCACAGGGTCAACAGTCGTGCTGAACCGCGGCTTCACGGATTCGGATTTGACGCGATCAAGAATCAGGTGACCTGAAGTATCGATTCGAAGTTGCCAACCTGATTCCACAATTGTGGTAGTAGTGTTATCAATAATGATTGCCGGCCCGGAAATTATCTCTCCGCTGATCAGATTGTCCCGGTGGTATACGGTTGCCGCGCACCAGTTCCCACGATAAAAAATCCTGGTTTGCTGATTGGTTGCGATCGCCGCTCGCTGGCAAGTCAGTGCTGGTTCGCCCGCGTCGATAGGGTCAATCGTTCCTAGTGCGTCGACACGTACGGACTCAATTTGCAGTTTCTTATCTTCGAAGCTAAAGCCAAAGCGACGATTATGGGCATCTTCGAATATTCGTAGCATCGAATCCAGATCGCCCCATACGACGGGCAGCGTGGCGTCGGAACCGACCACTTTCACGTTGAGAGTCGTGTGCACCACGATCGATTCAGAAGTTACGTCCTGATTCAGCAGCATTTTGCGGCAACTCTGAACGAGTTTCCCGATCTTGGCGCGAAGCCTCTCAATCTCACTCGCACGGAGAGGGACTTCTATGGTTGTTTGTTCATACGTTCGAAGTGGGGCCATGCCAATGCCGTATGCTGACAACACGCCGGCCAGCGGATGTATCAATATCGTTTTTATTCCGAGCTGCTCTGCGACCATGCAAGCGTGCTGGCCACTGGCCCCACCAAAACAGCATAAGGTAAATTCTCTGGGATCATAGCCGCGTTGAATCGACACTCGCTTAATGGCGTTGGCCATGTTGTCAATGGCAATCTTGATAAACCCCTCCGCCACCGCCTCCGGAGCGATGGGATTTCCGGTCGCTTCGTGTATTTGCCTGGTCAAATTGGAAAAACCATCGAGAGCTTTGTCTCGGTCAAGCGGTTCGTCTCCCGAAGTGCCGAAAACTCTTGGAAAGAATTCGGGAAGAATCTTACCCAGCATCAGGTTTGCGTCAGTAACCGTCAGCGGGCCACCGCGTCGATAGCATGCAGGGCCGGGATCCGCACCGGCTGAGTCCGGACCTACCTGGAAACGCCCGGAATCGAATTTCAGGATCGAGCCGCCACCAGCGGCTATGGTATGAATGCGTATCATCGGCGAGCGCATTCGTACGCCGGCAATCTCCGTGTAGTCCACGAATTCAAAGTCGCCGGAAAACAAAGAAACGTCGGTCGATGTGCCACCCATGTCGAAACCAATAAGATGGTCACCGGCCATCGCTCGGGAAGCACTAACCATTCCGACCACACCACCTGCCGGACCGGAAAGAATACTGTCTTTGCCCCGAAAATGTTTTTCGTCGGTCAGCCCGCCATTACTCTGCATGAACATCAGGCGCGTGGGAACGAGGCTGGCTTCGTATAAAGCCAGCCGTAGTCTTTCCATATGGTCTGCCAGAACTGGAGACAGATAAGCATCAACAACGGCCGTATCACCACGACTAACGAGTTTCTGGAGGGGGCTGACCTCATGGGACAGGGAGACCTGATCGAATCCGATTTGCTTTGCCAGGGCACCGGCAGTGAGTTCATGCTTCGGTGACAGGTAGGCATGCATGAAGCAAATTGCGATTGAGCGGTAGCCTTCCGCGTATCGAGAACGCAGTTCTTTTTCAAGGCTGGTCGTGTCCAGGGATACCAATACGGAACCGCTTGCATCGATTCTCTCCGCTACCTCAATCACCGCCCGGTAGAGTTGTTCCGGAAGCGAAATCTGGAGCGCAAATATTTCCGGGCGGTTTTGATAGCCGATTCTCAAGGCATCGCCAAACCCGCGTGTGATCGCGAGAACGGTGGGCTCGCCGCGGCGTTCCAGCAACGCATTGGTTGCCGCCGTAGTGCCCATTTTTATAGCATCGATTTCCGCTGCGCCATCTTGCCCGGCTGTACCGTACTCCGCGAGAATCTCGGTAATACCAGCTACAGCGGCATCAGCATACCGGCCAGGCTTCTCCGACAGCAGCTTTCGCACCAGTAATTTATTATCCGGCCCTTTGGCTATGACATCGGTGAATGTGCCACCGCGATCTATCCAGAACTCCCATCCTCGTTTTGTCATATCCCATCAGGCCGGCTATTGTGGGGTGAAATCCTGGACGATAGAGTCATATCATTCGCCGGGATCGGCTATTCGCGTTAATTTAGCATGGTGCTCGGTAGTTTCCGGACAAAGATTTCAGGTAATTGAATGAGTGCTAATTCGAAGCAGGACTATCAGAGGATCTGGAATACGATTGCAGCCATACCCAGTGGTCGAGTAGCAAGTTACGGGCAGATTGGCGAACTTGCCGGGTACGCGAGGGGTGCGCGATTAGTGGCGAGAGCGCTACGTTATGCACCCATTGAGATGAATCTGCCATGGCATAGAGTGCTGAATGCGCAAGGCAAGATCGCAATTCCGGCAACCAGTCCATCGCACCAGGAACAGGCTCGGCGCCTCGCCGGTGAAGACGTTACATTTATTAGCGGCCGCGTGGACATGTCACAATTTCGTTGGCAGCCTGATCTGGACGAACTGATGTGGGGTCCGCTCGCATTTGATACAGATCGATCGATCGAAGCATCTGATGAATAAAATCTGTTTTTCTCATGGGCAGGAAAGTGGTCCCTGGGGAACGAAAATTCGCGCCATGGCTGAAACGGCAAAAGCATCGTCGTGGTCTGTTGATTCCCTCGATTATCGGCGGCTGCAGAATCCATTAGATCGCGTGGAAATGCTTGTCGAATACTGTCAAACGCAGCCTGCATCGATGGTGCTGGTCGGTAGCAGTATGGGCGGCTTCGTGGCGACCGCGGCGGCATCACGGGTCACTGCTCGTGGATTATTTTTGTTGGCACCGGCTTTCTACCTGCCAGGATACGAGGAAAATCTTCCGGCACCGCCGGTCTGTCCGACTATTATCGTTCACGGTTGGCGGGATGACATGGTGCCGTGGCAAGGTAGTGTTCGGTACGGTTCTGAAACCGGCGCCCGCCTGATGCTGCTGGACGGTGATCACCGCCTCACGGCGAATATCGACGCGATAAACCGGCTATTTTCTGCATTTCTCGACGAACTCACGGAAGGAAAATGAATATGAAATCCTCGCAGGGTGCATTTGGCCTGATCCTGATTTTGTTTTTGTTGGCCGGCTGTGGAGGAGGTGAATCGACCGCGACCAAGCAGCATAAGTCGGAATCGGCTACAGCAGAGTCGGTATTTGATCCAATGGTACAGGCCATCGATAAAGCCAAAACGGTTGAAGATTTATCGGCGGATCGAACCCGGGAATTGGATAAGGAACTCGAGAAATCTCAATAACCGGACTGGCCAGCAGAGCTGCTTGCACAGGCGGCTAGTCCTGTAAGCGTTGGGTATTCGGTGACAATAAGGTATGTGGCGATAGACCCGAGATAATCACCATAGCGACCCTTTGCTTCGAAACGTTCCCTAAAGCCTGATGCGGCAAATTTTTCGGCGTGCCTCGGGATGATACCCCCACCGATATAAACACCGCCAAAGGCGCCAAGCGTTAAAGCAAGATTTGCTGCGACGTTGCCTAGAAATTGGAAGAAAAGCTCAAGACTTGCGTTGGCCTGCTGATCGCCTTGGGTGGCCAGTTGTCCGATTTCCTCCGCGGGAACAGCCGCAGAGTCGTGCAATATGGAGTGCAGTAGCGAGAGTCCCGGACCGGAAACCAGCCGCTCTGCCGAGCAATGTCCATATTGTTCCTGGACTCGCAAAATAATCCTGGCTTCTTCCTGATTGGCGGCCGGCAGGCTTACATGGCCACCCTCCCCGCTGATTGCCAGCCAGCCCGTATTTGCCGGGATCAATCCCGCTACGCCCAACCCGGTTCCCGGGCCAAGTACCGCTTTGGGGTTGTCCGCCTCAGACACCCCCGAGCCAATCTTTAATACATCACCGTTGCGAAATTCCGGTAATGCTCTGGCCAGCGCCTCGAAGTCGTTCAGCAGATTCAGTTGCTTGAATCCCAGTTGGTTTTGCAGGCTATTTGCAGAGAATTGCCATTCGATATTTATCATATTGACGATGTCCCCACGAATGGGTGCCGCCACCGCTAACATGGCGCGATCAGGCCTTTGGCCGACTTCCACACTATGCAGGTAAGTTCCCAGTAGTGATGCCGGATCTGAAAACTCACTATTTCTGAACGACTGGATCTTCTCGATCTTGCCGTCAGCGTCGGTGACAGCACATTGCGTATTTGTTCCACCGATATCGGCGAGCAGGCAACTCATGAAGCGAGTCGTATTCTTTCGTTTGCTTTTACCAAGGCTTCCATGAAGCTGGTCCTCCAGGCCGTAATATCGTTACGCTTGAGGATCTCGATCATGCCCTGGTGTCGTTCCTGACGCTCACCAAGCGGCATACACAAGGCCTTGTGAATACCATCCGCCACACCATCGATGTCATACGGATTTACCAGAATGGCATCGGTTAGTTCGCTAGCCGCGCCAGTCATCGTCGACAGCACCAGCGCTCCGGGATTATCGGGATCCTGAGAGGCGACAAATTCTTTTGCAACCAGATTCATTCCGTCCCGAATTGGGGTGACCAACCCTACGGTAGCTTCCCGAAAGAATCCCATAAGGGTGCCACGATCGAAAGATCTATTCAGATATCGAATCGGTACCCAATCGATGTCAGCAAATTCGGCATTTATTTTACCGGCCGCCTGTTCAAGTCTGTGGCGAATGTCCGTATATGCTCGAACGCCTGAGCGTGTTGTTGGCGCAATTTGAATATAGGAAACCTGATTCCGGTTTGCCGGGTAATTCTCAAAAAGTCGTTCCACGGCTCGAAAACGTTCTTCCAGGCCCTTACTGTAATCGAGCCGGTCGACACCGATTATCAAATCCCGCTTATGGAGATGACGCACCATACGTGTGACCCTGTCCGTCTGGATTGCTTCGATAGCGAGTTTTTGACAGCCTGAGACGTCAACGCCGATCGGAAATACATCAGCCTGCACAGAGTGCTCGGGAGTCGATTTTCGTCGGTTCGCATGTTCGATACCACCAATTTCTCTTTGTGCGACGGCTTCCTTAAATGAGCGAAGATCCCGCTTCGTGTGAAATCCGACCACGTCATATGCACAAAGAGCGCGGAGCAGTTGTTGATAGACCGGAAGCACTCTGAAAACGTCGATATCCGGAAAAGGTACGTGTAGAAAAAACCCTATCGGCTGCGTGATGCCCGCCCTGCGTAATTCGGCGGCCAACGGTATAAGGTGGTAGTCATGTACCCAGATCAAATCATCCGGCTGCAACAGCGGCAGGAGTTTGCGCGCGAATAATGCGTTAACCCTGCGGTATTCGTCGTATTCGCGATGATCGTAACGAAAGAACTGCAGCAGGTAGTGGCAGACAGGCCATAGCGATGTGTTGCTGAAGCCATTGTAGTACAGCTGATAAGACTGTTCATTCAGATCGATGGTCGCGTAGGTTACTTTGCCGGACTTTTCCAGCTTCGGGTCACCCGGTTCACCGCGGGTCGTTTTTCCATTCCAGCCGAACCATATGCCACCGTATTCCTCCAGTGCAGCATTTACTCCGGTAGCCAATCCACCGGCGGGTTTGGCGCCGTTCCTCGGTTGTGCGACCCGGTTAGATACGGCGATTAGCCTGGTCATAAAGCTTCTTCCCAACTACGACTCAAACGTCGTGCGGCATTGATAATCCCGACCATGCTGTAAGTTTGCGGGAAGTTGCCCCACAGCTCACCCGTCTTCGGATCCAGGTCCTCGGATAACAGTCCAAGGTTATTTCGGCAGCGAAGCATTTTTTCGAATAAATCCCTGGCTTCCTGGTCACGGCCGGTTGCCGCCAGCGCATCGATGTACCAGAAAGTGCAGATGGTAAAAGCGCTTTCTGGTTCACCAAAATCGTCGGCGACTCCATAACGCATGAGATGATCGCCGCGGCGCAACTCGGACTCGATTGCCGCTATGGTGCTGAGGAAGCGCGGGTCATTCGCCGACAGGAAACCAAGATGATTCAGCAGCAGCATACTGGCATCCAATTCCGGTCGGCCAAAGCTCTCGGTGAATGCTTGCTTGTCCTCGTCCCAGGCCTGCCGGCAGATATCTGCATGTAGCGCGTCCGCTGTGTCTCGCCAGTATTTTGTGCGACTCGAAAGCTCGAGTTTCTCTGAAATCTTTGCCAGCCGGTCGCACGCCGCCCAGCACATGACACTTGAAAATGTGTGAACTCTTTTTCGCCCGCGGTATTCCCAAATACCGGCATCAGGGTTTTTGTACAACTGCGCCGCCTGTTCGCCGAGAATTTCCAGACGCTCGAAATTTTCAACGGTGCCCGGTTCCGGCACGCGACTGTCGAAGAAGTACTGGGTCGCGGCCAGGATTACAGCGCCGTAAACATCGTTCTGAACCTGTGCGTAAGCCTGGTTGCCGACTCTGACCGGCCCCATGCCACGGTAACCGGCCAGGCTATCCACCTGTCGTTCCGAAAGATCAGCTCTGCCGGTGATGCTATAGACGGGCTGCAGGCCAACACCGGCCTCATATGAGACATTGACGATATACCGGAGGTATGCCGCCATAGTCTTTGTAACGCCCAGGCTGTTTAAACCCTGGATTACGAAATAACTGTCACGTAGCCAACAGTATCGGTAATCCCAATTGCGACCACTGTGAGCGGCTTCCGGGATGGAAGTCGTCATGGCGGCGATAACTGCACCTGTATCTTCAAAGGTACAGAGTTTCAACGTGATCGCAGCGCGAATTACAGCTTCTTGCCACTCGAACGGTATTGCCAGGCCACGCACCCAATTTTCCCAATAGCTTCTGGTTTGACCGAAGTGGTCGCGGGCGATTTTATCTACTGAATCAGGAATAGATTCATCAGAGCCAATTATCAGGTGCTTGGATTCTGTCAATACGAAAGCGTTTTCCTCCATGATCGCGGTTAATGGTACGTCGGTGGTTAGCCTTAAAACCGTATCTGGTAATACGTACCGAATGTGATTGCTGCCGTGCGTGGTCTGTGCTTTCTGGGCACCGTAATGCCTGGCCGGTCTGAGCCGAACTTTAATGCGCGGCCAGCCGCCGACTGGAGTAAGCGAACGAATAAGCATGACAGGATGATAGACACGACCGAACAAATGAAAACGCGGTGCGAAATCGATAATACGAACCGCACTTCCATGTGTATCGTAAAGGGTCGTCTGGACAATGGCCGTATTACGAATGTAGGTTTGTTCAGCATGATCAAAATCGATCAGTTCGATCTCATATATTCCGTGATCCGGCGATGGCTCCTCCGGCATCAACAAACTGCAAAACGCCGGATCACCATCAAACTGAGGTAAACAGGTCCAGACCATGCGTCCACGCTCATCGAGAAGCGAGCCAATTTGACAGTTGCCGATTGCCGCCAGGCTAAGAGATTGCACGTTTTACTCCCACTACACGGATTAACATTCTTACCGACGCACGAGTGGAATGATCCAGTCATGCACGGCGGCTACATCGGGCAATGTATAACGTGCCGCTGAGATTCCGCACCCATCGCCCACTCTTACCGAGTAACCCTGTAGTTCATTTACGACGCGAAACGCGTCTTCATCGGTTATATCGTCTCCTATGAATACCGGTCGACGGCCGGCAAACGGCGGCGCGGACATGAACTTCCGGACTGCCGTGCCTTTGGTTGCGACAGCCGGGCGAAGTTCCAGCACCATTTTGCCATTCTGCAGGACGAAATCCGGGCCAAGCTCTGAAAAAATGTTCTCTAACTCATGACGAATGAAACTTTCTTTGGTGGGTGACTGCCGATAATGCATAGCCAGACTACATCCCTTATCTTCCAGTATCAGGCCCGGGTCGCTGGCCGCTATAGTAATCAAGCGATCCCTGACGTGTTCAGGCATGCTGATTGGTGGAATCGGATGCATTATGCCGGAGTCGTCTCGATACTCGAGGCCATGAACTCCGGCCGTTGGTAATCGTAACGGTGATAGCAGTTGGTCCAAATCAGAGACAGAGCGACCGGTAATGAACGCCAACGCCCCGGCCAGTTGATCATGAGCCTGTTGCAGGGTTTCCAGTAATTCCGCAGAAATCTGCACCAGGTCAGGCTGCTCGGCTATATCTACGAGCGTGCCGTCGAAATCCAGAAACATTGCCATTCGCTCTGAAATTTTTAGTTCAGGTTTTATGGACATGCGGTGACGATAACGCCTGGAACGTTGAATGTAACGCGCACAGCGTGTTGGGGTAGGACACTTGGTCCGCAAATATGTCGTGATCAGGCTGCCGCAGTTCTTTATTTTGCGCAAAAAAAACCGCCCCGGGGGAGGGGGCGGAAGGATGGGCGTTGGATTATTATTATTGTTATATGCCTGATTCTTATTATTGTTTTATCAGGCTAATGGGCTGTGTTGTTTCATCTTCAGGTTGTTGAGTTATGGCTATGTTGCATTTGTCATCCGTATAAGGTGCATTAAGCGTGCCAGTTCGAAGTCAGGGTGCAGGCGACTTAACAGAACAAAGATTAATGCCGGAAAAGTGTGACGCAGTCGACGAAAAAATGGCGGTTGCTGCCGCCAACGGTCAATGTCGGATTCTTCGACAAATCGTCGCTGCCGCACAAATGTCAATTTGTTCGACGGCTAGCAAGTTACCAGTGGGGGCGAAAGTCAGAAGTCTGTAATAATTACTTTAAAAAACATAAAGTTATATGTTTTCTATAGCTTGTAAGAGATGCTGACAAAGGAGGTGAAGCGGCTGGCCTGAAATTCTGGAGTTTTGGGCAGTCGTCGAGCAAACCTCCATATAGCGCAACATCCGCGCAGCTTCGCGAATCAATAGCTGGCGGAAGAGGGAACCCCTTTGTTGTTACCGTGCCGGCCTCTGGCCGTAAGCCTGGATCAGTGTGTCTGATCAAGCGTTAATGTCGGGAATGAGCTCGCTTTCCATTTTTGAAATTATGTCTTTCAGGCGCAGTTTTTGCTTTTTCAGCCGTCTGATGCGCAATTGATCGACATGGGGTATTAAGGAAAGTTCTGTGATGGCTACATCAAGATCCCGATGCGCCATACGCAGCTCTTTAAGCCTGCTACGGTTGCCAAAAACGTGGGTGACTACGTTCTCCATTTCCTACTGTAGTTCGGATCCTCGTGGTTAATGATTCAGGTAGCGCTCAGAGACAAGTCGTTTTAGCCTGCTCCGCGTCAGCCGGTTGGGCTGAAAGCCACGCCGTTGCAGGGCGGAACATAATCTCGCTGCCCGCCAGACGGTCGCGCAACTATTGGTACTCATCGCTGCCTTGTTGGTTCTAGACTCGGGAATTGTAGCAGGATCGACGTTTTTTTGCAGGCAAAAACGTGGGAAGCACGCCTGTCAACTGATCTAAACGTAATCTGTCCAGCGCCTTGATGCGTCGCCAAAAACCAGAAAATGTGGGTTCAGTACGTCAGCTTTCGTGTTGTATAGCAGCCGCTGCCCCTGCAGATTTACAACCTGACCGCCGGCGCATTCCACGACCGATTGTGCTGCTGCTGTGTCCCATTCCGAGGTTGGCCCAAGCCGCGGGTAGACATCGGCCTCTCCGGCTGCCACCAG
>PVMS01088826.1_pt1 | contig 14547 bp, 12 predicted proteins | sample 1853461 | NCBI WGS metagenome assembly PVMS01 (sample SAMN08582032, study PRJNA380276) | Marine sediment metagenome, whole genome shotgun sequencing project. | isolation source: ocean sediment barecode stripped | collected 2017 | reverse complement strand
TAGGGGGGTATGGATTAAGAAATATATCAGGATTAAGGATTAGGGAGTAAGGAGTAAGGGTTAAGGAGTAAGGGTTAAGGAGTAAGGGATAAGGAGTAAGGGTTAAGGAGTAAGGGTTAAGGAGTAAGGGATAAGGATTACGGAATAAGGAATAAGGATTAAGGAGTAAGGAATAGGGATTACGGAGTAAGTTTAAAAAGGAAGAGATAAGGGGGGATAGAGGATGCAGTGGAAAAAGTTGAAAGTCTGGCAAAAGACGCATGAATTGGTTTTAGAAATTTATAAAATAACAGCTAGTTTTCCAAAATCGGAAATCTATGGTCTGGTAACCCAACTAAAACGTGCGGCATACTCAGTCCCATCCAACATAGTTGAAGGCCAGTCAAGAAATACCACAAAGGAATATCTCAAATTTCTATATAATTCCAGAGGATCTTTGGAGGAAGTTCGTTATTTCCTACTTCTATCACACGATCTGGAATTTCTTTCGGCTGATTCTTATGAAAATCTCGAAAAACGCTATGAGGCTGCACGCAAAATGCTTAATGGACTAATAAAATCACTTCGCTCAAAACTGTAATAAAGGGTATAAAAGGGATTAAGGAATAAAGTAAGGATTACGGATTACGGGATAAGGATTAAGGAATTGTACTTAAGTTGACAGCTTAATCCGTAATCCTTGACCCTTAATCCTTTGACCATAATCCTTGACCCTTAATCCGTAATCCTTAAATCATGTTACAACAACAAGTCTACATCATAAACACCGTCTTGATGATTCTGGATGCTGTGGCGATTATTGCCGCCGGGTACGGGGCCTTTTTTATCAAGCATTATGAGTCCCACGGCACCTGGACCATAGACAATATGGTATTCAGCGCTTCCGTGCTGTTTGTGATGTTCGTCAACAACTATATGATGGGAAAGCTGCGGCTTTACAGCGACATCCGGCCTTCGTCTTACTTTAATTTGCTGTGGTCTATTTTTAAAGCGATCGTCATTGGTTTCGCAGCCCTGTCTGCCGGTATTTTCCTTTTTCAACAGAAAGATTATTCGCGTTTATTTCTGATCAGTTTTGCCGGATTAAGCTTCGCTTTCATCGCCATCATCCGGATTTTATCCCGGCTCTATTTAACTAAGGTGGCCAACGACGAGTTTAATGTCCGCAAAATTCTGGTGATCGGCAATCTGGAAAGGGGCAAGCTGGTATCCGATCTTCTGAACATCCAGTTGAGCTGGGGCCACAAGGTGATCGGGACCCTGGGCGTAAAAAACGGCGAGAAAAATGTACCGGAAGCCATCGGCATCCTGGATGATCTTGCCAGCATTCTGCGCACGCATACCGTTGATGAAGTCGTGTTTGCCCTGGACGGCGACCGCAACATCAAACTGGCGCCCTTAATTGATATCTGCAAGAAGATGGGAATTCCCATCAGAATCCTGCCGGCGCTCTGGAGCCCGAACGATAAAGCCCTGTCCGTCGAGCGCTGCCAGGACGTTCCGTTTCTTACGGTACGCACCAGCAATTTCAATGCCGCCGGCCTCATGTACAAACGCATCCTGGACATGGTGGGCGGTCTGGTGGGGACCCTCATTTTCCTGACCCATTATCCCTTTATTGCCATCGCAATCAAACTGGACTCGCCGGGTCCGGTGCTCTTCAAGCAAAAGCGCATGGGCAGTCACGGCCGGATTTTTAGCCTCTACAAATTTCGAACCATGTATCAGGATGCCGAGCAGCGCCGCCGGGAGCTGATGGAACAAAACGAGATGAACGGCGCGATGTTCAAAATGGAAGATGATCCTCGAATCACCAAAGTGGGCCGCTGGCTCCGAAAAATGTCGCTGGATGAACTGCCCCAGTTTTTAAATGTGCTCAAAGGCGAGATGAGCCTGGTGGGCACCCGTCCGCCCATGATCGAAGAAGTACAGCAATACCAGCCCGAGCACCTCAAACGCATATCCGCCAAACCGGGCATCACCGGGCTGTGGCAGGTGTCGGGCAGAAATAAAATTACCGACTTTGACGAGGTGGTGGAGCTGGACTGCAGCTATCTGGATAACTGGCGCTTTTTCGATGATATCAAGATTTTGTTTAAGACGGTGTGGGTGGTGCTGCAGCGCAAAGGAGCCATCTGATTTATTCACCACAGAGGGCACCCCAGTGAAATCTCGCCTTCGGCGAGACCGCGAAGCGGTATTTAACGGGGCAGGCCCCGGTTAAATCCGCTTCGCTCGTTTCTGCGAAACATTTAACAAGGCAGGCAAAGCTGAAAGCGATAAAAGTAGATAAAAATAAACCTTAATTTCATGATAGCTGAATTTTTTGAGGCCCAATAGAATTCCCCAAAAATGAAGAAAGCTTTTATCACTGCAGGGTTGTCCTTTTTGCTTTTGTTTTCTGTTAGTATTCCAAGCCTGGCGGTGTGCTATGGCGATCTGGATAATGACAGAGATGTGGACGGATCCGACGTAGCAATATTAATTGCCGACTATGGGCGTTCGGACTGCGCAAGCGGCCTGCCCTGTAGAGGGGATATTTATCCCATTGGCTTTCCGGATGATGTTGTCGATGTGTCAGACCTGACGCTATTTGCAGCTGATTTCGGCCGGACGGATTGTGCCTTTCAGGCGCCGTTAAACCTGTTCAACATCGGCAACTCGATTGGGGAGGGGATAGCTGCAGATGATACAATTGGATCAACGCATCATGAAACGGTTTGGTCGACCGGTTACGATCCAGCTGATCCTGTTTACAGCCTGAATGAGCAGAAGCTCATTCTTGGTTAAGTAGTTGATTAGTCGAATCGTTAAATAGTTTGGATTTCGGCAAATCGTTAATTAGTCGAATAGCCAATTAGTCAAATGATTCAATCCATTTTACACTATTTAACGAATCAACCAATTAACTACAGTTTAACTATTTAACGAATCAACAATTTAACGATTTGGCTAAAAAACCATAAAGGAGAATGTTAATTATGGTTAAGCGATTTAGTCTAATAATCGGGCTGCTACTTATAGCCTTTACCCTGACGGGCTGCGGTGATGCGGAAGAGAAGCGCATGAAGTTTTTCAACCGGGGCAAGGCGCTGTATGAAAAGGGCGACTATGTCAAAGCGCGCCTGGAGTTTAAAAACGCCCTGCAGATCGACCCCAAATTTGCCGACGGCTTTTACATGCTGGGGATGGTGGAAAAGCAAACCGGCAATTTAAGAGGGACTTACGGCGCATTTAGCAAAACAGTCGAGCTAAATCCGGATCATCTGGATGCCCAGATACAGCTGGGCAAATTGCTGCTGCTGTCCGGCGAACTGGACAAGGCCATGGAAAAGGTTGAAGAGGTTCTGGCAAAAGAACCGAACAACACAGAAGCGCTGATCCTAAAAGGCTCGGTCCTGCTGGCCCAAAAAGATACCGCCGGGGCCATTAAAATCCTACAGGGTCTGCAGGCGCTGGATAAGACCGACCCCGGGCTTTTTCTGGTGCTGGCAGCGGCCTATATCCAGAACAAAGATGAAAACACCGCTGGAAAAACATACAAAGACGGCATCACTGCCAACCCGGATAACATCCCGCTGCATCTGGCCCTGGCCCAATATTACCGGAGCAGGGGGCGCGGATCGCAGGCAGCGAAAACGCTTCGGACGGTGATCGATTTGCAGCCCGATAAGGTGGTTTACAAATTTAACCTGGCGGCTCTGTACTGGAACGAAGGGCAACAAGACAAGGCAATGGGTTTGATCAGCGATATCGTGTCTGCCGATCCGAGCAATGAGGATAATCTCATCATGGCGGCCGGCTTTTACATGGCCAAAAAACAGTTTGATGATACCGAACAGATTCTGCTGGCAGGCATTGCCAAAAACAGCGCCAGTTTTAAACTGCGCCTGATGCTAAGTGATCTGTATCTGAACTGGCAAAAAGTCGATCAGACCATTCAGACGCTGGAAGAAAGTCTGACACTGGATGATGATCCGGCCAATCCGGGGATCATTCAAACCAAAAATGCTCTGGCCAGAATTCATCTGGCCCGCCGAGAGGTCGATCAGGCCCAAATGTATGTGGACGCGGTGTTGGAAGCCGACCCCAAAAGCGTGGACGGCCATTTTAACCAGGGCAATATTTATTTGCTCAAAGACGACGGGGCCAATGCGGTTTCCGAGTTCCGCACCGTGGTCAATGAGCGGCCCGGCTTCATCGAAGGCTACATGCGTCTGGCGCGGGCACATGCCCTCGAACAGGAAATGGAGCTGGCCGCCGATACGCTGAAAGATGCAATAAAAGCGGATCCCAATGCCAAACAGGCCCGGCGGGGCCTTGCGCGGATCTACATTTTGCTAAAAGACTATGCAGCAGCCGAGGATCAGATCCGTGAGATGGTAGCGATCGATCCGGCAGATGCCACAGCCCGGGTCGATCTGGGTGATTTTTTGCTGGCCAGAAAAGATCTAAAAGCTGCTGAAGAGCAATACCGCGCCATTCAGCAAAATAATCCGAAGAATGCCCTGGGTTACCTCAAGATGAGCCGGTTTTACAACCTGCAAAACCAACCGCATCAGGCCCTGGTCGAGCTGGAAAAAGGCTACCGCCAGAATACCCAGTCAGTCCCCTTGTTAAACGCGCTGGTAAACCAATACGTGCAGCAGAAAAAACACGCCCGCGCCATTGACGTCTGCCGGCAGCGCATCAAAGCCAACCCCAAAGATGCGGTGGCCTACAATCTATTGGGTCTGGTACAAGGAAATTTAAAAAATTATCAAAAAGCTGAAAAAGCGCTGCAAACCGCAATTGACACCCAGCCTCTGTGGTCTGCACCCCACAGCAACCTGGCCAGGGTTTATCTGGCCCAGGGGCGCAAAACAGAAGCCATTGAAAAATTCGAGGCTGCCCTGCAGTCCAACCCAAATGATCCCGCGGCCTATTTAGCGCTGGCCCTGCTGTATGAAAATGACAAGGCCTATACCGAGGCCATGAAAATTTATGAACGTGCCTTAAGCCAGAATAAAAATTTCTGGTTTGCGACCAACAACCTGGCCTTTTTGCTCATAGAACAGTCCAATCAAAAACAGGATTTTGAACGCGCCCGGAGCCTGGCGCAAAGCGCTTTGAGGCGGCGGCCCAATGATCCCTCAATTCAGGACACTTTGGGCTGGGTCTATTATCGGCTGGGCGATTACAAACAGGCTCAGGATTTGATCGAACGGGCCCTGACCGCTGCGCCGGACCAGCCGATTCTCAACTACCATATGGGCATGGTGCTGCACCAGAACGGACAGACTGAGGAGGCGCGGGCCAAGCTGGAAAAGGCTCTGGAGGGGGATGCGGACTTCATCGGGCGAGATGTCGCAGAACGAACGCTGCGGGAATTAAGTTAAATTCTTAAACCACAGAGAGCACAGAGATAAATTTATTTTTTGGTTTGCCGTCGTCTCCCGGCAAAGCAATTGATAAAAACACTCTGTGAACTCTGTGCCTTCGAGCGAAGCGGGTGGTAAAAAAGTCCTAATACTATTTAACCAATCAACGAATTAACTATTTTACTAAAAGCGGAGGATTGATGAAAAAAGCAGCAGTGATGGTTCTGGTGATGGTGATGATGGCGGTAATAGCTGCGACGGCGGCGGAATATACGGTCGGGGCGGAGGGAGATTACATCATCGGTCCGGGGGATGTGCTCGATATTTCGGTGTGGAAGGACGAGGCCCTCACCAAACTAGTGACGGTGCTGCCGGACGGTAAGATCACCTTTCCGCTGATCGGAGAAGCTAAGGCCGGCGGAAAGACCGTGGCGCAGCTCAAAGAAGAACTGGAAAAGAAGCTCAACCGCTATGCACCCGGCGTGGAGCTGTCGTTGCTGGTGCAGCAGGTCAACAGCATGCTGATTTACGTGATCGGCCGGGTCAACAACCCGGGCCGCTTTGTGCTGAACGCCAATGTCGATGTTTTACAGGCTCTTTCAATGGCCGGCGGGCTCAATCCCTTTGCCAAACGGGGAAAAGTTAAGATTTACCGCAAAACACCCCGGGGGACCGAAATATTCAACTTTGATTACGACGACGTGACCGGTGGCAAAAACCTGGAGCAGAATATCATGCTGAAGAGGGGGGATGTCATCGTCGTTCCCTAGTTAAACTCAAAGCTCCCCGGTTAAAATAATCCGTTGGCTCAAAAATTCATTTAACGAAAAACCCAAAGAATACATATGTTGAAAATGACGATCCTGGCGATTCTGATAATTGGAGCAGCAGTGCTATCGGCCGTCAACTCGACGGCCGATGAATTCAAGGTGTTACCGTCGTTATCGCTGAAAGGCGAATACAACGACAACATTTTTTTTAGCGAGAGCAACAAAGAGGATGATTACATCGGGATCCTCTCGCCGGGCCTTGAAATCATCGAGCGCACCGAGCGGCTCGATCTAAACCTGACCGGCGCCGCGCATATTATCGAATATGCCGATAACGATGAACTCAGCGGGCTGGACTACGATGCCAAAGGCCGTTTTAAATACAGCCTGACGCCGCGGTTGAATTTCAGGGCAAGTGCGCTTTACGACAAGAGCACCCAGCCCGATCGCGATATCGTCGAAGCCGGCCTGGTTCAAAACGATAAAACCCGGCGCCGTCAGCAATACAGCGGCGGCCTGGATTATGTATTTACCGAAAAGGCGGCGGTTGCCCTTAATTACCTCTACCTGGATGATGACTGGAGCAGCAATGACCCGGACGACGAAGACCTGACGATCAACAGAGGGGATATGCTGTTTACTTACGATATCAGCAGTTTGTTCGATCGACCATCGGCCGGCTGAATTTCGGGTACGCCAACTTTGACTATGAAACTTCCGAAACCGATTATTATTTCGCAACCCTTGGCTTTCTACATCATTTCAGCGAAATATACAGTATTCAGCTGGATGCCGGGGCCCGTTATACGGACTCGGAGTTTAAAGACACCAACCAAGATGATCAAAAATGGGGCGGCAGAGGCAGCCTGCGCTTAATATACAACGGGGAGTTCACTAAAGCCGATCTGACCGCTTCCCGTGATATTACCGCAGCCAGCGGCCGCAGGGGATCGGTCGAACGGACGAATTTTGTTTTTGACGTGCGGCACCGGTTTCTGGAAAAACTTACGGCCGGGCTTTCCGCGGGATACTACCTGAACAAATCCGATGCGGATGAGTTTTCAACCGATGAAATCGATGAACAGACGGTGCGCGTCCGCCCGCGGCTGTTCTGGGAGCTGCATCGCAACGTAACCTTTGAAGCCGCCTATGCCTACACCTATGTGAAAGACGATGCCGATAATACGGATTCCCAGCGCAACCTGGTCTATGTACAGATCCAGTTTGCCTTTCCGGTAATTGAGTAACTGGCTTTGAACTGATGAAATAGTCATATCGTTGATTCGTTAAATGGATTTTGGGCTCAAAGCTCAAGGCTGAAAGCTCAAAGCAAAACAATGATTTGATCTTGTATAATTCGGTTATGAAAATTTGGAAGTATGGACTCGGAGCTCAAATTAGGTGAAAAAAAATACAACTATGATAAAAAGTTTAGTACAATCTATTATTAAATCATAGCAATTTGGGGACAATATACATTATTAATTAAAAATAATCCCTTTGAGCCTTCAGCATTGAGCATTGAGCTTTGAGCTATAAGACAGGAGTTAATATATGGAACCCAATTTAATGACGCCGCGAGATTATCTTGAAATTATAAAGCGCCGCAAATTAAGCCTGATATTACCGGCTTTGATTGTTTTTCTGGCGGCCGCGGCGGTGGCCGTGGCCCTGCCGTCGATCTATGAATCGGTCTCAACGATTCTGATCGAAGAGCAGGAAATTCCGGATGATTTCGTGACGGCCACGGTATCCAGTTATGCCGAGCAACGCCTGCAATCAATCAACCAGCGCATCATGAGCTCTTCGCGGCTGCTGGAAATCATCAAACGCTACAATCTGTATGCCGACCTGCGGGAGAAGTGGACCACCGAAGAAGTCATTGAAAAGATGCGTGAAGACATCGAGCTCGAGCCCACTAGCGCCGAGGTCCTGGACCGCCGCACCGGCAGAGCCACCGAGGTGATGATTGCCTTTACCCTGTCATATGAGGGCAAAAACCCCACTGTGGTGCAGCAGGTGGCCAATATGCTGGCATCGCTGTTTTTATCCGAAAACTTAAAGCTCCGCGAACAGCAGACCAAAGAAACCTCTGAATTTTTGGAAAACGAGCTTGAAAAAATCAAAACTAAGCTCCAGGAGTTGGACACGAAGATTACGGCCTTTAAGGAGCAAAACATTAATGCCCTGCCCGAGCTGCTCCAGGTCAACATTCAGAGTCTGAACAATCTGGAAAACAATATCGAACGTTTCAATGAGCAGCTGCGCAGCCTAAAGGAGCGCGAGGGCTACCTGCATACCCAGCTAGTCAGCATTCCGCCCGACGAGGAAGCCAGGCGGGACGAACAGCGGCTGGAAGAGCTCAAGGTTCAGCTGGCGATGCTGCGCACCCGCTATTCCGATGAATATCCGGATGTGAAAAAGGCCATAGCCGATATCCAAGAGCTGGGGAAAAAACTGGCCCAATCCAAAAAATCCGACAAACCGGATAACCCGGCCTATGTCACTCTAGCCTCTCAGCTGGCCAGCACCCGGGTGGATATCGGTTCCGTAAAGCGCCAGATCCGTGAATTTGAGAAAAAAGCCGATGATTACCGCAGCCGCATCGAAGCCATGCCCAGGGTTGAAGAAAGTTATCAGGTCATGGTCACCGAGCGCAACAATTTGCAGGCCAAATTTGACGATCTGATGCGCAATGTCATGGAATCGCGCATGGCCCACGGGCTGGAAAAAGAACAAAAAGGAGAGCGTTTTACGATGATCGATCCGGCCCGGCTGCCGGAAAAACCATATAAGCCCAACCGGCTGGCCATCATGCTGATCGGAGTTGTTCTGGGAATCGGTGCCGGCATCGGACTGGCATCGCTCAGAGAATTTTCCGATGACACGGTCTGGAATGCCGATCAGTTACTGCGGATGGCTTCTTATCCGGTCCTGGCCGGTATCCCCGAGATTCGAACCTCGGCGGACATTGCCCGCAAAAGAATGATGCGAATGGCGGGAGTCGGCGCCTTCCTGCTGCTGATCGCGGCCGGCGTGGTGGTATTTCACTTTCTGGTGATGGATCTGGATGTGTTCTGGGCCAAGCTGATGCGGCGCATTGCACTTTAGAGCTAAAGTGCATGTTAAATAGTTAAATGGTTAACTCGTCAAATTGTTAGCGGATCTTATCCTTTTTGACTATTTAACGAATGAACAATTTGACTGATCCTTTGACTAATTGACTAATCAACGAATCAACCAATTAACCAACAACGGAGTTGATCATGAAACTTAGGAAGGCGCTGGAAAAGGCCAAGAAATCCGGCAAGCAAAAAGGCTCCGCCACCCCATCGCGGATCCGGGCGGTTGAAAGACGGGTTAAAAACAATGACTGGAAACCACCGGTGTATTCCGAATCTGCGACAGTCGAGCTGGATCAGGCGTATCTGCTGAAAAACCGCTGTATTTGTATAACACCCGACGCCCCGGAGATCGATTCCTACAGGGTGTTGCGCACCAAGATTCAACAAGTCACCCAGGCCAAGGGCTGGAACACGATAATGATCACCAGTGCCGAACCCGGCGTAGGCAAAACCCTGACCGCAGTCAACCTGGCCCTGACTTTTTCGAGAGCTTACAACCAGACGGTTTTATTGGTGGATTGCGACTTCCGCCATCAAAGCATTCACAAGGTGCTGGGATTTGATAACAAGTACGGGCTGATCGATTATCTGGCTGATGGCCGACCGCTCAATGAGTTCATGATCTGGCCGGGAATTGATAAACTGACCGTCATCTCGGGCGGCAGGACCTTCGAGGACAGCACCGAGTTGCTCGGATCGCCGCGCATGAAAAACCTTGTGAAGGAGCTTAAAACCCGTTATGATGACCGTTACATCCTTTTTGACGTCCCGCCGATCCTGGGAATCGCAGACGCCCTGGCCCTGATGCCTTACATTGACAGTATCATCATGGTGGTTGAAGAGGGCAAAAGCAAAGCCGAAAATATTAAAAACGCGCTGGAAGTCATCCCGCAGGAAAAATTTCTGGGATTTGTCATGAACCGCCTAAAAGGCGACGGCTCCAAATATGGATATTACTATTATCGATGATTTGGTCAAATCGTTAAATAGATATTTTGAGTTGAATCGTTAATTCGGTAAATGATCGATTCATCAAATAGCCAAAAAGTAATAAACCTTCTGACGAATTGACGACTCAACTAATCAACAAAACCAGAGATTTGTAACGATGTACGAAGAATTTTACGGGTTTAAGGAAAAGCCGTTTCAGATTGTATCCAATCCGGATTATCTTTACCTGAGCCCGAAGCACAAAAATGCGCGACCTGTCTGGAATACGGGCTCAACGACAATGTCGGTTTCATCCTTTTGACCGGAGAAATCGGTTCCGGCAAAACCACCCTGATTCGGTATCTACTGAAAACGATCGCCGCCGATACCATCCTGGCGGTGATCTTTAACACCTCGGTGAGTTCGGATGAGCTGATCAGTCAGGTTCTGCAAAAGTTCGGAATGGAGCCGGAGGATGAAAACAAGACTAAAAATCTGGAACTGATGAGTCAGTTTCTCCATCAAATACATGCCCAAAACAAGCGCGCGTTGCTCATCATTGACGAGGCGCAGAATATTACCAATGATGCCCTGGAAGAAATCCGGATGCTTTCCAACATCCAGAGTGACGACCAGCTGCTTCTGCAAATATTTCTGGTTGGTCAGCCGGAACTCAAAGCCCGCCTTAAGAATCCCACACTGGCCCAGTTCAGCCAGCGAATCGCCGTAAATTACCACCTGCAGGCTCTCACCCGGCAGGAGGCACTGATTTACATCGCATATCGCATCGGGAAGGCCGGTGGCAAAAGAAACCCATTTACCACCGAAACAATGAATATGATCTACCAGGCGTCAAACGGTATACCCCGAACGATCAATCTGCTCTGCGATTCTGCCTTGGTGTATGGGTTTGCGGATGAAATGGAAAAAATCGATACCCAGAACCTCGAGAAGGTTATAGAAGAATTGGGTTTTATCGGGCTTTATAATAAGACGGATTATGCCCAAGATGCTGGACATTTCGAAAGCGCTGAGGCCGGCGACAACGGATTTCTCGAGCGATTTCAAGACCTGGAGCACCAAATGCAGAAACTTGGCATGCAGATCGGCCAACAGAATGTGGAGCTTAAAAGATTATTATCCTTCAATAAAGACAAACTGATCGATACCATAAAAGATTTGATTCTGGGAAAAAGACAGAACAGTGAAAAACTGCGAATAGAAAACGAATTGCTGAAAAGGAAGTTAAAAGAGCTGGAACGCAAACTGCCGCAAAATGTACTCAGTCTAAAGGGACCGGCTTCGAAAAAAATCGGCCCCTGAGGCCTTTAGCCCCATCAGAAGGCTTCAGAACTCAGAATTTAAATTCAAAATGCTTAGATAAAAAAAGCAGGGGTTAATGAAAGCCCCTGTTTTTTTTGGGAAAAACTGTTAAAAAAATGGATCTTGCCCATCTACCGCGGTTGGCCATTTTTAAAATTTTTCCTAATCTTGGCAGCCAGTGCCGTGGCCTTTTCCATTTCAGAGGCAGTCATTGCATTATTTAAGATTAAAATATTATTTTTGGCTTGTTCATATCCATTAGCATAAGCCAAACTCATCCATGCATAGGCTTTTATATAGTCTTGCGGGACGCCTTCGCCTGAAGCATACATTACACCAAGATTATAGTGAGCTTTTGGATTATTCTGTTTTGCAGCTTTGTTGAACCATTTCAGCGTCTCGGTGTAATTTTGAGGTACGCCCTTGCCCTCATAATACATTACACCAATATTGTACTGGGCTTCAGACAAGCCCTGTTCTGCTGCTATCTGAAACCATTTTAATGCTTCCTTGTAGTTTTGTGACGTTTCTCGTCCTTTAAAATACATAATCCCAAGTTTAAACTGGGCTGGAGCATTGCCCTTCTCAGCTTGTATTTTGATCTTTTCAAAGCTCTCATTTTCAGCAAAAACTAAAGCTGAAAATAAACAAATAAGGATCAAAAAAACATGAAAAAATCGGGGCTTCATCGGGGTACTGGCTTCTCCGGCAAAATTAAGTTGAACTGATCTGCAGATATCAAAGATTTCTAACTTGGATTTTGCGCAGAAATTAAGTAAACGGAAGTTCTGGAGATTGGCTTCTCGAACGATTTATTCTTGATGAAAGAGCATTCAGAATTTCATCGTGCATAATCCTATCTGAACCATCTCCACCACCATGGGGTTCGAGGGGCGGGGGAAGTGGCGTTAGCCTCAAAACTTACAGTAATCGTATGGTCTGCGGACATATTTTTAAATGTGTAGGAACTCACCGGCCCCACCGAGGTGCCGTCCACTTTAACATCAGAGATGTCGTAATTCGTATCGGGCTGGATAGTATACGATGCAGAAGAACCCGCGGACACGGTAACCTCATCACTGGGAGTTATCTTTCCACCGGAGCCCGCTGATGAAGCTAGCTGGTAAAAGCTTGGTGAAGGAGATTGCTCATCGAGAGATACTATCTCCAATGCATCGACACCGGTACTGCAACCCCCTTGTGAGACCACAACAACCCGAGCTGTGCCGTTAAATAAATATTCGCCCAGTTCATTCCACTGACCGCCGTTGGCTTGCTGGTTGACCTCAACAGTTTCAAGTAAAGCGTCCCCATCATAGATCTCAACCGGAACGCGGCTGCAGCGGCTGGCGCTATGTTCGGTCCACCATAGAGAAATCACGTAGTTTCCGCCCAGGGCTGCTTCAAAAGTGTATCGACTCCCGTAGTCCAGGCTGTAAAGGGATTCGTCGCCATAGGGGTTCAGACCTCTTGAAATTTTCCATGTTCCGGTAAAAAACGTGCTTTCATCCCAGTTATCGATGATGACTTCATCGAGGGAATCAGTTGAGGGATCAGGCTCGGAGCTAACGCTGTAAACTATTTCTTCTGAGAAAGGACTTTCTTCGATTTCATTATAAGCCGTTGCTGCAAAATAGTAGGCTTGGTCAGGTTCGATCCCCGAGATGGTGCAGCTGGTTTGATTTCCTACATCCACGCTGTGATCATAATTTCCGCTGGAAGTGCCGTAATGTACCTTGTAGCCGGCGATGTCAGGCTCGGGATTTTTGTCCCAGGTTAAAGTTAACTGGGCTGCGTTGGTAATAGAAGGTATAAGGTATAAGGTACAAGGGATAAGGAATAAAAGAATAAACCGGAAACAATGAGTGTTGAAGACTGAGGACCGAGGTCTTTGATATGATGATTGTGTCTTAAATGATAGAAATAACAAAACAGCACCTCCGTTGGTTACATCTTTGAATAAATTGCCAAGCGAGTTGCAGCCATGGGGGAGGATGCATTCGCCCGGCAGCCCTGCTACCTTTCCTTCCGCTCGGATTAAGGCCAGTGGCTTGCCCTTTACGAGTTTTATTAATTAACCACAGATTGGCTGTGGTTTTTGTCGGTTTTATTTTTTAGACAGGATTATCCCGCTTTCGCTCGATTAGCTTCTGCACAGCAGGCATGATTTTCTTAATTATTTTAAATATTTCTCACTAATAATCCTCGAACCTTATACCAAGCGCTTGTGGCCCAGTATTTGATTTGTGAGTCTGGCTGTTTGGGTCTGTGGCCAAACTTTGCGTTTAATAGAGCAAAAGGGGTGCCAAAAGTCTATTTGGCGTTACTTTTTTGATACATATCTTGCGTCAAATTTTAATTTTAAAAAAATATTATATAAAATCAAATTGTTAAATGTTTATATAATAGGCGAATATTCGAAGAGAAGTCTGATTGGAGGGATTTTTTGTTTGATTTGAGTAGGAGAATTAATCGGAATGTATAATTTTATGCACAGGGGGTTATAGTAAGATATACAAGTTGGCTCATAGCTTAAAGGCCGGCCGCGAGTGTCTCTTTTAGGTGTTGGGGAGGAAACGAATGGCTCTATCCGACTCCATTGGGCATTTGTAAGTTCCATCAGCAATATATTTTATATTCAGACACATATGTATAGACTTTTTTTGAGAAGAGTTCTAGAAACAACATAAAGTGGCTATCTGGAACCGAATTAACAAAATCAAATGGATTAATAGAAACTTATTATTTGATGAGCGTTACCCTACTTTCCCTCCTTTACCAAGGCGTGGTCCCCTCCCTTACATCCCACATTGACATACTACTGAGTGGTATTATCGTTAGAACAGCATACCTTAATAACAAAAGCGGCATATCAAAACATCGTCGATAGAGGCTTGAATGAATCATATACAGACAAAACATAAAGACAGCCGGTTGTTGAGATTTTGTGGTGCGCTCGGCGTTTTGATTGTAGCCACCATGGTCAGCGGCTGTTTTGAAAATTATGGGCGCCTGAAACACAACGATGAAGTTACCCGG
>PVMS01043983.1_pt1 | contig 14550 bp, 18 predicted proteins | sample 1853461 | NCBI WGS metagenome assembly PVMS01 (sample SAMN08582032, study PRJNA380276) | Marine sediment metagenome, whole genome shotgun sequencing project. | isolation source: ocean sediment barecode stripped | collected 2017 | reverse complement strand
ATATTTCGGGAGACACAAACAACGGATTCAAACACGTCCACCCAGCCGGAAATTCGCACCTTTTTTACTTCGACCCCGTCGACACGAACCAAACTGGTGAGGCTTACATGTACCACCAATTTACTCTCCTCTTTTTGAAACAATTGAAAGGTTACTTTGCCGGCCGGGATGGGCCCGTTTCCCATAATTTTCACCCTGGAAACGGAGACATCGGAATCCATTTTCCCTGATTGTGTTCTAACATATGCACTGAAGATCTTATGATACCTGGCCTCAGGAATGGTTTGATAGTTCGACTTTGTTGTAGCGGTCCTATCCTCTTTGGCGGTCGCTATTCCTGTTGCAAAAAAAATGATATAAAGCAAACAGGCCAAGATGATGATGGAATATTTTAAACGGGTCATAAGGACTACCTCTTGATGTTATTAGCCACCTGCAACATGCTATCGGCGGTCTGGATGGCTTTACTGTTTATCTCATAGGCCCTCTGTGCCATGATCATAGAAACCATTTCTTCCACAACGTCCACATTGGATATCTCAAGAAAACCTTGTACCAGAGTTCCCGTCCCGTCTGAACCTGGTGTGCCTACAATGGCTTCCCCTGATGCATCGGCTTGCCGATATAGATTGTGTCCGAGGCTGATAAGACCCGCCGGATTTGTAAAGTTATAAAGTTCTATGACTCCTAGGGAAATCCCCGTTCCAGAAGGATCGAAGGCTGTGATCGTCCCTGACTTGTCTATGCTTATCGAGACCGTATCCGTCGGGACGGTAAAACCTGGTTGCAATGGTTCTCCATTTGGCGTCACGATGTTTCCATCCGTGTCTAATTTGAAATTGCCCGCCCGGGTATAGAGATCCTCATCATTACTGAGCACCATGAAGAAACCCCTGCCTTCGATGGCCATGTCCAGTTCGTTCTTTGTTTCCTTAAAATCTCCCTGCGTAAACTGCTTGTGGACGCCCACCGGCATCGTTCCCATACCGATGGCGATGCCCGTAGGGATTTGTCCGCCTTCCTCGGTGATGGATCCGGCCTGACTCAGGATCTGGTACATCATGTCCTGAAATTCTGCCCGGCTCTTTTTGAAACTCGTCGTATTCACATTGGCTAAATTATTGGCGATGACATCTATCGTCATTTGCTGTGCAGCCATTCCGGAGGCCGCGGACCACATTCCCCTCAACATAATGATTTCCTCCTTTATGCCATTATTCCGGCATCAGTTACCAATTGACTCGTCAGTTCATCCATACTCTGAATAGCCTTCTGAACCGACTCATAGGCTCGGAAGGCCTCGATCATTTGAATCATCGCTTCTGTCGGATTGACATTTGATTGCTCCACATACCCCTGCTGGATACTGACTTCCTGAGGGCTGAGGATGTCTCCTTCGTCCCCTTCATACTTGTAGTATGACAGGCCTTCCTTTTTGAGAAGCTCCGGCTTTCGAAATTCCATCACCAAAATTTTATCAACGGTTTCATTTTCCACCTTCACGTTCCCGTCCTTGTCGATTGTCACATGGCCATTTTCAATGGAGATCGTGCCATTCTGACCTATGACCCTGTCTCCTTTTTTGGTTACCAGGTTTCCTTCCCCATTCAGAGTAAAAGATCCATCCCTTGTGTACCTTATCCCCTCGGAAGTCTCGATCTTGAAAAAACCGGATCCATTTAGGGTGACATCCAATTCATTTCCCGTATGCCTTCCGGGACCCTGCGAAAAATCGGTTGCCGAACGAACTTCAGCGAGAACTTCATCAAAGAAGACGATGTCTTTCTTGAAAGCCGGAGTATTGATATTGGCCAGGTTATTGGAGATGGCCCCAAATCTTAGCTCCTGAAATAGCGCGCCCTCAATTAACGTAAAGGTTGCCGGTGTCAAAATACCTTACCTCCTCTGATTGGTGATTCATTTGCTTAAGGAAAGAGCAATATTAATGCCAAAAAAATGATAGGCCTTAGATACGGATAACAGGCTGATATTAAAGGAATAATTCTGAAACAATCAATAATGGCAGGTTTTACCTGGAGGAAAAAAATGCCTACTTTTCCTTCCTCTTCCTAGTCACCGGCCACCAGTTGAAATGATTATATGAGGAAGGCCCCTAAAAGGGGCTGCAGGAATAGGTTTTAGGATTTGTCCTTCGGCTTCACTCAGGATGGTGAGCCGGAAATCGGGGGAGATTCAGCACGATTCAGGGCATAGACAAACGAGAGTAATTCCGGGAAGACAATATAGAGTTCCGGCGGGATCTCTTCCTTGATGTCGAGCTGTGAGAGGACCTCGATCAGGTCCGGGTCATTGTGGATGTGAAGGTGATGCTCCTTGGCGATCTCAATAATCTTCTCGGCCACTTTTCCCTGGCCCTTGGCGATGACCTTGGGGGCACTATCTAGCTTTGGCCGATACTTCAATGCGACCGCCTTCCTTTTTTCATCTTTCCTATCCATTCATACAAACAGGCTCATGTGGCCTTCTCCTTCCTGAATAATTTCACTCATCAGGGGTCTCGTAACTTGTGCAGGATCCTTGAGCCGGCATGTCATCTGGTGAATTTCGAACCCCTTCTCCTCCATCCCGCTGATGAATAACGGTAAGTTTTTTTCGAAAACCGATTTCGTTTCTTCTGTTGTGAGCAAGAATTTGCCCACAATCTCTTTCCCCTTGATCGTGAGGTCCGCCCTAAAGGGTCCCAGCCGGGACAATTCCAGCAAAAAACTTATTCGAAACAGTTTCTTATCTCTTTTTCCCGATAGTGACCCCCCTTTCCCTTTTTGAGGCAAATGAATCAACAACTGTGCGATGGTAAAAACCCCTTGGGGGAGTTGAATAGGAATAGGTAGAAAAATTTTCCTGTCCTGATCCGGGCTGATAAGATTCATGAGTTGCATATTCTTAATCGTTGATAGAAATCTTTTAAAAAGGACATTTTCTCCATCTTGCAGTGCAAGCAACTTCGAGACCATCCCCTTGAGGTCCCCTTCTATGAGCTGCTTGAAAGCCTCCCCTTTCATGCCGTTATTCAGGACTGCCTTTCTCAGCTTTGCCTCCCATCCCAGACCGGACTTTGCAATGAGGGCCTTGAGAAGAGCCGGGTTTGATTCAGCAAACAACTGCCATGTTGCATCATTCATCAGCGCTCTGAATTGGGTTAAGTCCCCCTTTGGGAGCCCAGACTGCTTAATATTTTCAAAAAGCGCTTCCCAAAGGTTCTCCTTTACGGCCGACATCACCATGGACACATTGACCCCACCCGATTCCTTGAATGTTGTTCCCAGCAGTTTCAGGGTTGGGAACGGTGACATGTTTTCCACTTTGAATGATAAAAGTTTCCCCCGGGTCAAGGGACGAGGGCTTTTTGCGATGACCTGCCTTCCCTTGATAAGGAGAATCGTCTTGCCTTCAGGGAGAATCCTCAGGACTCGACCCGCAATGATTTCATTTTTAACTAACGGAAGAGGGAATTTTGAGTGGATTTCCGACTGGAGGGAGATTTTGATGCCTGAAGATTTAGGGGCTCTGATTTGCATGAATAAAAGGACGGTATAAGGTGTACGGTGTAAGGTTCATGGTATATGTGCATATTCAACAGTACTTAATTACCTAATTCCTTGCACCTTAGACCGTAGACCTTTTCGCTTACATTAAAATGACGAATGATATAAATAAACGGTGTACGGTATAAATAAAAGGTATATGGTGAACGGTTTACGGTATATGGCCTTTTGAATTAATTACCTTAGACCTTACACCTTGGACCTTGAACCGTTTATTTATGTATACCTTTTATTCATGACAAGCCTTCTGTATTGGCCATACGGGAGAATTTTTTCTTTAAATCCAGGATAAGCCTCACCTCTCCCTGAGAGATTGAAAGGGTCTGAGCAATTTTTTCGGCGCTCTGACCTTCCCTTGCCAGTTTGATAATCTCTGTTTGCTGCCCATCTATGGCCGCTACCGTCTCATCAGATGCGGCAGCGCCTTCACCCTGGGAAGCGAGCAATACATCGGCCCTATTCAAAAGGACATTTAGGCTGATTATTCGTTTGTCCAACTGCTCGTTGAGGTTCCGGATGAGTCGATGCTTCTCCTCCAACTGTCCCTTGAATTGTCCAGCCATTTTTTCGGCCTCTATCAGCAACGACTCAAACACTTTTGTCTGTTTGTCAAAAGAAAAACCTTTATTGAATTGTCTGAATCTTTTGATAAGAAAGATAAAAACAACAACAATGATGAGATCAATGCCTATTTGAGTGAATGTTAAGAATTTTAGCTCTATTAATGACATAATCATACTCGAATATCTATACGGTTTCCGCCTGATGAAACGGATTCTCCCTTTGATTTTCTTTTGTTTGAACCTTTACGCTCATCTTTACGGCCTTTTTTATCCCTCTTTTCCTCATCCCCATGAATCGCTACCTTGTCGGAAGCCTCAAACTTCTGAACTTTTACCTTATCGTCTTTCTTCTTCCCTTCGGTCTCTTGAGCCACAAATTGCTGATTCATTTCCAGATTCTGTTTCCTGATATTATGTACCTCCTTAACGGCATTTCCCTGGCCCAGGATAATATTCATGTCAGTGGTTGTTGCCATGATTCTTCCCTTTTTCAAACGGCCAGGAATTGGGTTACAAAGACCTCCTTAACCGCACCAACAGATAATGTCCTGTTGACTGTCCTGATAATTGACTTTTTAAGGTGATCTATGGGCGGTATCCTGTACGCCCTGTTTATCTCATCGATAAACATGTCGTAAAGGATTCCTCTGATATGATCCCTCTTCCGGCTCATTTCTTTCCTTACCTCATTATTCGGTAAGCTAAAGACAATACTTAAGGAGATATAGGTAAACCTTCTATTCTCCTTAAAAGGGACGATAAATGAGTCAAAAGTAATTGTTTCTACTTTTGGAATAGAAAAAGTTGCTTTTTCAGGAGCAATGCCCAATCTCCCATCACTTAAACCCAATATATCGTATTTTACACAAATATACCCCATGCCCAAAAAAAAGGTGACCCCAATTGCGATTAAAATGGATAATCTGCCTATACCCCGGTAATTTCTCTCTTTTACGAGAGGATTCCCCTTACCGGGACCTGGCCTGGTCGCTTCACCTCTTTGTTCCTTTGAAGCACTCCCGAAAGGCTCCTCGGGTACTAAATCGGGCTCGGTCTCCTCTTCCTGAGAGACCTCAGGCTCATGCTCATCTCCATTGAATATGCCGACTTTTGAATCGGAGGTCCTATTTTCACCCCCTGTTCCCCCCGGCTCCTCGTCGAAGGTCTGTTCGGGTGGCGAACCAGGTTCGGGCTCCTCTCGCCCTGGTCTTTCAAACTCACTCCCGGTGAATATGTCGATCTCGGAATCGGAGTGAGGATTTTCACTCCCCTTTTCTTCCTGCCTATTCCCGGAAAGTTGTTCGATGCCTTCTATTCTATTTGAAGAATCCATTATAAACTTTCATGAGGCCATGCGCCCCTCACATCTATCTTGATCAAAAGCCATGTTTTTTATTACGGCTCTGAATAATTCGCTTTATTCAGACGTTAAGTCCAGATCCCTTCAGTTTTGCCCGTAAAGAAATAATGGCCTTTGAATGGATTTGGGATATCCTCGATTCTGTCAGATCTAATACTTTTGCAATCTCTTTTAAGGTCAATTCATCATAATAGTATAGGGACAAGACCAATTGTTCTTTTTTCGGAAGGCACGCTATGGCCCCCGCTATGATCTCCTTCATTTCTTTTTTTGCCAAATCATCCAAAGGAGATTGAGTATCCGAGACCTGCTTCGCAAATATCGGCGTCGATCCGTTCGGCATGGGATCGTCAAGGCTTAATAGACTTACACCCTGTGCCCGACTGATTATTTTATGGTAGGCCTCTATGTCAATGCCCATCTCCTGGGCGACTTCGAAATCCTCCGGCTCCCTCCCAAGCTTGGTTCTAGCGGCTATGATTGTATTCTCAATTCTTCGAATATCCTCCCTGATGGATCTGGGAAGCCAATCCATTTTTCTCAATTCGTCCAGGATGGCCCCTCGTATCCGATGTTCGGCGTAGGTTTCGAATTTTATCCCCATATCCGAATCGAATTTATCCAGGGCGTCAAACAAGCCCAATATGCCCGCACTGTTGAGTTCTTCTTTGGTAATGTTCATGGGTAGTCTGATCGCGATTCTTTCAGAAATATATTTTACGAGAGGCGCATATTTGATCACGAGTTCCTCACGATGCTTTGAATTGAGGTTCCCCTGCCTGCCCCGAAAATTCTGTTGATAGTTTTTAATCTTTGCCCGCATTATCCCGATCCGTCTTCTGGTCCATAAGTCTTTTCCAGAAAAATTTAATATTGCCGTCTGTGGATCTCTTGGCCGTATGCTTTAGTAATAAGTTAGCCAGCTCTTTGAAGCCATGGCTCGAAGTTGCGTCGGGATAACAACATACCACAGGTTGCCTTCGGCTTACCGCCTCCTGCAATAAAGTATCCGTAGGAATATATCCAACGTAGTCCAAGGCAATGCCTCCCATGAACTGAGCGACAACGGTGCTCAGGTGCCTGAAAACGGATTTTGCCGCCTTTTCATCTTGGACCATGTTCAGCAGAAGAAAAAAGTTTTTAATTCCGTGCTGATGAAACATGACTTTGATCAGGGCGTAGGCATCCGTGATGGAGGTCGGTTCAGGTGTCACGACAATGATCCTTTCTTCAGCAGCCAGATTAAAATACATCACATTCGAGGATATCCCTGCAGCCGTATCGACCAACAGGAGATCAAACATGTTGTTTAAGCCGTCAAACTCATTTAGGAGGTGCATCTTCTGGCCTTCCGAGAGTTGAGTGAGGTCCTGCACTCCAGAGCCGGCAGGGATGATGGACACCCCTTCAGGTCCTTTCAGAATGATTTCCGACAATTCTTTCTCACCCTTTATGATCGATTCAATATTGTGTTTTGGATTAAGCCCAAAGATAATATCAATATTTGCCAAGCCGAGATCGGCATCAAAGATTAAAACCTTTCTACCCATTCTCTGACAGGTTACGGCCAGGTTGACCACAACATTGGTTTTGCCGACGCCACCCTTTCCGCTGGTTATTGTAATCACCTTGGTCCTGTCCCCGTTGTTCTCCCTGAGTCTGAGGACTTTACAGGATTCTCCCTTTATCATATTACGTAAACCTGTCGCCTGGTCCATCTCCTTATTCTCCATTGGAAATCCTTTAATATTATATCTCGGGTAGTCTATGACTTATCGAGACTAAATTCAATTCATGAGGACGGATGTTTTTGCCCCTGCGCATGCCTGCCCGTCATCTCGCAGGCGATTCCAAGCAAAGTTAAACTTTATTCAGAATCAAGTTGAAAATCTTTTCCTTGTCAGCCTTCTCAATATCCTCGGGGACATTCTGTCCTGTAGTGATGTAGGAAATTGGAAGACGACGCTTCATGATTTGATTTATTAGTGCCCCACACCTTTCCGATTCATCTATTTTTGTAAAAATATAGCTCTGACACTTTAAAGAACCAAAATTAATCGACGCCCTGTTCATCTCCGACTCTGAGGTCGAGACACTCAAAAGCAAATGGGAACTTATTTCCAGATCGTCTCCAATCATCCTCTTTAGTTCCTCTATTCTTGTCCGGTCATATTGGCTTTGCCCTGCCGTATCTATGAGGATGACATCTCTCATTTCCATTTTTTTGAGGGCGAAAACAAGGTCTTTTTTGTTAAACGCCGGGAAGCAGGGTATACCCAATATACTTGCATAGGTCTTTAATTGCTCAATGGCCCCTATTCGGTAGCTGTCTACGGAGATGAGGCCTACTTTTTTTCTCGCCTTAAGCATGAGGTGAGCCGCCAGTTTCGCAATTGTCGTGGTCTTACCAACGCCCGTTGTACCGATAAAGGCCGATAGAATTTGCTTTCCCTCTCTCTGCTCGAATAGATCCTTCACGTCAATGACTTGCATGATCTCACGAATGACTTTCGTTTTCATGCCATTGGTATGGTTAGAAGTTCTGCCGTCGAGCGCACCCGCCTTTTCAAAAAACATCTTTACATATTGGTCATGAATTCCGTTCCTGATCAATTTTGCATAAAGATTGACCATGGATGGTTTCGTCACTATTTTCTCCATGATACTGCCGGAATGATCGATCAGGCAGATCATCTCTCTGATACTCATAAGCTCCGATCTTAATTCACCAAAAGGAGTCGACCCCATATCGTTCGGTTCATTATCCGTCGTCACGGCAGAGACCTCAAACAGACTTTCTTCACCCTTTCCATTTATTTTTTTGGTTGCAACGATCATGGCTTCCGGGCCTAAGACGTCTTTAACCATTGCGGTCGCCTCTTTAATCGTATTGGCCCGGTATTTTTTAATTTGCATAGTTCAGGCTTACCTCTCCGATGGACTGAATTTTCATATCACTCAACAGTTCACTCTGTGACAACACAATTAGGGAGGGAACGAAATGTTCTAACATCTTTTTCACATGTCTCCTAACTGTGGGCGATGTGATCAGAACAGGCTGAATATTTTTTGCCATAGCTTTCTCAGTCTCTTCCTTTATAGAAGAAATAATGGGCTCGGCGAACTTTGGCTCAATGGAAAGATAGGAACCCTGTTCTGTTTTTTGTACACCCTTAAGGAGGACATCCTCCACATCCTGAGCGAGGGTTATCAATCTCAATACGCCATCCTCCCCAACATGGGGGCTGATAATAGTCCGGGAGAGCTTGTGCCTGACGTATTCGGTCAGGAGTTCCGGGTCCTTCGTTAAGGGGGCATAATCTGCGAGGGTTTCTATGATTGTCAACATATCCCTGATGGAGATCTGTTCCTGTAAAAGGCTTTGTAATACCTTCTGTACACCTCCCAAAGTAAGGAGATTCGGGACCAACTCCTCAACCGCCTTTGGATAGGACTTGCTTAAATTGTCCAGCAGGGTTTGGACCTCTTGTCGTCCCAACAATTCCGGCCCGTGTTTCCGGAGAACCTCGGTCAGATGCGTGGCCATGATGGTCACATTATCCACCACTGTGTATCCGGAAAATTTAGCTTCTTCCTTTTTCGCCTCCGGTATCCAGAAGGCAGGCAAATTGAATGCAGGCTCTTTTGTTTCTATTCCCTCAATTTTTTTGGTGGCATCTCCGGAATCCATGGCCAGGAAGTGATTCAACATCAACTCAGCGGAAGCGATCTTCAACCCTTTTAGTAAGATGTTGTATTCAGATGAATTGAGTTGGAGATTGTCCCGGATATGGATGGGGGGAATGACCAGTCCCATTTCCATCGCAAACTGCCGCCTGATTGACCGGACCCTATCCAGGAATTCTCCCCCCTGCTCCCTGTCGACGAGAGGAATAAGCCCATATCCCACTTCCAGCTCAAGAGGATCAACCATCAGGAGATGCTCTACGGGTTCCGGCCCTACCTCTACCTTCTCTTTTTTCTCATTCTCAATCTCTTTTTTTCTTATGGCCTCCTTGTTCCGGGTTAGCAAATAGAGGCTTCCCCCAATCATCATGGAAAGTCCAATGAAGGGAATATGTGGCAAACCGGGAATGAGCCCGAACAAGAAAATGGTCAGCGCTGCAAGGTATATCGCCTTCGGATATTGAAGAAATTGTGACGAAAACTCTTTCCCCATAGTATCTTCGGATGCTGTTCGGCTCACAATAAGACCGGCTGCCGTTGATATGGTGAGGGCAGGTATTTGCGAAACCAGCCCGTCACCAATGGCTAGAAGGGTATAATTCTGAGCAGCATCGGCGGCAGACATCTGGTTCTGAAGTACTCCTATGATGAATCCACCAAGGATGTTAATGATCGTAATGATGATACTCGCTATGGCGTCTCCCCTCACAAATTTTGCAGCCCCATCCATGGCTCCATTGAATTCCGCCTCCCGCCGAATCTGGGTCCTGCGAGTTTTTGCTTCATTCTCATCGATCAAACCTGCGTTAAGATCCGCGTCAATACTCATCTGTTTCCCCGGCATGGCATCGAGGGTAAACCTCGCGGCGACCTCGGCGATCCGGGTAGCGCCTTTCGTGATCACCACAAAATTGATGATGACCAGGATGATGAAAACGATCATCCCGACCACATAATTCCCCCCGACCACAAAACCACCAAAGGACATGATCACCTTTCCTGCCGCCGAAGTTCCTTCATTACCGTGTAAGAGTATCAATCGGGTAGAGGCCACATTTAGGGAAAGCCTGAAAGGGTCGTTACAAGAAGCAGGGAGGGGAAGATAGAGAAATCCAGGGACCTTATGGTATACATGGCTATGAGAAGTATTGTAATGGAAAGGGTGATATTTAGAGCGATCAGAAAGTCAAGCAGCCAAGGTGGTAGTGGGATGATCATAACCACAAGAACGGTGATAACACCGACAACCGTCACCATTTCGCTAACAGCAGATGAGCCTGATTTTGTATTTATCGCTTCATTCATTCCATTAACCTATGAATCAACTCCCACCCTTAAAAATAGTTGCTTGAATCGTGCCTCGAAAAGGATCAAAACATTTGTATAAAATGAATTCAAATGACCATTTCTTCTTAGCTTATCTTTTTGACTCCATGCGCTCTGCGCTATGCTCTTTGCGCTTATCTATTCACTATCTTACCCGCATCGCAAAGCTTGGACCATCAACTAAGATGATGCTTTACGGTATTAACGAAACTTGTCCTTTCAACCTTCAAGAGATTCTACCTGGCAAATGACTGCGCGTTGCCTTTCAGTTTGTAAATATATGCCAAGACTTCAGCTACAGCCTGATAAAGGTTTGGCGGCACTTCCCCGCCTATATCGACCAAGGCGTAGAGGCTTTGAGCCAGCTCTTTGTTCTCCACAATGGGGATGTTGTGTTTCGCTGCCATTGCTTTGATCCTTTCTGCGATTTTCATCGCCCCCTTGGCGAGAATTTTTGGGGCGGAATGGCTTGATGGATCGTATTTGACCGCCACGGCCAGATGGGTTGGGTTCGTAATCACCACATCCGCTTCCGGAACGTCCTGCATCATCCTTTTCCTGGCCATCTGCATTTGAATACTTTTTATCCTTGATTTTATGAGGGGATCACCCTCCGTTCTCTTCATCTCATCCTTGAGCTCCTTCTTGCTCATTCTAAGCCTCTTCTCGAAATCCCATTTCTGGAAGGAGTAGTCGATGACGACCAGAAGAATCATTGCCAAAGTACACCCCATGGAGATCTTAAAAATCGTAATGAGAGTATAGGCTATGATGGAATTGATTTCCATTTCCCACAACCTGTAAACATCATTCATTTCTCCCTTTACCATGAGATAGGCTACAACTCCCACCGTGGTCAGTTTTAACAGCGTTTTGAATAATTCCATTAAAGCTTGTTTGGAAACGAGCCTGCCAAAGCCTTTAATGGGATTGATTTTTGACAACTTGGGCTTGATGGCTTCAGGGGTAATCATGAATCCTACCTGCAGGATATTTGAGAGAAGGGCTGTGATGAAAATAACCGCAAACAGAGGACTTATGGTCAGGAGAAACAGGGTAATCATCTTCCGGGAAAATATCATAAAATCATGCAAACTCAATTCCTTCAGGGGAATAAGAGCAAAATTTTCCTGGAAAATGATTTCGATATGGGAGCTCATGTAGGATGCGAAGATGGTCAAGGTTACCATGCCGGCCAAAAGAACTGCCACTGAAGGCAGTTCCTTGCTTTTTGCCACCTCCCCCTTCTTTCTAGAGTCTTCCTTTTTTTTGGGCGTGGCCTTTTCAGTTTTTTCTTCAAAACTCTCGTCCGGCATCACTTACACCTTCTCATCATTCATGGGCCGTTGTCTTCCTTGCTCGAGATACTTTACACTCCCGGCTTCTTCCATTCGAGACCCGGAAGCCTAACCACTTAATCCTTTCATGGTATCGATCAACATGACATTCAGACCGTCCACATAGCCTTCAACAAATCTTAATATGACGTTTAACGTAATCCCGAAAAAGAAGAGGCCGATAACGATCTGGACAGGGAATGCGACAATCATGATATTCATTTGAGGGATCAGTTTTGTAACCAGCGCAAAGGCCACCTTTGTAAAGAGAAGCGCCGCAATGGCCGGCGCCCCGATCTTTAAGGCGAGAACGAACATCTCTCCGGAAAGAAAAAATTATTTTTTCAAAGATCTGTTTATTTAAATTCAAGGACCCCACATTGATAATTTCGAAGCTCTCCCTTATGGCGTTCAGGGCCAAATGATGACCATTTAGAATAAGGAAAATCACCATGGCCACAAGGTAAGCGAAGTTGGAAAGGATGGAGACCTGTACCCCGTTTTGGGGATCAATGATATTGGTGATTGAAAATCCGGTCTGAAAGCCGACCAGCTGCCCCATCATCCTGACCGCCTCAAAAAACAACTGAACCATCAGGCCCAAGATCATGCCGATAATGAGTTCAGTGATGATAAACTGAACTATTCCCCATGGGTTGTCGGGAAATGCAATCATGTTATGATTTACCACCGGAAACATGATAATGGATATCATTAGGGCCAATCCGGCCTTAGACAACACCGGTATCACACGGGCATTAAAAAACGGAAACATGAACAAGATGACACTTATCCTTATCATGATGAAAAAGAATACCTGAGCCTCTTTGTATGTGATGGGCAAGAGTTCCATTTCAAACCTTTAAAAGTTGATACTCTATCCCGAACCATCTCTCACCCGGTTGAGCGATGAGCAATACGGCAGATCCTATCACCTTATGTATAAAGGGATCTGCTCAATGGTGGTTGTTGCAAAAGCCATTAAATGCTGGAGCATCCAATTTGCAAAGAAGAGGAGAGCCAGCAATACGACCAAAATCTTCGGTACAAATGTAAGGGTTATCTCATTGATCTGAGTCACGGCCTGAAAGATACTTACGACCAGACCAACCGCAAGCCCAAGACCAAGCATGGGCATGGATACCAGTATGGTGGTTTTTATCGCCTCCTGTGCAAACGCAACGACAAAATCAGGTGTCATATTTATCCCCCTACAAAACTCCTTACCATGGAACCGACTATCAGGTGCCAACCATCCACCAGGACAAAAAGCATCAATTTGAAAGGAAGAGAGATCAGGATCGGAGGCAGCATCATCATTCCCATGCTGAGCAAAACACTGGCCACAACCATGTCAATAATCAGAAAAGGTACATACAAAAGAAAAACCAATAATAAAAGCCGTCTTCAACTCGCTGATGACGAAAGCGGGGATGAGAACGGAGATGGGAACATCGGACGGTTTTTTGATGTCCTTTACATTTCCCATCTTGACAAAAAGGGCCAAGTCCTTTTCCCGTGTTTGTTTGAGCATAAACTGCCTGATGGGCGTCACCGCTTCCCTCAGGGCACGTTCCTTGCCGATTTCTTCCTGCAAATAGGGCTGCAAGGCATTGCTGTTAATCTTTTGCCAGACAGGCATCATGATAAAGAAGGTTAGAAACAGGGCCAGTCCGGCAATGATTTGGTTCGAAGGGGTCTGTTGAGTGCCTAGAGCGTGCCGCAAAAAGGAAAAGACCACCGCTAATCTGGTGAAAGAAGTCATAAGGATGAGAATGGAGGGAGCCAGTGTAAGAACCGTTAAAATAAAGGCGATCTGGAGCAAGACGGAAATATCGCCAGGCTCCTCTCCATTTTCCACCCCCAAGCTAAACGACGGAAACGTGAAGTCAGCGGCGAAAACATTTGTTGTCAACAGGGTGCAAATGCCCAGGAATAGAACCAGCAAAAATAGACCTTTCAGGCCCCTATCCTCCCTGTAGCGCATTGTTATGCGTTTGTTCATTGGTTTCCTTTTCTTTTCTCTCTGTAGTTCCAACTTTGGTCAAAAAACTAATGTTGCCGGGGGTAATGCCTAAAACGATCCTCTCGCCCGAAACTTCTATGACCTCTATCCTCTCCTTTGGCGATAGATGGAGCGATGAGACGACCTTTATTAAAATGTTTCCCTTAGGATTCTGGCCTCTGAATAGATACCTCTTCATGAAGTAAAGAACGAAAACCAAAAGGCCGAGCACAAGAAAAAGCATAGCGGCAGTCTTGATTCCAGTATTAAGCAGATCCAAACTATAATCCCTCCATGACAAAAGCTCCGGTTAGATCGAGGCTTAAAAAGAATTTCAACCCAGGGACTTAACCCTCTCCGTGGGGCTTGTTATGTCCGTCACCCTAATGCCGAATTTTTCATCCATAACGACGACTTCACCTTTGGCGATCATTCTGTTGTTAATATAGATATGGAGGGGTTCTCCCACTAGTTTGGTCAATTCGATAATGGACCCCGGCCCTAATTGAAGCAGGTCATTCACCAGCATCGTAACCCTCCCCAATTCTACGGATACATCAAGGGGGATATCGAGAACGAAATCGATATCATACTTTTCCTTTTTGTTCGCCCGGTCCTTCTTGGATGCCTCCGGTGGCTTGGTCTCTTTTGCTTGATTCGTTTCCGTCATCATTTACTCCTTGTGTAATCTTTCGCTGATTCTTAT
>PVMS01124720.1_pt1 | contig 14551 bp, 16 predicted proteins | sample 1853461 | NCBI WGS metagenome assembly PVMS01 (sample SAMN08582032, study PRJNA380276) | Marine sediment metagenome, whole genome shotgun sequencing project. | isolation source: ocean sediment barecode stripped | collected 2017 | reverse complement strand
TACTTCATCACGGCCTGCGTCATGTTTGATCCGTTTCGTCACTGACCAGGCGTTGTTTGGCCACGCCCATGTAGCGCGTGAACACCGCTTCATCTTCCTCCACGACCGCACGAGCGAGTTCATCGAGAACTTTGCGGAAATGATCGGTGACTTCGGCGGTGTTGGCATTCCCCTGTTGTATTTCGTAGTACAGGTGCGGGTTCTCCGAAGCGATCTGGGTTGCCACTTTCAGCTGCGCATTGAAGGTGGAACTGGAAATCTGTCGTAACAAAGGCACAGCCTCCCCGCTCTCCGCCCGGCTGCCGGCAAACGCGATATTGACCAGGTGTGACAGGCCCAATACCCAGGCCATCACTTCGTCGTGCTCTTCCAGGCTGAGCTCAACGCAGTCGGCTGCGGTGTGGGCAAACAGAGCCCTCGCCTCTTGCAGAGCGGCGGAATTGCCCACATCGACGAACAGGATATGGCGTCCGGACAGACCAATCTCACCCGGCCCGAACATGGGGTGCACCGAGCACACGCGGCAGCCGCTGATGCGCAAGGCATCCAGGCCTTCGCGCATCGGGCTCTTCAAAGAGCCAATATCGAACACCAGGCAAGGTGGGCGAATTTCGGCCAGGCGCAGCAGAATATCGTTGCTGGGCCGCAGGGGGACAGCGACCACAATCAGGTCGTAGTTTTCCGCAACCGCTTCCCAGTCATCTACCCGTCCGAAGGGTGTTTCACCTCCGGCCGTGTCCGACACATCCACCTTGTACCCGACCATGTCCAGGTACCGGGACATCCACACACCCATCCGGCCCAGGCCGCCGATCACCAGAGCACGCTGTCCCTGGCCGTGATCCGACTGGGCGAGCTGGTAGGTTTCCTGGTTGCTGAGTGAATGGTGAATCAGGGTCTCGAGAATGTCGCGCGCGACTTCGCCGGGCAGGCCCCGGGACTCGGCCCGTTCCATGCCGCGATCAATGACCTCGCGTTCACGCTCGAAGTGGCGCAGCGGCAGCCCGGCCTTCAGTTTGTGCTCACCAATGATGGTCACCACTTGCTGGCGCTCAGCAATCAGGTCTATGATGCCTGTGTCTATCTCGTCGAGTCGCTGACGCAGTTCGGACAGCTCCGTGGCTGTCAGTGGCGAATCACTGGACATCGACTTGGCAGAACTTGCGTTTGCCCACCTGCAGAATCCCCTTGAATCCGGGTTCGAGTTTCATGCTTCTGTCGCTCACTTTTTCTCCATCTATCTTAACGCCGCCCTGCTGAATCATGCGGAATGCGTCCGAGTTGCTGGAGGTCAGTCCACACTGGCTCAGGGCCGCCGCAATGCCGATGCCGTCACCGCCGGTTTCCAGGGTCTTTCCGGGGTATGTCATCCGGCATCTGGCCTTTTTGGAAACGGGCTATGAACGATTCGCGCGCAGCCACCGCGGCTTCACGGTCGTGAAAGCGCTCGATGATTTCCTCACCCAGCAGAAATTTGACATCCCTGGGGTTGCGGCCTCCCTGAACTTCGGCTTTGAGCGCTGCAAGCTCATCGTTGCTGCGAAAACTCAACAGGTCGAAATAGCGCCACATCAACTCATCCGAGATGGACATCAATTTACCGAACATCTCCGCAGGCGCCTCGGTGATTCCCACGTAATTATCCAGCGACTTGGACATTTTCTGCACCCCATCCAACCCTTCCAGCAAGGGCAGCGTGATAATGACCTGAGGTGGTTGTCCATAATGCGTCTGCAGGTGCCGTCCCACGTGCAAATTGAACTTCTGATCAGTGCCGCCCATTTCCACGTCACATTCCAGCATCACGGAATCGTAGCCCTGCGCCAGCGGGTAAAGGAATTCATGGATGGCAATGGGCAGGTTATTTTTGTAACGCGACTCGAAGTCATCCCGCTCCAGCATACGTGCCACTGTGTACTTGGCGGCCAACTCCACCATGCCGACGGAACCCAGCTTGAGCAGCCACTCCGAGTTAAAGCGAATTTCAGTCTTGTCCGGATCCAAAATCTTGAACACCTGGTTTGAGTAGGTGTCAGCATTCTCCTGAACCTGTTCCGGAGTCAGAGCTTTCCGCGTCACGTTCTTTCCGGTGGGATCACCGATCAGGCCGGTGAAGTCCCCGATCAGGAAAATAACCGTATGACCCAGGTCCTGGAACTGGCGCATCTTGTTGATGACCACGGTATGTCCCAGGTGCAGATCCGGCGCGGTTGGATCAAAGCCAACTTTCACACGCAACGGCCGGCCCAGTTTGAGGCGTTCTTCCAGCTCTTCCAGCTTGGTAATCTCGTCGGTACCCCGCGAAATCATGCCCAGCGCCCGTTGCAAATCAGTCATTTCAAAATCCTTTATCGAATCCGATGCATTCTATGGCTTTGCCGGTCACGTCTCCACCCCGAATTTCCTTGCGCACACGGATTGACCACCGTCCCCGGGGTCAGTATGGTAGCGATGCCCGAACCAACGCAGGAAAGCACTGTCTGATCACGTCATGGAATTACCAGGGTTTATAACAAAAATCCGTCACTGGGTAGAAGACGAAAATCACTGGCTGACCCGTCAGAAGATAGCCATTTTCGGCGGCACGCTGATCGTCATCGGGATATCCATGGGCGCATTCGAGTCGGGCAAAGAACCTGTGGAAGGAAATGTGCACTCACAGCTTATCGACCTCGCTCTGCCGGAAAAGCCACAGCCTCTGCCGGAGGAATCGCCCGGCCCGATGGAGCCAGTCGAGGAAGCCCCACCCCGCTTCGAAGATGGCTGGGTGAAGGTTGCGGTTCGCCGGGGGGCAAACACTGGATGCCATTTTCAGGCAACAGGGCTTCAAACTGTCGCTGCTGCATGAAATTCTCGCGCTGAATGACGATACGCGCAAACTGACCAAGATCAAGCCCGGTGAAATTTTCGAATTTCGAACAGGCCCCGATGGCGAGTTCCTGCAAATGCGCTACCCCATCGATGAAGGTCACTTCCTGGTCGTAACCAACGAGGGAGGCGTGCTCCGGGCGAAGAAACAAAAGCGTGAGATCACTGCTGAAATCAAAGAAACTGAAGGTGCCATTCAAACCTCGCTGTTCATGGCCGCCAAGGATTCAGGTCTGAGCGATGCCATGATCATGAAACTGGCTAATATTTTCGGCTGGGACATCGATTTCGTGCTGGACATCCGTGCCGGCGACCGATTCATGCTGGTATACGAGAAACTGTATCGTGATGGCGAATTCCTGCGGGACGGCGACATTCTTGCCGCCACGTTCATCAATCAGGGCACGCGCTTCCAGGCCATCCATTTCGAGCACGGCGACATTTCCGAATTTTTTGCGCCCGATGGGCGCAACATGCGCAAGGCATTTCTGCGTGCTCCACTGAATTTTGCCTACATCAGTTCCGGCTTCAATCCGCGCCGCATGCATCCGGTGCTCAAACGGATTCGTGCCCACAACGGCATCGATTACTATGCCCCGCGCGGAACGCCGGTATATGCGGCAGGGGAAGGTAGCGTGACGCGTTCGGATTACTCCCGGGCCAACGGGCATCATGTCTTCATCAAGCACGCCAACAGCATTGAGACGAAATACCTGCACTTCACCAGGCGCGCCGTCAAAAAGGGACAGCGTGTGAAGCAGGGACAGACCATTGGTTACGTGGGCTCCACCGGTCTCGCCACCGGCCCACACCTGCACTACGAATTCGTTGTCAATGGTGTGCACAGGAACCCCAGGACCGTGCCGTTGCCCAAGGTCGAACCACTCAAGGGCGCCAAGCTGACAGCATTCCAGGCACATGCAGCACCGATGCTGACCCAGCTTAGCCGGCTGGAGTCAGCCTCTTTGTATGCGAGTCGTGAGTGAGGCGTGCTTGTTGTTGCCTGAGTTACTTGTGACTGCAAGTGTTTATGAGTGATATGAAACTATATTTAGGAATGATTTCCGGAACCAGCCGGGATGGTGTGGATGCGGCGCTGGTGAGCTTTGATGGTGACCGTCCCACGTTGCATGATTCCCTGTGTATGCCTTATCCGCCTGATCTGGCTGACAGGCTGAAGAGCATGGTCGAAACAGGACAGCGACCGACTGCACAGGACATGCTGGAAGTGGATGATCTCCTGGCTGCTGTCTTCAGCGAGGCGGCGCTGGCTTTACTCGAAAATTCCGGAACAACAACATCGTCCGTAGCAGCCATCGGCTCTCACGGACAGACAGTGTGGCATCAACCTGCCGGGCCGGAGCCTGAGACCATTCAACTGGGACACCCGGAGAAAATTGCCGGCCGCACCGGAATCGTAACGGTCGGCGATTTTCGCCAGGCTGATATGAAAGCCGGTGGCCAGGGTGCACCGCTTGCTCCGCTTCTTCACCGTGCCCTGTTGCAGCCTGAACAGGGCACCCGCGTGGTGCTTAACCTGGGTGGAATCGCCAATATCTCCGTTCTCTCCAGTGACGGTTCCGTGCTGGGTTTCGACACAGGCCCAGCCAATTGCCTGCTGGATGCCTGGATTCAGGACCAGCACGGAGAGCCGTTCGACCGCGATGGCGCCTGGAGTGCCGCCGGGGCTGTCGACCAGGTGTTGTTGCTGGAAATGCTGGCGGATGCGTACTTCAAGAAGCCCCCACCCAAAAGCACCGGAGTGGAGTATTTCAATTCCGAATGGATTCAACGGCAGGAACGCATCATTTCAATTGAGCCTCGTGACGTCCAGGCAACACTGGCGCAACTGACCTCAAGCACAGCGGCATCGGCCATCGCGCACTACCAGCCAGCCGATGTACTGGTGTGCGGGGGCGGCGCCTACAACCAGGACTTAATGCGACGCCTGGATATTCTACTGCCGGAATGTTCCATCGCATCGACTGCCCGGCACGGGCTGGAACCGGATAGTGTGGAAGCCATCCTGTTCGCCTGGCTGGCCCGCGAACGGATAGCCGGAAGACGACAGGAAACGGGCCCAATCACCGGGGCAGACGCATCGATACTACTGGGAGATGTCTTCAGTCCTGATCCTGTCACCTGAAAATCCCCGACTCACGCGGAGTAAACAAGCAGGGCTGGAGGTTCGCGCCGGGGCCGCGATTTGATTTTGGAAATGCCATAATGTTCCGTGAACCCATGAAAAAACAGGCTTTCACATGAACCTGCTCCTGAATGTCATCTGGCTGATCCTCGGTGGCTTTATCGTTGTCATTGCCTACCTGCTCGGCGGCATTTTGCTCTGCCTGACCATCATCGGTATTCCTTTCGGCATTGCGTGCTTCAAGCTGGCCGGCCTGGCCTTGGCGCCTTTTGGACGGGAAATTCGGGAAAAGGAGCCACCCGGTGGCGCGGTGGCAGTGATCATGAATGTTATCTGGATCATTCTGCCCGGTCTCGAACTCGCGACCTTTCACCTGTTGATGGCCCTGCTGCTCGCAATCACAATCGTTGGCCTCCCACTGGCTGCACAGCACCTCAAAATGGTCAGACTGGCGCTTTTGCCCTTCGGTTTTGAAGTCAGAGACATGCCCTCGTGAGTGATCAGCCATGGTCCAGGCTGATTTCCGAGTGGTTCGGGGACACACTGGCCGACCCCGCTTCCATCCCCAACAGGATGGAGTTCTGGTTTTCGTCAGACCCTGAGCGCGACCGCCAACTGTCTGCACTCTTCGATGGCCTGGTGGAGGAGTGTGCCACAGGTAAGCAATATCGCTGGCTGGACGAACCCGAAGGCCGCCTGGCCCTGATCATCGCGCTCGACCAGTTACCGCGCAACCTATCCCGTGGCACCCCGCGCGCCTTTGCCCATGATCCCTACACAGCAGCCCTGTGCCTAGCCGCGGCCCACACCGGGCAGGACCAGGAATTGCTGCCAGTGCAGCGGGCTTTCCTCTACATGCCGCTACAGCACCTGGAAGATCTGCAGGCACAGGAAGCAGGCGTGCAACTATACGATCGACTGGCCACGGAAAATCCCCAATGGCCAGTATTCGCAGAAAGATTCGCATCCTTCGCCCGATTGCACCGCGACATCATCGGCCGCTTCGGCCGCTTCCCCCACCGCAACGCAATACTTAGCCGCGAAAGCACCACAGAAGAAGCCGAATACCTGGCCGGAGAAGCCCCCACCTTCGGTCAATAGCCCCGGAATGTAGGAGCGAGCCTTGCTCGCGATTTGTAGGAGGCCGCCATGCGGGCGACCGGTGTTCCATTCGGAGGTTCTTTTTGAACGCAGTGCTGGCATACAGCGGCCTCCTACTTGTTCCAGGGGGCTACTTTGATGAGCATCAGCATGCCGGGGATGGCAAAGGCGGTGCACAGCAGGAAGAAACCGGTATAGCCCATGGCTTCGATCAGGAAGCCGGTGCTGGCGTTGGCGAAAGTTCGGGGAATGGCGATAAAACTGGTGAACAGCGCGAATTGAGTCGCTGTGAATGCGCGACTGGTTTCGCGTGCGATGAATGCGGTCAGGGCGATCGTGCCCAGGCCCACGCCCAGGTATTCAGCAGCGACCACGGCAAAAAGCCCGGTCGGGGTGTGACCCGCCGTACTGAGCCAGACAAAACCGAGAATAGTTGTCAACTGGATCAGGCCGAACAGCCACAGCGCACGATTGATGCTCAGCTTCAGCATCAAAATGCCGCCCAGGATACCACCGCCGATACCGAAGCTCAGGCCGGCAAACTTGGCGATGGTGCCGATCTCGGTCAGGCTGTAACCCATATCCAGGTAGAACGGCGTGGCCAGCGCGGTGGCCATGTTGTCACCCAGCTTGTACAGAAACATGAAGGCCAGGATGGCCAGTGCGGAAGCAATGCCGTCGCGTGAAATGAACTCACGGAACGGGCCGATGACCGCATCACGCAGGGTGTGTGGGGCAATCGCATCATCGCTGACTTCTCTGATAACCAGGGTCGTCACGATTCCCACGCCCATGAACGCCGCCGTGATCCAGAACGTCACCGGCCAGGGTAGATTGTCGGCCAGAATGAAAGCGAGCGAACCGGGAACCAGAGAAGCAAGACGATAGGCATTGACAAAAAAGGAGGTGCCCGTGCCCAGCTCATCGTCGGCCAGCAATTCTCTTCGATAGGCGTCCACCACAATATCCTGGCTGGCGGAAAACAGGGAAATGACAAACACCGTCACAACGATCAGAGTCAGTGATTGTGTTGGATCAGACTGCCCCAGAAGGCCGATGGACAGGAAAAGAGCAATCTGTGTAATCAGAGCCCAGCCACGACGGCGGCCGAGAAAGGGCAGGCGGAACCGGTCCATCAGGGGTGACCACAGAAACTTCCAGGTGTAAGGCAGTGAGACCAGTGAAAACAGCCCGATGGTGGCAAGATCCACGCCACTGCTGCGCAGCCAGCCCGGTACCAGCTGGATCAAAACATATAAAGGCATGCCTGAACTGAAGCCCAGGAACAGGCAAACCAGCATCCTGCGATTGAACAGTATTTCCTTCCAGTCGCGCTGTTGAAGCGTGGTCAAGGATTCCCGACCCTGATGGTGAAGTCATAGTCCATGATCAGCGGTGAATGATCCGAGAACCGCTGGTCTTTGTATATTTCTGCCCTGCCGGCCTTTTCCCCGATGGACGGCGTGGTGATCTGGTAATCGATACGCCACCCGGTGTTATTGTCCCAGGCCCTGCCCCGGTTCGACCACCAGGTGTATTGTTCTTCCCTCTGATCGACCTGGCGAAAGGCATCGCACATTCCGACCGGGCCGAAGACTTCGTCCAGCCAGGCACGCTCTTCCGGCAGGAAACCGGAATTTTTCTGATTGCCGCGCCAGTTTTTTATGTCAATTTTTTTGTGGGCGATATTCCAGTCACCACAAATGATGTACTGACGGCCATCCCGCGCCATTTCTTCCAGCCGGGGCTGTAGAAAGTCCATGGATTCGTATTTGAATTGTTGTCGCTCCTCTTTGGAGGAACCCGATGGCAGGTAGAGCGAGACGACGCTCAGGTCTTCGATGTCCACTTGCAGCCAGCGTCCCTCATTATCCATCGGCTGCCAGCCTATACCGTGCTGGACCCGGTCAGGCTCATGCCGGGAATAAATGGCGACGCCGCTGTAGCCCTTCTTCTCCGCATCGTGGTAGTAAACGTGATATCCCTCAGGGGAAAACACGGGATCCACCAGTTGGTGAAATTGCGCCTTGGTTTCCTGGATGCAGACTACATCGGCATCCTGCCCGGCCAGCCATTCAAAGAAGCCTTTCCTGGCCGCCGCTCGAATGCCGTTGGCGTTTAGCGTGATGATGCGCATGTTTCATTGCTCCTGATGACAGCACGTAAAATTGCGGGCAAGCATAACATTGTGCATACTTTAACCTGCATAATGCACCGGCATCCCCGATGCATGAATGGAATGGATTCTATGCTGCAGGAATACAAAACCAGATTTTTTGACCTTGCACTGAGGAAAGGCAACCTCAGTTTTGGGAGTTTCACCCTCAAGTCCGGGCGAATCAGTCCCTATTTTTTCAATGCCGGTGGTTTTGACGACGGCGCCTCGCTCAGTGAACTAGCCGCCTGTTATGCCGCTGCCATCATCCGTCGCGCATTGATTTCGACATGCTGTTCGGCCCGTCCTACAAGGGTATCCCCCTTGCCGCAGCCACCGTCATTGCCTTGAATGACAGCCACGGGCGCAATGTACCCTATGCATTCAACCGCAAGGAAGCCAAGGATCACGGCGAGGGCGGTTTGATCGTCGGCGCACCACTGGCCGGCAAAGTCCTGATCATTGATGATGTGATCTCAGCCGGCACTTCTGTCCGCGAATCCATCGCCATCATCAACACCGCGGGCGCCCAGCCGGCGGGAATTGCCATCGCTCTCGACCGGCAGGAACGCGGCAGTGGCGAACTGTCAGCCGCACAGGAAGTCAAACAGGAATATGGCATACCCTGCTCGGCCATCGCCGGCCTTGATGATCTCATCACTTTCCTCGAAGTGTCCGGAAATGACGCGATCGAACTCACCGCCATACAACGATATCGTGAAGACTATGGAACATAAAATCAGCAAAGTAATTATCTCAATCATGCTCTTTGGAGCCGCCATGATGGCCACAGGATCTGTCCTGGCCCAAAAGGTTTATCGCTGGGTAGACGAAAATGGCGAGGTGCATTACACCCAGAGCCTGCCCCCGGATTTTCAGGATAAGAAACATGATGTTCTGGATGAACGAGGGATTGTACGGGAAGAGAATAAGAGCCTGGTACCTACCCCCCCGCCTCCCAAGCCCAAAAAAGAGGACGATCCGATGGAATTGCCGCGCGATTCGTCCGGTATGGAACGCCCGAAAGCCCTATATTCTGAAAAGGAAATGAAGGAAAAGATGGACCGCTTCCTGATGCTCCGCTACGACTCAGAGCAGGAAATCCTGGATGCCATGACTGTCGAGATCAATCAGCTCGAATACGACCGCCGCCTGCTGCAAAAATCCCGCGACAGCATGTACGAAGCTTACCGTGGCCAGGTCAAACAGGCCGCCAACCGCCAGAGATCCGGCACGGAAGTTGATTCGGAAGCAATCACATCCATTATGGGTTTACAGGCCCGCCTGGAAAGTAATGAAGGCTCCCTGAATGGGTTGAAAGCCAGGGAAGAAGAGATTACAAAGAATTTCAACGCCGAGCTGGAGCGCTACCGCTACCTGGTTGAAAAATGGTCGGAGGATGCCTGAAAGCCGGAGATTTTCCGGCCTGGCCGTGTGAAGCATGTTTACCCGCTGTCCGGCCTGCCACACGGTTCACCCGCTGAATGCCGCCCTGCTGGCACAGGGCGCCGGCAAATACCGCTGCGGCAAATGCAATAAAATCAGCAACGCGCTAGATTCCCTGTTCGATGAATGGCCTGAGCCCGGCGCCAGCGCCGCAGCAAAGGGTAACGTTCCGGAGCTGGGAATTTCCATCGACCTGAAGGCGCCGAGAGACGCCGAATTTTCCGCAAAGGAGAATCCTGTCGCCGAAGAAGGCGCCGGGGACGCCGGCCCCGTGCGCAAAGGAATGCTGGTGCGCATCGCCTGGATTTTCGCCGCACTGGCTCTGCTGGTCGTCACGGTGATCAATGTGACTGATGTTTTCCGGCAGCCATTGCAGGAAAACGCCGCGCTTCAGAAAAGCCTGGTCAAAATGGGCATCAGGGAATCTGTGCCGGAATCACCCTACCGCGACCTCAGCAAGATCCATCTGATAACGAGCGAAATGCGCAGCCACCCGGGCCGTGCAGACGCCTTGCGTCTGAGCGCCACTATCATCAACCAGGCGAGCAGGCGTCAAGCCTACCCGGTTCTGGAAGTCATCTTGCTGGATCCCAACGGCGAGGCACTGGCCAGCCGGCAGTTCGAGCCCTTTGAGTACCTGGCCGAAAACGCCGATATCGAGGCCGGCATGACGCCGAAAGCCTACCTGTCCGTGGTCCTCGACTTGGCCGATCCGGGTAACCAGGCAGTCGGCTTCGAATTCAAAATCCAATAACGATTCAGGTCTGTCAAACGGCGTCCTTTGTGGTAGGGTTAGAGGTTCCGATCGAGCACTAAAAAACAGGGTAAGCACGAACCCGATGTCCACAAAATCAGTCACCGAAACTGCCGCAGAGCAGGTTTATCCCATCACTTTGAGACAGTACGTCCAGGACGCCATCCGGCTTTACCTGGAAGACATGGGGCAATCTCAACCGGAGTGTCTTTACCAGACGCTACTTGCGGAAGTCGAGCCCCCGTTGATTGAAGAGGTTTTGCGTTACACCCGTGGTAATCAGTCAAAGACCGCCAGGATACTCGGCATTACCAGAAACACGCTCCGAACCAAATTGAACCGGTACGATATCCCGGTCACGAACGGTAACAACTGAAACAAAGGCGCTGTTCACATTCCTGATTCTGCATTCCCGGTAAATGAAAATTATGAACGACTCCCCCAAACGATTGGCATTAATCAGTGTGTCGGACAAGACCGGCATCATTGAATTCGCAGGCATGCTGTGCAACATGGGTTACGGCCTGTTGAGCACTGGTGGCACCGCAAAGGCATTGGCGCAAGCCGGGCTGGCAGTCGCAGAGGTATCCGATCACACTGGCTCACCCGAAATCATGGGCGGCCGCGTGAAAACACTGCACCCGAGGGTGCACGGCGGATTGCTCGGCAGACAAGGCGTGGACGATGCCGTCATGGCCGAGCAGGACATTCCGCGTATCGACATGGCGGTGATCAACCTGTATCCCTTCGAGTCCGTCACCGGCAAACCCGACTGCAGCTTCGATGACGCCATCGAAAACATCGATATCGGCGGGCCTGCGATGGTGCGATCAGCGGCCAAGAATTTCGAATCCGTGGCAATCGTCACCAGCCCTGACCAGTACGCAACAGTCGCACAGCAACTGGAGGCCGGCTCGGGTGAACTGGACCGGAAAATTCGCTTTGACCTGGCGGTAGCGGCGTTCAACCGCGTTGCCCAATATGACGACGCAATCAGTAATTACCTGTCATCAATTGAAGAAGATGGCCATTGCGGTGCATTTCCAAAACAGGCCAATAGTTGCTTCGTCAAGATGGCCGACCTGCGCTACGGTGAGAACCCGCACCAACAGGCCGCATGGTACCGGGATCTGAGCCCGGCTGACGGCAGCCTGGCCACCGCGCGCCAGCACCAGGGCAAGGAGCTTTCCTACAACAACATCGCGGATGCGGATGCCGCCTGGGAATGCGTGCGCCAGTTTGACCAGGCCGCCTGCGCCATCATCAAACACGCCAATCCCTGTGGCGTGGCTATTGCTGACGGCCCGGCAGCGGCTTACGACATGGCCTTCGCAACAGACAGTACCTCTGCTTTTGGCGGGATCATCGCTTTTAACCGGACGCTGGATGCTTCCACCGCGGCCACCATCATCGATCGTCAGTTTCTGGAGCTGTTGATTGCACCCGCCTACGACCGGGATGCGTTGGCTTTGCTGGAAGCGAAGAAAAATATCCGCGTACTGGAGATTGCGGGGGGGCGAGCTACGCCACAGCAGGAAAGCAAACGCATCGGCAGCGGATTGCTGATTCAGACCTCCGATCTTCATCAGTTGACGCGGGATGACTGCCGTGTCGCCACCAGGCGACAGCCCGGCGAGGAGGAATGGCAGGATCTCATGTTTGCATGGAAAGTCGCGCGCATGGTCAAGTCAAATGCCATTGTGTACGTGGCCGGTGGCCGTACTGTTGGCATCGGCGCGGGCCAGATGAGCCGGGTGGATTCAGCCCGCATCGGCCGCTGGAAAGCACAGGATGCCGGCCTGCCCATCGAAGGTGCTGTGATGGCTTCTGATGCCTTTTTCCCATTCCGTGACGCCATCGATACGGCGGCCGAGGCGGGCATCCGAACCGTGATTCAACCCGGCGGATCCATGCGCGACGAGGAAGTCGTCGCCGCGGCGGACGAGCATGGCATGGCCATGGTATTAACGGGTATCAGGCATTTCAGGCACTAGACACAAAAATGGCGGCATATCCAAAATGAAGGTGCTTGTAGTTGGCAGCGGCGGACGCGAACATGCACTGGCCTGGCGGGCAGCACAATCCGCAAACGTGGACCAGGTATTTGTAGCACCGGGTAATGCCGGTACAGCCCGGGAATCAGGTGTCGAAAACCTGGCCATGTGTGCAAATGATCTGGATGGTCTGCTCAACTTTGCCCGCGAGCAGGGTATCGGGCTCACCATCGTGGGGCCTGAAGATCCGCTGGTCGCCGGCATCGTAGATCGCTTCAGCGCAGCGGGCCTGCACTGCTTCGGCCCTTCCGCGGCGGCAGCGCAATTGGAAGGATCCAAGGCTTTCGCCAAGGACTTCATGTCCCGTCACGGCATCTCGACCGCCGCTTACGGAAAATTCACCGAAGTCGATCCTGCGATCAGCTTCATCCGTAAGCACGGAGCGCCTATCGTGGTCAAGGCGGATGGGCTGGCGGCCGGCAAAGGCGTGATCGTCGCGCGCACAGAAGGCGAGGCCGAAGCAGCCGTGCTCGACATGCTGGCGGGAAATGCTTTCGGCGAAGCGGGTCACCGGGTGGTCATCGAAGAATTCCTGGAAGGCGAAGAGGCCAGCTACATTGTCATGGCCGATGGTAAAAACATACTGCCGCTGGCCACCTCGCAGGACCACAAGGCGGTAGGCGATGGCGATCTGGGGCTCAATACCGGCGGCATGGGCGCTTATTCGCCGGCAACGATCGTGGATGATGCCATGCACCGCAGGGTCATGGATGAAGTGATCCGTCCGGTTATCGAGGGAATGGCTGCAGACGGCGCACCTTTCACGGGCTTTCTCTATGCCGGCCTGATGATCTCAGCGCAGGGCGAACTGGATGTCCTGGAGTTCAATGTCCGCTTCGGAGACCCCGAAACACAACCCCTACTGATGCGTCTGCAGTCGGACCTGCCGAACCTGTGCCTGGCAGCCATAGAAGGGCGTCTGGATCGGGAGCAGGCGCAATGGGACGAACGGGCCTGCCTGGGCGTGGTCATGGCTGCCGGGGGGTATCCGCTGAAGTACGAAAAAGGCCAGCTCATCGGCGGACTGGACAGTAATTTCCCCACTCATGTCAAAGTCTTTCATGCCGGTACCGCATCCAGCGAAGAAGGCATCGTCACAGCCGGCGGCCGTGTGCTGTGCGTCTGTGCGCTCGGCGCCAGCGTGACCGAAGCCCAGTCTGAAGCCTATCGTGCCTGCGCAGAAATTCACTGGGACGGTGCCTTCAACCGTGGCGATATCGGTTATCGCGCCATCGCGAGAGAGAAAACTCGCTAGTGGATGTATCCCACCTGCTGGATGAACTGAACGAACCCCAACGCGAGGCTGTCGCGGCGAGTGACGGCCACGTTCTGGTTCTGGCCGGCGCCGGCAGCGGCAAGACCCGCGTCCTGGTTCACCGACTGGCGTGGCTGATCCAGGTCGATCATGTTTCACCACTCGGGATACTTGCGGTGACCTTTACCAACAAGGCAGCCGGGGAAATGCGCGAGCGCAGCGGCAAGCTGCTGCAGGTATCCACCCGTCCCTTGTGGATCGGTACCTTTCATGGCATCGCTCACCGCCTGCTGCGCATGCACTGGAAAGAGGCCGGTCTGCCGGAGACCTTCCAGATCCTGGATTCCGAAGATCAGCAACGCCTGCTGCGCCGGATCATCCGTGAGGAAGGCATGGACGAAGCCCACTGGCCCGCCCGCCAGGCGCAATGGTTCATCAACGCCCGCAAGGACGAAGGCGAACGGCCGCAAAACATCGAGCATCTGGATCACCCGGTCACTTCGACCTGGGTGCACATTTACCAGCGTTATCAGGATTACTGCAAGCGGGGCGGCCTGGTTGATTTCGCCGAACTGCTGTTGCGCGCACACGAACTCTGGCTGGAGCAACCGGCGGTGCTCGATCACTATCGGAAGCGGCTTCAACACCTGTTGATCGATGAATTCCAGGATACCAATGCCATCCAGTACGCCTGGCTGCGCATGCTGGCCGGCAACAGCGGCCGGGTTTTCGTGGTGGGCGATGACGACCAGTCAATCTACGGCTGGCGCGG
>PVMS01050336.1_pt1 | contig 14555 bp, 12 predicted proteins | sample 1853461 | NCBI WGS metagenome assembly PVMS01 (sample SAMN08582032, study PRJNA380276) | Marine sediment metagenome, whole genome shotgun sequencing project. | isolation source: ocean sediment barecode stripped | collected 2017 | reverse complement strand
TTTTTTTTTTCGTGTGGTCCCTGTTGGCTTTCGCGGCCATCGGAATCACGTATCTGATACTTGAACCCGACCTGCCGGATGTGGAGACCCTGCGCGATGTTCAGCTTCAGGTTCCACTTCGCGTGTTCAGCGCAGACGGAAAACTGCTCGGCATTTTTGGTGAGAAAAGGCGTATTCCGGTCACGATAGACGAAATTCCGGAGCTGATGAAAAAAGCCTTCCTCGCGAGCGAAGATGCCCGGTTTTATGAGCATCCTGGCGTTGACTACCAGGGAATTTCGCGCGCGGCCTGGTCTCTGCTGATCACTGGCGAAAAAACCATCGGGGGCAGCACAATCACTCAACAGCTGGCCAGGAACTTCTTCCTGACTTCGGAAAAAACCTTCACCAGAAAAATCAAGGAAATATTCCTCGCACTGAAGATTGAGCAGCAACTTGGCAAGGACCAGATACTCGAACTTTACCTGAATAAAATTTTCCTGGGTTATCGGGCATATGGCGTTGGCGCAGCGGCCGAAGTCTACTACGGCAAGTCCACCAGGCAGCTATCACTGGCACAGTGCGCCATGATCTCCGCACTGCCAAAAGCACCCTCAAGAGTCAATCCCATCAAAGCGCCTGAGCGAGCGCTGGAGCGGAGAAACTATGTGCTCAACCGCATGCTTGAACTGGGCTATATCGACGAAACCCAGCATGGAGCAGCCATCAAAGAGACCGACCGCGCGTTTTACCACGGGGCCATCGCTGAAATTTCAGCACCGTATGTAGCCGAAATGGTCAGGGTCAAATCTCTGCGCCTGCTCGGCTCCAAAGCCTACACGGGCGGCTACAATGTGGTCACTACGATCGACAGCGCTCTGCAGACCGCGGCCAATCTCGCAGTTGACAATGGGCTGGAGGAATACGACCAACGGCATGGTTTCCGCGGTCCGGAAGCCCACATCGACCTGGCGGACAGGCAAACAACCCGGTCCTGGAACGAGGCGCTGAAGCCCTATCGGCCGATTTCTGGCCTGGAACCGGGCCTTGTGCTCGAGGTAGAAGATGAGCTCGCTCTGGTCTACCTGCGAAACAATCAAACGATTGCACTCACCCTGGAAGAGATGAAGTGGGCCGCGCCATTCATCAGTCGTGACAGGAAGGGTAAAGCACCCAAAACAGTAAGCGATGTCATGGTGCCCGGAGATATCATTCGCAGCCGCTTACACGATGATGGAACGTGGAAGCTGGGACAGTTGCCGGAAGTTGAAGCCGCTCTGGTTTCAGTCGACCCCAGGAGTGGTGATATCAAGGCGCTCGTTGGCGGCGCAGACTTTACCCGCAGCAAATTCAATCGCGTCACCCAGGGGCGCAGACAGCCGGGATCCAGCTTCAAGCCTTTCATCTATTCAACCGCCCTGGAGCGCGGATTCACAGTGGCAAGCCTGGTGAATGACGCCCCCATCGTGATCGAGGACAAGGAACTCGAAAGAACATGGAAGCCTCAGAATTTCAGTCAAAAATTCTATGGCCCTACGCGTCTCAGGGAAGCCATGGTCAAATCACGCAACCTGGTCTCCATCCGCCTGCTGCGAGATATCGGGATCGAGTATGCCAGGGAGTACATTACGCAGTTTGGCTTCCAGCTCAAAGAGCTCCCGGCGAATCTCACCATGGCGCTTGGCAGCGCTTCTCTTACACCGCTGTCCATGGCTCGCGGCTACTCGGTATTTGCCAATGGAGGCTACCTGGTAAAGCCACAGTTCATCCGTTCAATCACGGATGCTTCCGGTCAGCTTGTCTATGAGACCCAGCCAGCCATCATTTGTGATGCTTGCGTGGAGGATCTGGAAGCCGAGGTCACTGAACCTGTTGAGGATGTGCCCGCAGAGCCTGAATTCCGGCCACTGGGTATTGCAACAAACTCCCAGGGACTGGAAGTAATCGAAAAAGGCTCAGGTGAACGCAGAGCTTTATCAAAGCGGGAAAGCCCTTATGCGACAAAGGCCATATCACCTCAAAACGCCTACCTGGTCCGATCCATGATGATGGATGTTGTCCGTCGTGGAACCGGCGTGCGAGCCATGCAACTGGGCCGCAATGACCTGGCGGGAAAGACTGGAACGACGAATGAACAGCGTGATGCATGGTTTTCCGGCTACAACGACCACCTCGTGACCTCGGTGTGGGTAGGATTTGACAATCATGAACCTCTGGGCAGAAGGGAGCTTGGTGGCCGTGCCGCGCTGCCCGTCTGGATGGAGTTCATGAAAGTCGCACTCGAAGGCGTGGAGGATAAACCTCCGCTCATGCCCGAAGGCCTGGCCCAGGCCAGGATAGATCCGGATTCCGGATTGCTTGCAAGACTTGATAATGACGATGCAATCATGGAAATATTCCAGGCAGGAAGGCTGCCGTCGATGGAACAAGTTTCAGGAGGAGAAGGGGAGGATGTCTCAGCAGAAGAAGACCCGTACGAAATCTACTGAGCGATTGAGCACCAGGTTCAGGCAGATTCGCATGGAAATAGCAGCCGAAGCTGCCCGTATCATCGCCACGGAAGGTCAGCGTAACTATCATGCCGCGAAGAAAAAGGCCGCTGAAAGGGTGGGTGTCAGTGAGCGCCTGGCCCTGCCCAGCAATATTGAAGTCAAGGAAGCACTGAGCTGCTACCAGGCTCTCTACGGGGGCAGCGCGCACCATGACAACCTGGAAAGACTACGCACGATCGCCATTCGGGCCATGCTGCTGCTGGCGGAATTCAAACCGAGACTGGTGGGGCCTGTCCTGGATGGCACCGCAGACGAGCATTCCCGGGTCGCGTTACACGTATTTTGTGACTCCCCGGATTTTCTTGTCCTGTATTTTCTGGAAAAGGGTGCTGCTTTTCAGCAGGAACAACGGCAAATACGCTGGCACGACGGTAAGCACCGCACATTACCCATTATCCTGTTCGAACTGGATGAGACAACCATTGAACTGGGCGTTTTTGATCTCGTCAATCTGCGACAGGCGCCACCGAGCCCGATCGACGGCAAACCGCAGCAGCGCGCCAACCTGCCGGAAGTCGAAAGCCTGCTGGGCTCCCCGGATCAGGACCGGTTTTCTATGGGCACGTAATCACGTTCGATGGGGCCACTGTAAACCTGCCGGGGCCGGCTGATCTTTGTCGGCTCAGTGGCTTGTTCAAGCCACTGAGCAACCCATCCCACCGTCCTCGCAATCGCAAACATTACGGTAAACATGCTGACTGGAATATCCAGCGCCTTGTAGATAATCCCGGAATAGAAATCGACATTGGGATAGAGCTTCTTCTCGATAAAGTAGTCGTCCTCCAGGGCGATACGCTCCAGTTCCATGGCCAAATCCATCATCGGGTCATCCACGCCAATCTCCTCCAGGACTTCGTGGCATGCCTTACGGATTATGGTCGCACGCGGATCGTAATTCTTGTACACGCGATGCCCGAAACCCATCAGGCGGAAAGGGTCGCTTCTATCCTTTGCGCGCTCCACATACCTGGACACATTGGAAATGTCACCGATTTCATCCAACATCGCAAGCACAGCCTCATTCGCGCCGCCATGCGCTGGCCCCCACAGCGCTGATATACCAGCCGCGATGCAGGCATAAGGGTTGGCGCCCGTGGAGCCCACCATCCTCACGGTTGAAGTACTGGCATTCTGCTCATGATCTGCGTGCAGGATGAACAGCAGATCGAGGGCCCTGGCTGCAACCGGGTTGACTTTGTAATCCTCGGTGGGAACGGAAAACATCATGTGCAGGAAACGAGCACAGAATTTCAGGCCATTTTGAGGATAGGTCGGAGGCCAGCCCATGTAGTGCCGGTAACAGGCTGCAGCGATCGTGGGCATCTTGGCAATCATCCGCTGGGCTGCCAGCATGCGATGTTCCGGATCGTCCATGTCCATCCGGTCGTGGTAGAACGCAGCCAGGGAACCTACTACGCCAGCCATCATGGCCATGGGGTGGGCGTTGTAATGAAAACCGGATATGAAATGATTCAGTTGCTCATGAACCATCGTGTGATAGGTGATTTCCCCATCAAAGGTGGCCATTTCTTCCTCAAGTGGCAATTCGCCGTTCAATAGCAGGTATGCCACTTCGAGAAAACTGCTTTGTTCCGCCAGTTGCTCGATGGGATAGCCCCGGTAGCGCAATATCCCCTTGTTGCCATCGATATAGGTGATGCTGCTGGTACAGCTTGCTGTGGCGGTAAAACCGGGATCGTAGGTGAAATACCCCAGTGTCGACGGCAGCGCCTTGATGTCCAGCGTGGGCTCCCCTTCGGTGCCTTCAACCACTGGTAATTGCAGATCCTGACCAGTGGATTCGTCGGTTAACAACACATGCTTTTGTGACACGGATTTCTCCTGGAGTAAGCTTAAATCAAAGGGAAGGACCAGCAAGCCGGGCTTCTGCGCTCAGGGCCGATGATCATAGCACTTCGGTTGATTATCGCGCCAATATTTAATTTATTAATAATAGAAACAAAAGTACTTATGATAAAAAAGCCCGTGCAGACATCGCCTGCACGGGCTTTCAGCTGATGATTTTCTTAATAAAAACCTGGTTATTTGCCGTAACGTTTCTTGAATCGATCTACACGGCCACCGGAATCCAGCACCTTGTGCTTGCCGGTGTAAAAAGGATGCGATGCACTGGAAACCTCAACTTTTACCAGCGGGTACTCGTTACCGTCTTCCCACTTGATGGTTTCCTTGCTTTTAATTGTTGAGCGGGTCAGGAATGCAAAATCCGAAGATGTGTCCTGGAACACCACTTCTTTGTATTCGGGGTGAATGCCGGCTTTCATGACAATTCCTTAATAAAATATACACGCTTTCGCGAAAGACCGGCCAGTTTACTGATGCGGCCCGCTTATTGCAAGTGCGCAGAGGGTAAAAACATGGCCTGAATTTCATTAGTGAAGCGCCAGCCCAGGGATGTGGGTTTCAGCACTTCATGATTGTCCGTCAGCAGACCTCTGTATATCGCTTTTTCAACGCGCCCCGACACCCTGCTCCAAGCGACCCCGGTGCGTGGTGCGAACTGTTCCTTGCAGACGCCATCGCACAGGCGCAACTGGTTCAAAAAGAATTCAAAAACACGCTCTTCTTCATCGATCAAACGGTCTTCGGCCAGCCACTTTCCGGTTTGCATTGCCGCAAGCCAGGCCTTCGGAAGCCTTTGCCGGACCCTGCGCCTCACGGACTGCTCAGCAGGCAGTGTGATCTTTGAATGCGCACCTGCGCCTATTCCCAGAAAATCGCCATAACGCCAGTAATTCAGATTATGCCGGCACTGGAACCCTTCACGGGCCCATGCGGAAATCTCATACTGTATGAAGCCAGCATCCACAAGCATCGCCCCACACTGTTCCGACATGTCCCAGCTGGCTTCTTCATCCGGCAATTCTGGCGGATTGGCGTAAAAAGCGGTATTCGGCTCCAGCGTCAATTGGTAATGCGACAAATGTGAAGGCCCGCAATCCAACGCCCGGCGGACATCGTCCAGGGCACCGGCAAGCGACTGCCCGGGCAAGCCGTACATCAGGTCGATATTGAAATTATTTATGCCCGCGGAGCGGATAGACTCTACCGCCATTTCGATCTCGTCACTGCCATGGATTCTTCCAAGCCGTTGCAGTGAAGTGTTATTGAAACTCTGAGCCCCCAATGACACGCGATTAATGCCTGCTTCCCGGTATGCGCTGAAACTGCCATGTTCCGTGGTCCCGGGGTTTGCTTCCAGCGTAATTTCCGCTTGTGGACTGACGCGCATTCTTGCCCGGAAACCATCCAGCAGGCTCGAGACCCATTCCGCATCGAACAGGCTGGGCGTGCCACCACCAAAAAAAATGCTCCGGACCACTCGACCCCAGACAAGCGGCAAGTCCAGTTCCAGGTCTGCCAGCAATGCCGCGGCGTACTCTTTTACGGGTAGCTGAGACGGCGCCTGATGGGAATTGAAATCACAGTATGGGCACTTGCGCACGCACCAGGGCAGGTGGACATAAAGCGCCAGTGGTGGCAGGTCAAGCTGATCTGAATTCATCTTTCATCTGCGCACTCAGCTCTGCCAGTGCCTGCCCGCGGTGACTGAGGCTGTTCTTGACTTCCGGTGGCAGTTCGGCCGATGAACATTCCAGTGCGGGAACCCAGAAAAGCGGGTCGTAACCAAATCCGCCCTCGCCTCTGGCATGTTTCAATATGAACCCCGTCCATTTTCCTGTTGAAATCAAGGGAGCGGGGTCTTCAGCGTGCCGTACGAAGACCATGGCGCAATAAAAATGCGCACCCCGGTCCGGTTCAGGGATATCCTGCAACTCGCAAAGCAGTTTCTGCTTATTGGCCGCATCGCCGGCGTCCGCCCCGGCATAACGGGAAGAATATATTCCAGGAGCGCCGTTCAAGGCGTCAACCACCAGACCGGAATCATCCCCCAACGCTGGCGAACCGGTAATGCGGGCCGCGTGGCGGGCCTTGATCAATGCGTTTTCAACAAAACTCAGGCCATCTTCAGCCACTTCACTAACATCCCAGTCGCTCTGTGGCCGGATGGCCCAGCCGAGAGGTTCCAGCATCGAAGTTAATTCCATCAACTTGCCCGCATTGCCACTGGCGAGGACAATCAGGCGTCCTTTTCCAGTCAATTCAGGCATCCAGGGCTGCAGATTGAAAGACCATCAATTGCCGGATTCCCAACTCAGCCAGGTCCAGCATTCCGTCGAGCTCATCCCGCCGGAATGCATGTCCTTCGGCGGTACCCTGCAGCTCGATCAAAGCCTTCCCGTCTTTCATAACGACGTTCATATCGGTTTCGGCCGTTGAATCTTCATCGTAATCCAGGTCGAGAACAGGAACATCACCAACAATACCCACCGATACCGCAGCAACCTGCCCGTGAATCGGATCCTTGCGAATTTCACCTTTTTCCATCAGCCACCGGCAGGCGTCTACCAACGCGATGTAAGCACCCGTTATGGCCGCAGTCCGGGTACCACCATCGGCCTGCAAAACGTCGCAATCAAGCGTAATGGTGCGCTCACCCAGGGCTTCCAGGTCTACAACCGCCCTTAGCGATCGCCCGATCAATCGCTGTATTTCCAGTGTTCGTCCACCTTGCTTGCCACGGGCCGCCTCTCTCGCCATGCGACTATTCGTCGACCGTGGAAGCATGCCGTACTCCGCGGTCACCCAGCCCCTCCCCTGCCCACGCAGGAACGGCGGTACGCGGCCCTCCACGGAAGCGGTGCATAAAACGTGGGTGCCTCCGCAACGAATAAGTACAGAACCCTCTGCGTGGCGTGTAAAATTACGTTCGATCCTGATCTGACGAAGTTCATCCGGTTGTCGGCCGCTGGGTCTCATGTGTTTTCCTGTGTTGAATTGGGGATTCAATATACGGGCTGGCGCTGACGTGGTCTCGATTTGACGGTAACATTGTGCCGGGCCATCCAAAAGACAACTTAGCCAGGGGATTCAAAATGCACAAAACAGGCGTCAATTCATGATCCATAGCATGACCGGCTTCGCCAGTGCGGAGCGCCAGTACGATTTCGGCCGGCTGGCCTGGGAAGTCCGTTCGGTAAATCACCGCTACCTCGAAATTGGCTTTCGTGTACCGGAGGAATTCCGCGCGCTTGAACCTGAAATCCGGCGAATTCTTGGCTTGCATTTAAGCCGGGGCAAAGTCGACGCCACACTCCGGTATACGCCGGCAGCGGCAGTGAACAGCTCCAGCCTGGCCTTGAATTCGGATTTGGCCGCCAGCCTGCTGAAACTGCACAAAGAGCTGCAGAACCTCAGCGAGGTGGATCAGGAACCGGACCTGCAATCACTTTTACGATGGCCCGGCGTTGTAGAGGAGCAAGCGCCGGATCCGCAACCCCTGCGCGAAGCGGCTGCAAACTTGCTGGCGGAAGCAGCCAGTGATTTACAGGCAGCCCGGGGCCGCGAAGGAGAGCAGTTGGATCTGGCCATTCGTCAACGCCTGGACGGGGTTGAAAAATGGGTCAGCCAGATCCGTGAATGGTTGCCTGAGATCCGCGAGTCTCTGCGCCAGAAACTACTCGGTCGTGTGGAAGATCTGCAACAGCCCCTGGAACCCGGACGCCTTGAGCAGGAAGTGGCTTTTCTTGCCCAGAAAATTGATGTAGACGAAGAACTGGACCGTCTGTCTGCTCACGTCAAGGAAACACTGCTTGTCCTGCAGCGCGATGACCCCGTCGGCCGCCGGCTGGATTTCCTGATGCAGGAATTCAACCGTGAATCAAATACACTCAGCTCCAAATCTGTGGACAAACGAACGACCCAGGCCTCGGTCGAGCTCAAAGTGTTGATCGAACAGATGAGGGAGCAGGTTCAGAATATTGAATAAGCCAGGGACCAGTACTGTCAGGCTTTATGTTGTTGCGGCCCCATCCGGTGGCGGGAAAACCAGCCTGATCAATGCACTGCTTAAACAAGATGACCGGGTCGCGCTCTCGGTGTCCTTCACCACGCGCAGTCCGCGTCCCGGTGAAAAAGATGGCGTCCACTACCATTTTGTGGATGACCCGGAATTCATCCGGCTGATCGGGCAAAATGCTTTTCTTGAGCACGCTGAAGTATTCGGCCATCGCTATGGCACCGCACGCGACCAGGTGCAAAACAAGCTGAATGCAGGTTTCGCTGTACTGCTCGATATTGATTGGCAGGGCGCCCGGCAGCTCCGGGAGTCATTCCCTTCCTGTTGCACCATCTTCATCCTGCCACCTTCGCTGGAGGTGCTAAGAAATCGTCTCTCCCGGCGCGGCCAGGACAGTGAGGAGGTGATTGACCGGCGCATGATGGAAGCCCGGGTGGAAATATCGCACTGGGATGAATTTGAACACCTGATCATCAATGACAACTTTGATGAAGCGCTGGCGGATCTGCAGTCCATAGTGCGTACCGGCAGTCCGCTCAGGCTGGGCTACGCAGATCGTTATCATGATCTGCTGGCAGAGTTGCTGGAAAATGGATAAAATGGCAGGTTCAGCCCGAGGTTCACGAACCCGGACAGAGCAAACAAATTTCAAACACAGTGAGATGGAATAAACAGATGGCACGAATTACAATAGAAGACTGCCTCGATAACGTCGACAGCCGTTTCGAGCTCGTATTGACAGCGACCAAGCGCGCCCGCCAAATCGCCAATGGCGCCGAACCGATGGTAGAGGAAGAAAATGACAAGCCCACAGTGATCGCGCTGCGCGAGATTGCAGAAGGGTTTATCAATGCCGAAAGAGTTGACGTCATCCAGGCTGAGATCGAAGCGGCCGAAGCATTTGCCATTGACCCCGAGGATGACGACCTCACGCCCTGATCCTGCTGCAAGCCGAGGGATTAGCAAGCCCATGGCGGAAGCTACAGAATACCCCGACCCCGTTCTGAAGCTCAGTGAGTTACTTGATACCTATCTTGACCCTGAAAAAGTCGCAATCATTCTGCAGGCTTATGAAGTCGGCAGTGAAGCGCATGACGGGCAGACCCGGAAAACCGGGGAACCCTACATCTGGCACCCGGTCGCGGTTGCCAGGATTCTGGCCAATATGCGCATGGATCATGTCAGTATTGCTGCCGCCATACTGCACGATACCATCGAAGACACGCAGCTCACCAAGATAGATATAGTCCAGCAATTCGGCGAAGAAATCGCCGACCTCGTGGATGGCGTGACCAAGCTGGACAAGATGAAGTTCCGCACCCGCATCGAGGCTGATGCGGAAAGCTTCCGCAAACTCATGCTCGCCATGTCACGCGATCTGCGCGTGATTTTTATCAAACTGGCGGACCGCCTGCACAACATGCGCACGCTCGACAGCATGACGCTTGAGTCACGGCGGCGTATTGCCCGGGAAACGCTCGATATCTATGCGCCCATCGCCGATCGCCTCGGCATGAACAGCATGAAGCACGAGTTGGAGGACATGGGTTTCGCCAACCTGTATCCATGGCGCTACCGCACCATAACTGAGCACCTCGATGCGATGACCGGGCACCGGGAGGAAATCGTCACTAATATCATGGGCGCGCTCGGAGAAAAAATGAACGAGGCCAACGTGCCCTGCCGCATCACCGGCCGGCAGAAATCCCCTTATAGCATTTACAAAAAAATGCTGGCCAAGGACCTGTCATTCTCTGAAGTTACCGACTTCTATGCCTTTCGCATCATTACCCGGAAGGAGGCGCATTGTTATCTGGCCCTGGGCGCTGTCCACAGCCTGTATCAGCCCAAGCCCGGCCGCTTCAAGGACTTTATCGCACTGCCAAAGGCCAATGGCTACCAGTCGTTGCACACCATCCTGAACCGCCCCTACGGACTGCCAATCGAGCTCCAGATTCGGACCGAGGGAATGGACATGATGGCAAGCAAGGGCGCAGCGTCACACTGGCAATATAAAACCGGTGAAGCTTCCAATGGCAGTGCGCAGGTCCGCGCACGGGAGTGGCTGATGCAACTGGTTGAAGTTCAGCGGCACACGGGGGACTCACTGGAGTTTCTCGATCACGCGAAATCCGACCTTTTTCCTGATGAAATTTTCGTCTTCACACCGAAGGGAAAGATTATCGATTTGCGCCAGAACGCCACTGCACTTGATTTCGCTTACGCCATCCATACCGACGTAGGCAATCACACCAGCAATGCACTGGTCGACAAGGTGGAAGTTCCACTTTCTACCCGTTTGGCCAACGGCCAGACTGTCAGAATAGTTACTGACCCCGAGGTCCAGCCGCGGCCGGAATGGCTGGAGTTCGTGGCAACCGCGCGCGCCCGCACGGCAATCAGGCATTATCTCAAGAGCTTGCGCCAGGAAGATACCGTAGCGCTGGGCCTGCGATTACTTGAAAAAGCCCTGAATGCACGTTGCAGTTCGGTTGAAGCCGTAACACCAAAACGCTGGAAATCTTTTCTTGTACAAAACCATTTCAGCCGCCAGGAAGACCTGTTTCACGACCTGGCCCTGGGTTCCACGCTGGCCAATTTTGTGGCGGTAAAACTCGCGCCTGACTCCAGCCTGTTCCCGGATGACAAGGACGCGGAGGAAGCCCTCACCATAGCGGGGTCGGAGGACAGCGCCGTCAGTTTCGGCGCCTGCTGTCAGCCAGTCCCGGGCGACAAAATTATGGCCTTTGTGTCAAGCGACAGGGGGGTTGTGATTCATCGGGTAAACTGCAGGAACGTGCGTGAATTCCGAAAACACCCCGATCGCTGCGTAAACGTGGACTGGGCGCCAATCACCAAGGGGCTGTTCCCGGTTGCTGTCCGTATCATAGCCCTCAACACACCGGGCGTACTGGCCAACATCTCCACCAGTATCGGTGAGGCTGGCAGTAATATTGAAACGGTAGCGCAACCTGAAGCCAACCCGGAGACGGCGACATTGTTATTCACAATCAGCGTGAAGGACCGCACTCACATGGCGCGGGTTATACGCAGGCTCAGGAGAAACAGTAACGTGATCCGGGTAAACCGGGTCGGCTGAAAAAAGCAGAGGGAAAAATGAAGAAACAAATTATCAGCACCAACGAGGCGCCGGCGGCTATCGGCACATATTCACAGGCCACACGTCACGGCAACACCGTCTATCTTTCCGGCCAGATCCCCCTGGATCCGGTCAGCATGGAAATAGTCGATGGGGAAATCGACGCACAGATTCATCGTGTTTTCCTGAACCTGCGGGCTGTCAGCGAAGCAGCGGGCGGAACACTGGACGATATTTTCAAACTGAACGTATACCTTACGGACATGGCCCACTTCCCTTTTGTAAACACCATCATGGCTGAGTATTTCACGGAACCATACCCGGCCCGGGCTGCTGTTGCAGTGGCTGCCCTGCCGCGCGACGTTCAGGTGGAAATGGATGCTGTTCTGGGGCTTTGAATTATGCCTGCATTTCGTTGAAATCCTCAAGAAAACAAGCAAAGCCCGGCGAAACTCATGCAATATGCGGGCTTACGGTTCCTACGCTCCGGCAGTTGCACGGTGTGGGACCACGGCTCGAATCATCCCTGGGGCAACTTGGAATATCTACAGTCCAGGAACTTCTGTTTCACCTTCCGTTCCGCTACGAAGACCGGACACGAATCCTGCCAATAGGCAGCCTGTACCCCGGGGCCCAGGCACAGGTGGAAGGCTATGTCGAACACTCTGCTATTGTCAGGGCGCGAAGGTCCATGCTGGTGGTTGTAGTATCTGACGGAACGGGCCGCATCACACTGCGCTTTTTCCATTTCCGGGCGGCACAGAAGCAACAGCTTTCCCGTGGAACGCGACTGCGTTGTTACGGAGAGGTGCGCACCGGGTTCCAGGGACTGGAAATGGTGCATCCGAGCTACAAACGAATTCTCAGCGAACAGGACGAACCGGTCTCCGACCGTTTGACACCTGTCTATCCTTCGGTTGAAGGCCTGGGTCAGGCAAGCTGGCTCAAGCTTAGCGCCCAGGCGCTGGACCTGCTTGACCGGAGAGTCCTGGAACTGGAAGAACTCCTGCCTTCAGACCTTCGCGGTGGGCTGCGCATGACCTCACTGGCGGAGGCGATCAAATTCATCCACAGACCCCCGTCTGGGGCTGACGTGGCGGCTCTGGTAGAAAGAAGACACCCGGCCCAACAGCGATTGGCCCTGGAAGAATTGCTGGCGCACAACCTGAGCATGCAGCAGTTGCACCAGCAGCAACGCCGTTGCCGGGCGCCTGTCATGGACCAGCCTTCTGCGATGGAAACCAGCTTTATCGACCGCTTGCCCTTCGTACTGACCGCGGCGCAAAATCGTGTCATCAGCGAAATACACAGTGACCTTGCACAAGACCATCCCATGCAAAGGTTGTTGCAGGGGGATGTTGGCTCCGGCAAGACTGTAGTCGCTGCGATGGCGGCGCTGCGGGCCATGGGTAACGGTTGGCAAACTGCCATCACCGCCCCGACTGAACTGCTGGCTGAACAGCATCTGCGCAGCTTCAGCGAATGGCTGGCGCCCATGGGCATCGAGCCCGCATGGCTGAGCAGCAAGGTGACCGGTAAGGCACGGCAGGCAACACTCGAAGCCATCAGAGAGGGAGTCCCGCTGGTTATCGGGACACATGCCCTGATGCAGGAGGGCGTTCAATTCAGGCAACTCGGCCTGGCCATTGTGGACGAGCAACACCGTTTCGGCGTTCATCAGCGCCTGGCACTGATGGACAAGGCGAAAGAAACTTCACTGCATGCCCACCAGTTGATCATGACGGCAACCCCGATTCCACGCACCCTGGCCATGACAGCTTATGCTGGCCTCGAGACCTCCATCATCGACGAGTTACCGCCGGGGAGGAAACCCGTGACCACGGTTGCGATTTCACATGACCGCCGCAGCGAAGTCGTAACGCGCGTAGCCTCTGCATGCGCTGCAGGAAAACAGGCTTACTGGGTCTGCACGCTGATCGAGGAGTCGGATGCAGTCGAGGCCCAGGCTGCCGAAGAAGTGGCCAGGGAACTGCAAGGCAGTCTGTCGGGTGTGAGTGTGGGTCTGATCCACGGACGAATGAAATCCGGGGATAAACAGGATGTAATGGAGAGGTTCAAGCGTGGCGTAATCCAGTTGCTCGTGGCCACCACCGTAATCGAAGTAGGTGTGGACGTTCCCAATGCATCGCTGATGATCATCGAAAATGCCGAACGCCTTGGCCTCGCCCAGCTACACCAGCTTCGCGGCCGGGTAGGCAGGGGTGATCAGCAGGCGTCGTGTGTGCTCATGTACAACCCTCCGATCGGGCCATTGGCCAGGGAAAGGCTGGATATTCTCAGAAAAACAACGGATGGTTTCCGGATTGCTGAAAAAGACCTGGAACTGCGCGGACCCGGTGAAGTGCTCGGCACCCGGCAGACTGGGCTACTCCAGTTCCGGGTTGCAGACCTGGCGCGTGACCAGGGCCTGCTCGAGCAGATCCCACCGGTGGCGGATCGTTTGCTGGCTGAGAAACCCGAAGTGGCGGAGAAACTGGTCCGCCGCTGGATTGGCGACTCGACAAGATTTGCGGGCGTTTGAACCGCATGTTGCACTACATTTACAAATGCCGGTGTTGCGAATAATTAAGCTGGGATATGCGGGCTAAAGTAACGCCACGTTGACAGCTCTGATCTCGTTAAGGGCACGGCTGACGTCGTCCGTCATGCGATTTTTCAGATCGATGAATCCAGGTTGTTCCCGCAAGGAATCCAGCCGGCTGTCGATGTTTAAAGTCCAAAGTTCACGAAAACCACGTTCGTAGGCAAGGTTGAGCTTCTCCAGCGCCCGCTCCGGTTGATCCCGCATCGCGAGGAGCACTGCTTCAGTATAATAGATACCTGGATTGTCAACCCCGTTAAGCCGCGCTCGCTGTACCATGCGCTCTGCATCCACCAGCCTGGATTCAGCCTCTTCGTGTTTTCCAACGATTTCCGATACCAGTGAAGCCATGGTCACGACCCATATGTCTTCCCCATTGTAGACCTGTCCATCCTCGTCACCGATCGCTGTGGTGAACAAGCGATCCGCACTGGAAAAATC
>PVMS01023252.1_pt1 | contig 14556 bp, 9 predicted proteins | sample 1853461 | NCBI WGS metagenome assembly PVMS01 (sample SAMN08582032, study PRJNA380276) | Marine sediment metagenome, whole genome shotgun sequencing project. | isolation source: ocean sediment barecode stripped | collected 2017 | reverse complement strand
GCAAGCAAGAAAGAAGTCATCATGTCGGTTGATATGCCCGCTGAACTCCGTGGCGCAGTGCATACAACGGTGCTAAGTCCGGACGGTCGCTATGTGTACATCATCGGACCGAGCGGTCGCGCACCGACACCGCAACAACCGGGCGAGGCATTTGCACCGGGCCGGGTCCTACGGACGCCCGCAACTTTGCTAAAAGTTGATGCGTTGACGTTACAGCCGATCAAGCAACTCGCGGTGGGTGGGCGTACACATCACGCACAAGTATTTCAGGATAAGTACATTTTGATCGACACGTTCATTAGCGATCCGGATGGGCTCGATGTTTTCCTGTTCGATCCTGAAACAGATCAAATTATTGGTGGCGTGCGATCCGAAGATTTGGGTGGCAGTAATTACACGGCCTTCACGGATGATGAATTCATTTATGTGTTGATGCAGCCCGGCGGTGATGGTGGTGCGATTGGCAGTGCCTCGGCTGTGGCTAGCGGTCAAATGACCGCCGCACTTCCGTACTGGGTGACGAAAATTGACCCGACCAATTGGGAGGTTGTGGCTGAGTATCCGTATCGCGGCTACCGCGGTGATTGGATCATTATTGATGCGAGTAGTGACTATTTATATGTCCCGGCGGCGGGTTCAGCGACCGTAACCAAGGTCAACAATACCAGCGGCGCCATCGAATGGTCGACGGCGACAGGAACCGGACCCTACGGCGGCACACTGAATGCGGATGAGTCCGAAATCTGGATATCGAATAAGGGCGAAGCAACGGGCGTAATTGGCCGAACGCTGACTGTCGTTGACGCTGCAAGCGGGCGCGCCCTCGATACCGTGTTTTCAGGCTATCAGGCGGACCACGTTTTGCTTTCACCCAACGGCAAAGAAATGTGGGTCACGAGTAACGGCGAAGGGCGCATCTATGTCTTCGATGCAGAGACCCGCGAGCAAATCACGGTTATCGACATGCCGAGTCGCGGCGATCCGCACGGTCTGGTATGGGTGCACTACGACGAAGACGGTGACGCCAGGGTGGTTCGCGATCAGGGTGGATTTCACAACGGCGTGAACCCGGCCGAAGGCAAACCCTTACTGCACTAAAGCTCGGTCAGGCGCACGTTATCGAACTCGATTTGACCTTCGGCAGACCTGAGGATGACATAGGTTTGCCAGGTGCCATCGGGCGCGGTTAACGTGGTGGAGTAGTCTTGCCATTGTGGCCCTACAGTGAACACCTGTTCTTCGAGGTCTTCTCTCTTGTATAGATTTTGTGCGCTGTGATTGGCTCCCAGCACCGCTTTGCCGGTATCTCCGACACTGCGAATTGAAGCGCTCAGCAAGAATTGTTGTGCGTTGCTAGTCGGGGCAGCGATCTGGCCGCCAGTGGCGTCAACGCATTGATGCACTAGTTCCTCGCTGTCGAGGCGAATGACATAGTCGCCGTCTGCAGCGTCGTTGATCATGACCCGCTCAACACCGTCCGTGTAATAACGCCAGCCAAAACCGCCGTAGCTGTCGCGAGCCGCGCCTTCGAAACTGCCATTGGCAACACCGTAGGCGTCACCATATCCATCCACAAGGTCCAGGCCCTGTTGCACAGAAAATCCAAGGTCCAGCGATGCGATATAGTTCGCGAGCCTCCCGGCCTGACCGGAGTGATCGACCATGTCGCCGTGCCATCGCTCCCAGCACCACGCAAAATTCAGCTTGGAGAGATTGCCGCCGATCTCATCGACGATTTCTGAATTATAGAGTGCAGGCTCGTTGCGATCCCAACCATAAGAGTTGAATAGAATTATGTGCGGTTGGTCGCCATAGGCATCACGCAGCGCGGCAATGGCATTGCGATAGTGCTGCTTGGTGGTTTCTTTCATGGCGGATTGTTCAACACGAGAAATATCATTCGCGCCGGCATTGACGACAATGACATGCGGCTCGAAGCCGTCGTCGTAGTCGGGATCTTCCCGATCGAAGGCCTTCGAGTTTACGAAGGAGACGACGTCATTGCCGGTGGTGCCATCGAGGGTGGCACTGCCTGCGGCCTGCAAGTACATTTCGGCACCCAGCATGCGCGACACCGTCGCTGGATACGCGAAATAGGTGCCATTACTGCCGCCGTTCTTTTCGTTATATAGAGAGTAACCCTCCATATTCGAGTCGCCGAAAAACGCGATACGTTTCTCAGGTCGCGGCGCCAGCTCCGTTAATGTGCCATCGGCGAGCTCGAAGCCGTGAAATATGAAGTTCGACGTCGCGTACTCCTCTTTCATCAGGGTTATCGTGTGCTCGGTTTCCGCATCGAGTCCGTTCGCCAGGACAATGGTCTGCTTGCCTCCAGGCACAAATCGAGCAGGCTCCTCCGGCACACCGTCGACAATAACGCGCAGGAGCTCACCTTCGTCGCCGAATTCGACCGTGGCTGAAATTCCGGAGCCGCGAAAAGCAACACTCACCATGCTGCCTTGCCAGCTCACCCAGGGTTCCGCTACGTCGTCAAAGTTCCAGCGTCCGGTGTAACGGATGTGCTCATTGTCAGCGCGAATGGAGAGCGAATCTTCGTTGCTGGCTGAACACGCGGAAAGCGCGATCATGGTGGTAAGCAGGCTACAGCGAATCGCAAACATTGTGCGTCATACTCCGTATTTTGGGGCGACCTATCGGTCACAGTTGGGTAAAATATACGGCATTCGTAAGGTAGGAAATAGCATGAATTTTGGCGAGGACCAGCGCTGCCTGGGACCAGTAGATATGCAGGAACTGGGGGATAGAATTTTGTCGCAGGAACCTGCGGCTTGGGCCGAGCAGGCGATTCGGCAACAAATGTATGAAGTACACAAGGACACAGAATCGATAGTGATGCTTTTCTGCGACGAGAGCTGGCCGGAAGGGGAAATATACAAGGAAGCTGGCTGGGACAAGCTGTCTGATGTTGCGATGCCGTTGATCGATCATATCATCGAGACCTACTACGCGCCGGGTGGTATCTTATTGCGCGCGATGGCGGCAAAGCTGAAAGGTCGCGGGCGCATTAATGCGCATCGCGATTCTCTGCGCTCATTTCATATGGGGCATCGCATACACGTGCCGATCACGACCAGTTCGGGCGTGCGGTATACAATCTCGGGCAAACCGTACCAGTTCGATGTTGGTAATGCCTATGAAATTAATAATCAGAGAAAACACAGCGTGCTGAACATGGGCAGCGATGACCGAATTTCGTTTATTTTTGATTATGTGCCGGTTGACCGAATGCCGACACAGTGAACTTGGACGCCGATTACGATAATGATGAATATCGCACTTCCTGAAAAAAACTCGAGCATCGAACGCGCTCTCGACTACATTCGACGCAACCGCCCGTTGCGGGCCGAAGAAGCCTGCCGCGATTACCTTCTTGATCACCCCGGGTGCGCCGACCACATGCGCTTGCTAGGTCTGGCGCTAATGAAGCAGAACCGGGCGGCTGAGGCGGAGGAGCAGCTGCGTTTCGCACTGGAAATCGAGCCCGAATTTCCCCAGTTGCACGAGGATCTGGGCAGTGCGCTCGCGACGCAGTCGAAATTCGAAGAAGCAATACCCGAATTCAAGAAAGCTATGCAATTGCAGCCGACGTTACCTGCAGTAGAACGAAAATTGGGTGAGGCCCTGCTTGCAGTGGGCCGCAACGAGGAAGCCGATGAGTTGTTGCGGGACTATGTTGACAAGGACCCGGAGCGCGCGGAGATTTTCAGATCCATCGACTTGCGTAGAGGCGGCAGGGTAGACGAAGCGATCAGTATGTTCCGCGAAGTCCTCAAGAAAAACCCGAACAGCGTCAACGCCATGCGCCACCTTGCGGAAGCCTACTGGCAGGGTAAGAAAAGGCTGGACGATGCCGAGGCACTGTTGCGGCGCGCGACACAAATTGCCCCCGATTTTACCGATGCTTGGCTTACACTCGGCCGTTTGCTCATGGATATGAACAGGTATGTCGAAGCCATTGCTGCATATGAAACGGCGACACGCTTGGAGCCCGAAAACGCCGATGCCTGGAGTGGGCTTGGCAATGCGAATGGTCGGGCAATGTACCCGGAAAAGGCCGTACACGCGTATGAGAAATCCCTTGCGATACGCGGTAGCGTGCCCGGTGTGCTGTCGGCGTACGCCTGGGAGCTCAAAACTCTTGGCAATCAGGAGGCTGCGCTCGACGCGTATCGTCGTGCGATCAAGGCAAAACCTAGCAATGGACCCGTGTATTGGAGCATGGCCAATCTCAAGATTTTCAAATTTGATGATCGAGAAGTCGAAGAAATGTTGCGGCAGATCGAGCAAGAGGACCTGCGCGAAGTTGACGACATCCACTTTCGTTTCGCGTTGGGCAAGGCGATGGAGGACAAAAAAGACTATGAGCGTGCCTGGCATTTTTATCACACGGGTAATCAAAAGCAACGGATCATAGTAGAACATGAGCCGCTCGAATTCGAGAAGCGGCTGAACGCTGTTAAATCAACCTTCGATACAGAGCTTTTGGGCGCACGAGCCGATGCAGGCTACGATGTGCCAGATCCAATCTTCATCGTCGGGCTGCCGCGCTCGGGCTCCACACTGGTTGAGCAGATATTGGCGAGTCACAGCCAGGTGGAGGGAACGGCCGAACTGCCAATACTCGGCAGAATTGCCGAGTCGGTCGGCCGCTACCGTACCGATAAAATCCATTATCCGGAAGCTGTGCGCGATTTGCGTGACAAGGACCTGCGCGGTTATGGTAAGGAATACATTGAGCAAAGTCGCCGGTTTCGGTTGACAGACAAGCCGTTGTTCACCGATAAGCTACCCAACAACTTCCCAATGGTGGGTCTTGCCTGCCTGATATTGCCAAATGCCAAAATTATCAATGCGAGGCGGCACCCGTTCGACAGTTGCCTGGGCGCCTACAAGCAGTTGTTCGGGGCAGGGCAAAATTTCACCTACGACATGCTCGACCTGGCGCACTATTACCAGCAGTACGATGCGATGATGAAGCATTGGCATGCGGTCCTGCCCGGTAAGGTCCTCGACGTGCATTACGAAGAGACCGTAACGGACCTCGAGGGCCAAGTACGGCGAATTCTGCAGCACTGTGGATTGCCGTTCGAGGAAAGTTGCGTGCGATTTCACGAGACCGAGCGCGCCGTTAAGACAGCGAGTTCGGAACAGGTGCGACAGCCGATTTATACAAGCGGTCTCGGCAAGTGGCGGCGTTACGATAAATTCCTTGATCTTTGGCACGAGCACCTCGGTGATATTGTCGACGAGCTACCCGAGGTGTCACAGAATGCGGGGCTAAACGCTTAGAGTTCGAATCCTACTCGTACGGCCATTTCGCGATGCTGTGAATCGTGCTGCGCACGTCCTGGCTCAAGCGGACCGAGCCCAGCGATTCATTCGCGGCAAGATCGTACAAAGAAACCGTTGACGGCGAGCTGCCGCCAGCGACCAGGCAATCGCTCAGCACGCAAAGGCCCCTGGCAAAGCCGGGTCGTGCAATACCATCATTGATAGCCTCACTATCCTCCAGTTCCGCTTGGTCGTAGACCGGCATGGCCATGGCACGATCTTCGTCGCCTTCACCGCGGCCGGTGTAACGCAGCACGTCATCGTCGTTGTCATTAAAAATAACGCCATCACGAAACGGTCGGACGTTATTGGTATTTGCCGGCAGCTGGACCGCCATGTTGATTTGCTCGCCGTTGAAGTGCAGCATGCCGCCGGTACGGAGTCCGCTGATGTACATGCCATCTTGATTGCAGAACAGGCTATTGAGCTGCAGCTTCTCGAGCAGCAACGGGCCCTCATCGGACATCGGGTCAAAAATACTGCCGTTGATTTGATACCTGGCGCTCTGCACATGTAGAGCCCAGTAGAATCGGTGCTCGTCCAGATGAAAGCCAAGTATGCAGTCGTACGCGGCCGATGCCAGGTACAGGGTTCGTTCCCAGATCGCGATCTCCTGGCAATGCTTGAGATACGGATTGCGCCAGGAGTCAACGAGCTTCAGGTCAGGCGTGTAGGCAAGAAGGCGATCGCTCGCTGCGATATAGATCTTATTGTCGTCAAACTCAATACCGCGCAAACCGCGGTCGCCACCGAAGCCGTGCCACTCAATATTCGGAGTATTCCAGTTGAGTAGCACGTCGGCCGACTGCGCTTCGAAGTCGATCAGGTGCAGGCCGCCGTGACGTTCGCCCCATTGGCCGCCCCGAACGGTGGAACTGACCGCGAGCTTGGTTATGTGTCGCCGAACCCTTTTCTCAGCGTAAGCCAGATCGTGCGTGGACGATCTTGAGCCCTGAGTTGGCGGTAGCGGGGGTCGTCAAACAATTCAGCATCCGAACTCTCGCCGGTCCAGATATAGCTGTAACCGCTCTGATCGAACAGGTTTCTGATATTGATCTCGATGTCGAACCGATTCGGTAACTGTAATCCCGCCGACAAGCTGCTGTATGTCCATGATGAAGCCAGACCGCGCGTGTCGTTATCACTGATATTGCCAATCGTGTTCCAGGTTTCGGAGCTATAGGTCCAATCATAGTAGAACCAGAGATCGCCGCCCAATACGTTCGGAACGGTATACTCCAGGCTTGCATGCGCCATTTTGTCCGGTGAATTGGGCAAGGGCATGCCTTTAGTTACAATTGGGCTAGGAATTTCGCCATCGGAGTCGAGTACGTCGCAACCCACATCGACACCATCGACATAATTGCCACAGAAAGTATCCGAAAATTTCGCGTCCGCGGAAAACAGACTCGCAGAAAATCTGAGGTAGTCTGTGACTTGCCAGTCGAGCTGTACGTCGACGCCGAGCGTTTCGGCGTCACCGACGTTGGCGTTACCCCGCACCCACCATTGACCCACGCCGAACACGGTGTCTTGGTAATTTTCCCAGTCCATGTAGAACGCGCTGGCATTGAGGGTCACTCGACCATCCGCCCACTGGCTCTTCAGGCCGATCTCGTAATTGTTCATCAAATCCATATCGTAACTTTGAGGAACCAGCCCGGTGCTGGCTGCACGTGGACTATTGGTGCCTCCGACTCGGAATCCCTGGCTGAAAAGCGCGTATACCATCACGTCGTCGTTGATGTTATAGCGAACACCGAGCTTGTATATTGTGTCTTCGTCCTTGCCCAACTCCGTGAAAGAGCCGTCCCCGTTGATATTTTGGTCCGGGTAATCAACGGGGTTGCAGTAGAACTGAATGTCATTGCCGCAACGGTCGCCGTAGGGCAATAGGCCGCCTGGGAAAAACAAGCGGGTATATATGTCACGGTCGAATTCGGCCCATCGGATGCCGCCGTAAATATTTAATTTATCCGTCACGTCAAAACCAATTTCGCCGAATAACGCATTCTGACTGACCTGTCGGTCGAATTCTTCGGACCAGCCGATTCCGGAAACAGGAATCGGATATGCCTGATTTGGATTCGTGAGAGCCGGGTCGTAATAGTTGTAATAGTTCGGCGCGCCGTAGTAATACGCCAAAACCTGCGCATACGCGAATGCCGTCGTATTTTCCATGCCGGGAATACGCGCGCCATAAAACCACTCATCGGTGATGTTCTCGTGAAAAGCGCCGATCATCCACTGGATTCGAGAATCTCCTTTCGACACGACGCGTAGTTCGAACGAATCGCGCGTCTGAACCTGGTCGTTGAAGACGATGCTGCGATAGTAATTGGTGTTGTACAGCGGAATGAAGTAGGCGTCAGGTTCCGGGTTGGTGTAGTAATCGTAAAGCTCATACCAGAGTCCGCCGCCAAAATAGCGGTCTTTGCCCTGGTTATACGTCATGTTGTCGTATTCGTAGACGATATCGCGATCGAAAAACGCGCTGGTGAAAGAAAGATCCGCGAATCCCAGGTCACCGGTAATCGTCAACGACGTCGAATGCCAGTCGTCAGTACGAATTTCCTCTTCGAATCGCGTGACCTTGTAATCGCCAAGGGCTGCGTCGCTGTCCCAGACGCCGTCCCCCGTCGTGTTTTCGCCGCTCAAAGTAAGCAGCGCTGTCCAGTTTTCGGTCATATTCCACTGCAGATGCAGGCGGCCACCGGTCACGTCGTATTCGTTGAAATCGTCTTCGACGAGATCCGCGTTATCGTAATTGCCGCTAAAACTCGTGCCGAGTACGTTGTCGACGTAGCCACCGTCATGAGACGTGTAGCCAACCAGTCGGGCGGCCAACTTGTCGTCGAGCAGGGGAATATTTAAGACGGCACTGAAATCGTAGCTGTCTGCACCGCCGCTCGTAGAACCGAAACGAGCTTCGACCTGGCCGCCGAACGCATTCATCTGCGGCTTGTTGGTGATGTAACGCAAGGTGCCGGTCTGGGAACTCGAGCCGAACAGAGTGCCTTGCGGACCCGGCAGCATCTCAATGCGTGCAAGGTCGGCATTCCTGACTCCAACCTGTTGCGAGCTGATGTCATCGGTTGCTCGTCTAAATAAACGGCTGCTTGAGCTTCGGTGTAGTAGTTATAGGCTCCCGACGAAATGCCGCGTATGGTCAGTGAGTTCTGGCCCGGTTGCAACGCGGTCAGGTTGACGCTGGGTAACGCCCTGAGCGTATCCTGAAGATCCTTCGCGCCCATCTTGCTTAGTTCGACCCCGGACAAAACGTCGATGCTTTGCGGGACGTCCTGCACATTCATCTCGCGCTTTGTTCCTGTGACGATGATTTCGTCAAGGACGACTGCGGAGTTATCCTCTTGCTGCGCCATCGCGGTTCCAGTCGAACCGATAGCAGCAACTACAGCCGTGGCAAGCGGTGTCATGGAAAAAATTCTGTTGGACGATTGAGCGCGCGAATGGTCAGATTTGGTTTTGCGCCGTTTGGCGTGAGTCATTTTGCACATCCCCCGATCACGATGACTTCATAATCGGTCGCGTAGGCACGGCGACCGTTTCCCTAAGCCAGATATTGGCAGAGACTTCAAATTGTCTCAATGGATGTTGCTACTGATTAATGGACAATCTTACGGAAATCATCAGCGACGCTTACGAGTGTTATTCGCTTAAAATATAAGCTTTTCTTAGCCTATAGGCAGGAAGGGTGTGAAATTTTGGAATATCCGATGGTTCACCCTTTCTTGATATCGCGGTACCTGTCCGGCGAAATACCCATCGATTTCTTGAAAATGCGAGAGAAGTAATACGGATCGCGGTAGCCGATTTCGAGTGCGACCGTCTTGACGGGTTTGCTGCTCAGGTCCAACAGCCGGCAGGCCAGCCGCATTCGGAGGTGTATGAAGTAAGCCATCGGCGATTGCCCGGTCTGGCGTCGAAAACGCTCCGAGAAATGGCTGACAGACATGCCGGCCTTCCGTGCGAAATCTTGCAACCGCAGATTTTCGCTGAGGTGGTTTTGCATGTACTCAAGCACGGACTCGATATTCGAGCGGCGCGGACCTGCGCGCTGATCCATAGGTAGCGACTGGTTGCGATACAACAGCAGCGACAATATGTGTTGGATTGATTGGGCGGCGTAGATCAGTGTCGGCAGGCCGTAGCCTTCGTCCAATGCGTCCAGGCAGTAGCGAAACAGGCGTACCGCTTCATTCTGGGCGGATGGCTCGATGGGTACGGGCTGGCCAATCCGCGGAATGCGATCGACGTAATAATCGGCGTCGTCACCGAGAAAATGCACCCAGTAAGTCGACCATGGATCGTCGTCCGCTGCCCAGTAGGTATGCGGCATGTCCTTCGGAATGATCAACAGGTGATTCTCTTTCAAGTGAGCCCGCTGGCCGTTTACCTCAACATAGCCGTGGCCGTCAATGCACATCATCAGGTGGTACTGACCAGCGCCGTCAGGCCGGTCGCGGTAATGGTGGCCGGCATTCGGAAACCAGCCGATGTCGGTCGGATAGACGGATCGCACCAGCGGGTGCTGTCGTGCCCGAGCGAGAATAGGCCGAGGAATGACGAACATATCCTGACCTGCGAAACCCTCGCGGAGCTGGAGATTAGTAACTGCCATAGTCGATTTTCTGTTTCGAATCCTCGTAAGAATATCCATCAGTTGCTACTAAATGTCCATTTTCAAAGGCCCTGTGTGTTCCCTATGCTAGGAAGAATGTCAGAAAGCACCTATCAAAAAGATGTCCTCGAGGGCGGGCTGAAGATCTTTCGGCTGCAGAACGACTGTGTGGCAATCACAATTGTGCCGGCGGCCGGCGGCAAGATCCTCGAGCTCATTGATCGGCGCACTGGCCGCAATTGGCTTTGGCGCAATCCGCATATTCCGCTGGTTGCAGCACGGCGAGGAGAGACGCTGGTCTCTCAAGGTTGAGATGGACAAGATAGAGACGGAAAAGTGAGCCAAGCACTAATTCAGGCAAGTGCACCCGCGCGCGTCAACATCATTGGCGAACATACCGATTACAACGGCGGCCTGGTGCTGCCGACCAATACCGCAATATTCACTCGAGTGACCGCGAGCCCGCGCGACGATCGCGTACTGCGGGTCAGGTCGTCAACAATCGGTGACACGCAATCATTTTCTCTCGATGACTTGTGTCCTGGCGAGACAACTTCCTGGATCGAGTACGTCAAAGGTGTCGCGGCTGGGCTGCAGCAAGCTGGCATCGCATTGCATGGCGCGGAGCTGTTAATCGACAGCGATATTCCGCTCGGAGCGGGCTTAAGTTCCTCGGCTTCGCTGGAGTTGTCTGTCGCCAAAGCGCTGTTGGCTATCTCAGGTGAGAGTATTGCCGACGCTGCTCTGGCACAGCTGTGTCAGCAGGCGGAACACAACTACGCGGGTGTGCAATGCGGCATCATGGATCAATATTCTCTGACCTGCGCACAGTTTGGCAACGCGCTATTGCTCGATTGTCGATCCTTACATACCCAGCAGGTGCAATTGCCCACTGATATCGCGCTTATTCTGACGGATAGCGGCGTGCGCCACAGCCTGACGGATGGCGAGTACAATAATCGCGCTGAAGAATGTGCGACCGCGGTCGCGTTGCTGGCTGAATTGGTGCCGAGCCTGGGATCGCTACGCGATCTGAATCTTGAGGTACTTGAGGCGAACAAAGCGGCATTGAATGAAACCTTGTACCGCCGCTGCCGACACGTCATTACCGAGATTCGGCGGGTTCAGGATACTTACGAGGCGCTAGGGAATAACGACTTGCAGAAAGTGGGTTCATTGTTAAACGCTTGTCACGAAAGCTTGCGTGATGACTATGCCGTCAGCTGCACTGAGCTGGATGCGCTGGTCGAGTGTGCCAACAGCAGCGATCTGATTCTTGGCTCACGCATGGTGGGCGCCGGATTTGGTGGCTGCGTACTGTCAGTGTGTCGCAAAGATGATGCAGTTGCGGCTGCTGCTGATATTCAGATGAGCTATGCGGCGATTAGTGGCAGCCGACCATGGCAGCATCGGGTAGAGCCGGCGCATCCGGCTAGAGTAGAAAATGAATAATTCAGATCACTCGCATGCGCGACGCAATGCGTTAACCGGCGAATGGGTTCTCGTTTCACCACATCGCCTGCGTCGACCCTGGCAGGGCCAGCTCGAAACTACTGATAACCAGGCATTGCCCGCGCATGACGACAAGTGCTATCTGTGTCCGGGCAATGAGCGTGCGAATGGAATCACGAATCCCGATTACTCCGGCGCATTCGCTTTCGACAATGACTTCTCAGCTCTGACGGCAGCCAGCGACGTCGACTCGCCGGCGCATCCATTGTTTGAGTCTCGCACCGAGTCCGGTTGCTGTCGTGTGCTGTGTTACACCGACCGTCATGATTTGCGACTTGCGACGATGGACGGCGCACAACTGACGGCCGCGTTCGAAGCCATGATCGGCGAATTTTCTGTACTCGATGCACGCGATGATATCGGCTACGTGCAGGTGTTTGAGAATCGCGGCAACATGATGGGTTGCAGTAACCCGCACCCGCATGCGCAGGTCTGGGCAACCTCAAACATTCCGTCCGAACCCGCGAAAGAATTGACTTCGCAATTGGACTATTGGGAAGAGAACGAAAGTGCTCTGCTCGACGACTATCTGCAGGCAGAGCTTGCTGACGGCGATCGCGTTGTAGTGGCAAGCAAATACAGTGCGGCGCTGGTGCCGTATTGGGCGGTGTGGCCGTTTGAAACTCTGTTGTTACCGCGACGCGTCGTTGCAGCGCCAACGGACCTTACTGCAAACGAGGTTGCCGATATGGCGGCGACGCTTGGCAAGGTTCTGGCTAGCTATGACAGCATGTTTGGCGTGGCTGCGCCATATTCGCTTGGGCTGCACCCGCGACCGTCAGACGGACAACCACACCCGGAATGGCAATTTCATATTCACGTCTATCCGCCCTTGCTGCGTTCTGCGACGATTCGTAAACACCTCGTCGGATTCGAAATGCTCGGCATGCCGCAGCGCGACCTCACGCCGGAAGCGGCTGCCGAAAAACTCCGCCGATCTCTATGAACAATCTCTATAAAAGGTAAGTTCAGGAATGAATAGATCAATCAAACTCACGCTACTACTGATGTGCCTGGTCGGCTGCAGCAATGAAAGCGGGCGACCCCATTGGAATAATATCGACGTCATTCGTGAGAACGTTGAGGCGCCGCGAGCCCATTTTGTGGCCTATGCGACGTCGGACGAAGCACTCGCAGGAAATCTGGCCGCCAATTCTCGCTACCGGTCGTTGAATGGCGATTGGAAATTCAACTACTCTGATTCACCAGCGATGCGACCGGTGGATTTCTACAAGAATGACTACGATGTTTCCGCGTGGGCTGATATTCCGGTGCCATCCAACTGGGAGCGAGAAGGTTACGGATACGCAATCTATGTCAACGTTCCATACCCGTTCGAAATCGATGAACCCAATGTTCCGACTGAAGAAAACCCGGTTGGATCTTACCGACGCAATTTTGATGTGCCAGACGCTTGGTTGGGCGACGAAATATTCCTGGAGTTTGGTGCGGTCAGTTCTGCGTTCTACGTCTGGATTAACGGCGAGTACGTCGGTTATAGCGAAGGCAGCAAGACACCCTCCGAATTCAATGTTACAGACTTCGTCAACAGTGGCGAAAATTCCGTCGCGGTAGAAGTATATCGCTGGAGCACAGGCAGCTATCTTGAGGATCAGGATTTCTGGTCCCTGTCGGGCATTCAAAGAGATGTCCGCTTGTACGCACGACCGACGGCAAGGGTGCGCGACTATTTCGTACATGCTGATTTGCAAAACGACTATCAGGACGGCTTGCTCACCCTGGAGCTCGAGATCGCTAACGAAAGCGAGGTCCCGGTTGAGAAAAATATCCGGGTCGAAGTCAGAGACGGCGATGCAGTTGTGCAAGTCGCGCATGCATCTGTGCAGGCGACGCCCGGCGCCTCGATGGCCGAAGTGACAATGTCGTTCGAGAACGTCAAAGCCTGGTCTGCAGAAATACCGAACCTGTATACCTTGTTGATCGATGTTGAGAACAGCGAGGCGATTTCACAGTCAATTGGTTTTCGCACGTCTGAGATCGTTAATGGCCGCTACCTGATCAACGGCAAACTCGTGAAGCTGAAGGGCGTCAACTTACATGAGCACCATGATGACAAAGGCCATGTCGTCGACGAAGAGACCATGCTGACCGATATCCGGTTGATGCAGGGCGCGAACCTCAATGCGGTACGCAATTCACATTATCCGGAACCCGAGCGTTGGTATGAGCTAACCAGCGAACATGGGCTGTACATGATCGATGAGGCAAACATCGAGAGCCATGGCTACGGCTACGACCACGACAAAACACTCGGCAACAAGCCGCACTGGATGGCGCACCATCTTGATCGCACGCAACGTATGTTGGAGCGCAGCAAGAACTATCCATCGGTCGTTATCTGGTCACTCGGCAACGAAGCTGGCGATGGTGTGAACCTCGGCGCGACCTTTAACTGGATCAAGTCGCGCGACTTGTCTCGCCCGGTGCAATACGAGACGGAAGGAGACATCGAAGAAGTCGGCGAGCGCCACTCCGATTTTCATTCAAGCATGTACTGGCGTCACTGGGATCTGGAACGGTATTCGGAAGAGCCGAGTGACCGGCCCTTCGTTTTAATCGAGTACTCGCATGCCATGGGCAATTCCTCGGGTAATCTCTCCGACTACTGGGATGTTATCAATCGCTACGACAACCAGGCGGGTGGTTTCATCTGGGACTGGGTAGACCAGGGTCTGCTCGAACATAACGAAGAGGGCGTGCCGTACTGGACCTACGGTGGCGACTACGGTCCTGCGGATGTGCCGTCGAGTGGCAACTTTAATTTCAACGGTCTGGTGTTTCCGGATCGGCGCATTCAGCCGGCGTATTGGGAAGTTAAGCGTGTCTATCAACACGTCGAATTTGAGCTGCTCGATTTCGATCGCGGAACAGTGAAGATTAACAACAATTACGACTTTATCGACTTGTCTGAATTCGAGCTTGAGTGGGAGGTAACGGCGGATGGCAAGCCTGTGCAAGGCGGTGCCGTGCGTGCAATGGATATTGGGCCAGAGAGCCAGGGCACTGTGCAATTGCAGTACAACCCTCGT
>PVMS01154319.1_pt1 | contig 14560 bp, 17 predicted proteins | sample 1853461 | NCBI WGS metagenome assembly PVMS01 (sample SAMN08582032, study PRJNA380276) | Marine sediment metagenome, whole genome shotgun sequencing project. | isolation source: ocean sediment barecode stripped | collected 2017 | reverse complement strand
GAAAGGGCGTCAACGCGTCTGGGGCTGGTCCGGTACGGGAGAGTAGCGGTGGAATGCGCTTGTCGGATGAGCAAGGGCTTACGAGACCCTCGCTCTAACCGCTGAGCCACCCTCCGAAGGGCGTCAACGCGCCTGAGGCTGGGCTGGTACGGGAAAGTAGTGGTGGCAGGGGCGGGGATTCGAACCCGCGACAGAGGGCTTATGAACACAGGCTAGCGTCTCGGCGTTTCGTGTGAGGGTATCTGGTCCGAGCTGAGGGCCATACCTGCCCCCATAACGAAATATCTGGCATTGTTCCAATGTAGCTGTCGAGGCTACACTACCGGGACATGTCTGAATCCACCGATCCTCGCGAGGGCGCCGCAGAGGAATCGACGATCTTTCCTGAGGCCCTCACCCATAACCTGGAACTAGCCGCGACCATCCTTATGGCCATCGCGGCCGTCCTCACCGCCTGGACGGCCTTTCAATCCGCCAAGTGGAGCGGCGTGCAGTCTATAGAATTTAGCGAGGCTGGCGCCGCACGCACCGAGTCAACGGCTTTCTCCACCCTGGCTGGTCAGCGGGCCCAGGTCGACATCAGCACATTCACGAACTGGCTGAACGTCTTACAGGCTGACATCAGGGCCGGCGATGTCGTAGCCCCTGAGAATGCGACAGCGTACGTGCCGGCGTCCGATTCTCTGTCCGGGTTTCTGTTCGTACGGTTCCGTGATGAGTTCAGGCCGGCAGTCGATGCCTGGCTGGACGCCGAGCCGTTCGATGACCCGGCAGCACCCGCAACCCCCTTCGACATGCCCGAGTATGAACTTGAGGCTAGTCTGATGGCCACCGATCTGATGGCAGAGGCGGATGACCACGGCATACTAGCTCGTGTGGCCAACCAGAACTCCGACGACTACGTGATCCTCACCGTGCTCGCCGCAATGGTCCTTTTCTTCGCTGGCTTATCGACCAAGCTGATCAGACCGCGCAACAGGATACTCGCACTCGGCCTAGGGGTCGCGCTCCTGTTCTTTACGGTCTATTTGGTGGTCAGGCTGCCCACGAGATCGAGGCATTGCGGGTAGGAGCGTCGGTTGTGCTTCATCACTGGGGCTAGCCGGGCTAGGCTTGTATGGCTCGCGCCGAAAGGGCGTCAACGCGCCTGACGTGGGGAAGGTGAAGGAGAGTTGTGGTGGCAGGGGCGGGATTCGAACCCGCGACACAGGGCTTATGAAGCCCCTGCTCTAACCACTGAGCTACCCTGCCACAAGGTTCGAGTGTAGCAGGGCGATTTCTCGTCGGGCAATCGCCGTCTAGCGGACGCGACGGTCATATAATGGAAGCGATCCGGCGCGCCTATGACGAACGTGAAGACGATACTCGTAGTAGATGACGAGCCTACGCTCGTCGCTACGCTCAAGTACAACCTGGAGCGTGAGAGCTTCCGCGTGCTGGAGGCGGCCGACGGCGAAGCGGCGCTGGAAGCGGCGAGGAGCGGTCGCCCCGATCTCATCGTCCTCGACCTGATGCTGCCCGGCCTCAGTGGACTCGAGGTCTGCCGCATCCTGCGCAAGGAGACGAGAGTGCCGATCATCATGCTCACGGCCAAGGACGCCGAGGTGGACAAGATCGTTGGGCTGGAGACCGGCGCCGACGACTACGTGACGAAGCCGTTCGGCATGCCGGAGCTGATGGCGCGTGTCCGGGCGCTTCTGCGTCGCGCGGAGCCGGCCGAGGACGAGGCGCTGGATGTCGTGGAGTCGGGCGACCTGCACGTCGACCTGGCGCGGCGGGAGGTCCAGCGGGCCGGTTCGCCGCTGCGCCTCAAGCCCAAGGAGTTGGATTTGCTGGGCTTCTTCATGCGTCGCCGCGGCCGCGTGATCTCTCGCGAGGAGCTGCTGAACCAGGTCTGGGGCTACGAATTCGCGGACGACACACGGACGGTGGATGTGCACGTCCGCTGGTTGCGCCAGAAGATCGAGCTTGACCCTGCGCAGCCGTCGCGGCTGATCACGGTGCGTGGCGTGGGATACCGATTCGAGGGATAGCCTTGGGTAGCCTTCGTTTCAGTCTGCTCATCGCTTTCGCCGCGCTGGCCGGGGCCTCCGTGCTGACTCTCGTCGTGACGGCGGCATCTCTGGCGATTGTAGCCGTCGTCGGGGCGATCGTGGTCACTGGAGGCGCCATCCTCTGGCTCGCGGCGGATCGCCTGGAGCGCTCGGTGAGGGTAATCCGCGGTGCCGCGCGGGAGATGGCGCGGGGCGAGTTCGGCACGCGTCTTCCGGCCGAGGACGCCGGTGAGCTAGCCGGCGCCTTCCAGGACTTCAACGATATGGCGCGTAGCTTCGAAGAGCGCGTGGAGGCCGCGTCGCAGGAGCGCAACCGCCTGATGGCCGCGATCAACAGCAGCGTCGACGCCGTCGTGGCGCTCGGTGAGGACGGCGTCGTGCGTTTTGCCAACGCCGCAGCGGAGACGCTCGTGGGAAAGGACGAGGACCGGCTCGTGGGCCAGCCGCTAGCCTGGGCCGTTGCGGATCGCGACGTGATCGAGGCCGTGCGCCGGGCGCGGGAGGAGGGCGTGGCGAGCCGCCACCTGATCGAGCGCCCGAACCGGCAGGTCCTCGAAGCCTACGTGGCGCCGATTGCGGGCGGCGGTGAATGGACGCTCCTGGTCGTCTTTCACGACGTGACGGAGTCGAAGCGGCTCGACGACGTGCGCCGCGACTTCGTAGCCAACGTCTCGCACGAGTTGCGGACGCCGCTGTCAGCGGTGAAGTCTGTGATCGAGACGCTGCAGGGCGGCGCAGTCGAGGAGCCCGAAGTGGCTCGCGATTTCCTCGCCCGCGCTGAAACAGAAGTCGAGCGCCTGGTGCAACTGCTTGAGGAGTTGCTGGCGCTCTCACGGCTCGAGTCAGGCGACCTGCACTTTACTGATCACCCGCTGGACATGCGCGACGTCGTGCGCTCCGTGGGCCAGCGCATGGCGCCGCACGCTCAACGCGCGGGCGTCGAACTGCGAGTCGACGTTGACGGACGGATGCAGGGCGTGTCCGGCGATCCTGCGGCACTGGAGCGAGCGATCGTGAACCTGGTCGACAACGCGATTAAGTTCACGCCAGAAGGCGGCTCGGTGGATCTGTCCTCACGCGCCGACAATGGAAGCGTGACGGTCGAGGTTGCAGACACCGGCGCCGGCATTGATCCGCTCGATCTGCCGCGCGTCTTCGAGCGCTTCTTCAAGGCGGATCGCGCCCGGCAGCGGGGCGGCACGGGGCTCGGTCTGGCGATCGTCAAGCACACCGTCGAGGCGCACGGCGGCAGTATCGGCGTGGATAGTCAGCTCGGCGCTGGCTCCGTCTTCCGCCTCAACCTGCCGCTCGTGGTGAGGGCCGAGGCGGGCTAGCGTCTGGCGGATCAGCCGCCCTGAGCCTGCGCCATCTCCTCGTTGGAGACCTCCCGCACACGCGTCGCGAAGCTCCACTGCTGGCGTCCCAGATCCTCGGCGACATAACGACGGTCGCCGTAGAACTGGTCGGTCGGCTCCTCGATGATCTTTGCGCCGGCTTCTTGCGCCGTCGTGAAGTGGGCATCGACATCGTCGACGTAGACGTAGAGCTGGCCGTGTGATGTGGCCGGTGCGTGGTAGTCCGGGCCCGGGTTGCCGAGCATTATGACGCCGTCGTCCGCGAAACCCAGTTCCGCATGGCTGAGCTTGCCGTCCGGCCCGGGCATGCGGAACCGCTCGCTGAAGCCGAACGCCTTGATTAGCCAATCGCAGGCGGCGCCAACGTCCTCGTAGTAGAGGTACGGCGTGATCCTCGGAAAATCATCGGGCTTTGGCTTGACCATCGGGCACCTCCCTAAGAATCGTCAGAAGTGCGCTCGATTGTAGCAGGGTGACCAGATCATGCGAAGGCGGAAATGACTCTGCTGTCGCCTGCAACTTCGACGGCCTTAGAATATAGATGGAGTCGTGGGCGATTAGCTCAGTTGGTTAGAGCGTCTCGCTTACACCGAGAAGGTCGCTGGTTCGAGTCCAGCATCGCCCACCAGACTCGTCCCTTAGCTCGGCGGGATTCTCTGCCTACGGATCGGACCCTTCCTCCGGTATCTCGCTCAAGTCACTGCCACCGCCGGGGTCGGTCCACGATTCCTTGGCCGCGGTGAAGAACGGCCGGAAGTACGGCACATCTCGCACCAGGATCGCCAGAGCCAGCACACAGTAAAGGATGCCGAAGCCGACGCGGATCGCGCCGTCGGTGAGGACCAGCTGCGTCGTGAAGAGGGCGGCCAACAGAATCGCTTCCCAGCGGCCCATGCTCAGGCTGATCAGGATCGCCACGGCGAACAGCGATTGAGAGGCAGTGAGGAAAAGCTCCTCCGACTGACGTGCGTCGAACTCCAGCGGGCTGATGGTGCCGCCGGAGATGCTAAAGGCCAGCGGCAGGCTGCCGAGGAGCAGGGTCCACTGGTTGACCTTCGAGGCGATGAGGATCGTCATGCCGGCGCCGTAGCGCCCTCGTAAGGCGAGCATGGCCGCAAGGATGAACTCGGGTGACTCCGAGGCCAGCGGCGCCACCCATTGCACGAGGATGAACTCGTCTATGCCCGCACTCTTGCCGGTTTCTACCAGACCGGCGGCAAAGGGCTCGGCGGCGGCGAAAATTACGGCCGCGGCGAAAGCGAAGATGACCATCACAGCCGTGCGCCGCTGCGGGCGGGTCAGGGCGCCGATCGCCGCCGCCGGACCGACGAACTCGCGGTCGTGTTCGGGCGGAGAGCGGGAGGCAATGAAGAGGTAGGCGCCGAAGATGCTGAACATGACCGCGGTGTCGATGAGGCTGAGCTGGCCGCGGAGCGGGATGGAGAAGCTGTAAATGGTGGCGGCGCCGAGGAAGAGGATGCCGATGGCGTTGCTCTTCTGTATCGGCATTGGTGACGTCTTCGTGCGCAGGTAGAAGATGAGGAAGATGAGAGGCCAGGCGAGGCCAACGAGAAGCCGGTTGCCGCCAGTCATGTTGGCGATCGCCAGCTGGCTCGGGTGCGGGTCCTCGCAGCCTACCGGCAGGGTCCCCGCAAGGTTGATGCACTCTTCCACATGGGGCGCACGGATCGCGAAGACGAGGTCGACGGCGTACTCGGGGAGCACGGCGATCAGCGCCAGCAAGACCAGCGCCAGCCCCGCCGACATTTCGGTTTCCGCGACCTCCGACGCCCACGTCAGCAGCGTGGCGGCGGCGAAGATGGCGACGCCAAAGATGAGGGCTTCGAAGTGGACGGGAATGTCCAGGTGGAAGGCGCCACTGATCTCGCCCATGCGGAGGATCGGCGCAGGCAGCGCGGCCATGACGGCCACGGCGATAAGAAACCACTCGCGGGCGTGGCGCCCGCCGGCCTTGCCACTGGCTGCCGCAGACGAGACTTCGTCGTCGCGTTCGGGCTCTCGTTCGCCGGCGGCCATACGTGGGCAGTATATCCGGCCCGAAGGTTAGCCGGAACACTCGCTCGTTGACACCCTGAAGCGGCGGATTATACAGTAATCTGCGCCGGTACCCGGGCCGAGAGGCTCTTAGAGGGGCCGGACGCTCCGCTAGGAAGAGAGGTACGACGTGACCGAAGCCAACGGAAGCTCAAGCAAGGACAACTGGCTGGAAGGCACGTACGCGCGCAGCACGGCCAAGAAGGCAGAGCGCGATTACCCGTTTGAGACGTCGGACGGCGAGAAGGTAGACCCGCTCTACGCGCCGCAGGACCTCGAAGGCTGGGACTACGAAGAGCAGCTCGGTTTCCCGGGCCAGTTCCCCTACACACGCGGCGTTCAACCGACGATGTACCGAGGCCGGCTGTGGACCATGCGTCAGTACGCCGGCTTCGGCGATGCTGAAGAATCGAACGAGCGCTACCGCTACCTCCTTGCGCAGGGACAGACCGGGCTCTCCGTCGCCTTCGACCTGCCAACGCAGATTGGATACGACTCCGATCACGCGATGGCGGCGGGCGAAGTGGGCAAGGTTGGCGTCGCCATCGCCTCGCTGGCGGACATGGAACTTCTGATGAAGGACATCTCGCTGGAGAAGGTGACGACGTCGATGACGATCAACGCCACGGGGCCGATCCTGCTGGCGTTCTACGTGGCGTTGGCCAAGAAGCAGGGCGCTGACCTCTCGAAGATCGGCGGCACGACGCAGAACGACATCCTCAAGGAGTACATCGCCCGCGGTACCTACATCTTCCCGCCGGAGGGCTCGATGCGCCTGATCACGGACGTCTTCGCCTGGTGTAAGGACAACCTGCCGAACTGGAACACGATCAGCATCAGCGGCTATCACATGCGCGAGGCCGGCTGCACGGCCGTGCAAGAGGTTGCCTTCACTTTCTCCGACGCAATCGCCTACTGTGAAGCGGCGATACAAGCGGGCCTCGAATTCGATGAGTTTGCGCCGCGGCTGTCGTTTTTCTTCGCCTCGTTCTCGAACCTGGTTGAGGAAGTCTCTAAGTTTCGCGCGGCGCGACGACTCTGGGCGCGGCTGGCCAAAGAGCGCTTCGGCGCCAAGAACGAGCGCAGCATGATGCTCCGCTTCCACACGCAGACCGGCGGCTCAACGTTGACCGCGCAGCAGCCCGAAAATAATATCGTCCGCACGACGATCCAGGCGCTGGCTGCCGTCCTGGGCGGGACGCAGTCGCTGCACACGAACTCGATGGACGAAGCACTGGCGCTGCCCACCGAAAAGTCGGTGCAGATTGCACTGCGCACGCAGCAGGTGATCGCTTACGAGAGCGGCGTCGCCGACGTCATCGACCCGCTGGCCGGCTCCTACGAGATCGAGTCGATGACGGATCGTATCGAGGCGGAGGCGATGAAGTACATCGACCGCATCGAAGACCTGGGCGGCGCCCTGCGGGCGATCGAGGGTGGCTACCAGCAGCGCGAGATCCAGGAGGCGTCGTACCGGTACCAGAGGTCGGTGGACGACGGTTATCGCACGATCGTCGGCGTCAATGACTTCACGACAGATGAGGAAGTGCGGCCCGAGATCCTGCGCGTGCGCGAGGAGGTCGTTCGTCGCCAGGTGGATCGCCTAAAGCGCGTGCGCGCCGATCGCGACGACGCGAAGGCCCAGGCGATGCTTCGAAAGCTCGAAGAGGCGGCCAAGTCGGACGCGAACCTGATGCCGGTCCTCATCGAGTGCGTCGAAAGCTACGTCACGATCGGCGAAATCTGCGATGTGCTGCGCGGCGTCTTCGGCGTGCAGCGCGAGTTCATGGTCTTCTAAGGAGCCTGACACTATGGGCCCGATGTCGGAAGCAGAACGAGAGGCGTTTCTCGCCGTCAATCGGTACGGCATCCTCACGACGCTGCGCGGTGACGGTTCGCCGGTCGCCATCCCGATCTGGTTCGACTGGGACGGCAGCAGCGTGAGGATGTTCACCAACGTGGGGTCGTCCAAGCTGCGGCGGCTCGCCAACGACGCCAGAGCGTCGGTGCTTGTCGTGAATCACGTCGACGAGAAGGAGAAGTGGGTCGCGTTCGACGGCTCGGTTGCTGTCAGCGATGAGGGTGGCTTTGAGCTGGCGGAGAAGCTGGCGTCGCGCTACTGGGACCTCAGCGACCCGGCCCGGGCGTCAACGCTGGAAATCTGGCGCTCCATGAAGTCCGGATGGCGTCTGCTGGAGATGGTGCCGGACAAAGTACGCAGCTTCGCTGACTGATCGGAAAGGGGACGACTGCCGTGAGCCTACTTGACGCGCTGCTTGAAGACCTTGAGAAATCCTTCACCGACATCGAGGAAGCGATCGACGGTCTGACGCATGAACAGCTGGTTACGGTGTTCGACGACGGGTGGTCCGTGCGCGACGTGCTCGGCCACATCGTCGGCTGGCACCACGAGATGGACGACGCGCTGGAGCGCATCGCGCGCGGCGAGCGGCCGGTGCCAGAGGGTCTCGACTACAGCGACTCCGATACCTGGAACGCGCGCTTCGTCGAGACCTGGCGAAACGCCAGCCCGGAGGCCGTCGTCGCTGAGCTGGCGGCGAGCAAGGCGCTCTTCGTCGAGGCGGCGCGGCAAGTGCCGGACGAGAAGTTCGAGGAAGGGCGCTCCGCGCACCGCATCGTTACGGGTTCGGCGACGAACCACTATGTGGAGCACGCTCCCCGAATTCGCGCCTGGCGGCAGCGTGAAGGCGTATGAGGGCGTTGACCGACCGCGCGCAGCTGCGAAGCGAGCTGGAAGCGGCCGGCAAGCGCGTATCTTCGGCGATCAGCGGGCTGAGCGAGGAACAGGCCTCCGCGGTGGCGATCGGCGATTGGTCCGTGAAGGACCACTTGAACCACATGTGCCACTGGCACGAGTTTCGCGCGACGGAGATCGTGCGTATCAGCCGCGGCGGTGAGACGGCGTTCCCGCCGTTCAACGATGAGCAGCTCGACGCCGTGAACCGTACGTTCGTGGAGCTGAGGCGAGCCCTGCCTCTGACCCAGGCCGCCGAAGACCTTCAGTTTGCCCGCGCCATGGTCGTAGAAGCGGTCGCCAACTGTCCGGAGGAGGCGCTGGAGGAGGGCCGCTACGGAGAGTGTGGCATCCAGGCCGGAATCGCACACGACAACGAACACGCTGAGACGATCGAGGCGTGGCGAAAGAGGGAAGGCATATGATCGACAAAATCCACCACGTTGGCATCGCCGTCCACGACCTGGACGAGGCGCTCAAGTTCTACCGCGACACGTTGGGTCTGGACGTGCACGCAGAGGAAACCGTGGAAGACCAGGGCGTGCGAGCGGCGCTCCTCACGATCGGCGAAAGTGAGATCGAACTGCTGGAGCCGACGAATCCTGAGGCGAACATGGCGAAATTCCTTGAGCGCAAGGGCGAGGGCCTGCACCACATCTGCTTCCAGACTAAGGACGTCGACGGCGAGATTAGGACGCTGAAGGAAAAGGGCGTCGAGCTCGTCGATCAGAAGTCGCGGCTTGGTCTGGCCGGCATGATCTGCTTCCTGCACCCGAAGGCCAGCCGCGGCGTGCTGGTCGAACTGGCGACGCCGATGGAGATATACAGTGACTAGCATGAACGCGAAGAAGCTCGACCACGTCGTCATCGCCACCGCCGACCTTGAGGCCGCGCTCGCCCAATGGGGACGCAACGTTGGTCTAAAGACAGACGCCTCGCTCAATCAGCCGTTGGGCGCCGGCTTCAAGGTCTCGCGCCTGCCGATCGGCGAGTCATTCTTGGAGCTGGTGCAGCCGGTGGAAGAGAAGGGCCGCTTCTTCGAGCAGTTCAAGAAGCGCGGCGAAGGCCTCTTCTCCATCAGCTTGCAGGTCGAGGATCTGGATGCGGCAGTCGAGCATCTGCGCGGTCGCGACATCAAGGTCTCCGACCCAGAGCCGAGCATCTGGCCCGGCGCGCGCGTGGCCCGCATCAACCGGGGTTCCACGCACGGCGTCTCAATCCAGCTGATCGAGCGCTCGTAGGCGGGCTCGAGCACTCCTGGCCGGCGGCTGCTGGCGGTTATGCACATCTTCGCTATAATCGCCTTAGCAGGAGGGTCGCCCGAATATGACTGACGAAGTAAAGCTGAAGATCATCATCGCCAAGCCCGGGCTCGACGGGCACGACCGCGGCGCCAAGGTTGTCGCCAGGGCCCTGCGGGACGCTGGCCACGAGGTGATTTACACGGGCATCCGGCAGACGCCCGAAATGATCGCCGAGACGGCGCTGCAAGAAGACGCCGACATGATCGGGCTTTCGATCCTTTCCGGCGCCCACCTGGAGCTCTTTCCGCGTGTCGTCGATGAGCTGAAGAAGCGCGACATGGGCGACGTCCAGCTCTTCGCCGGCGGCATCATTCCGGACGAGGATCGCGAAAAGCTGAAGAAGATCGGCTTCGACGGCATCTTCGGTCCCGGCGCCTCCACTCATGACATCGTCGCCTGGGTCGCCGAAAACGCCTCGAAGAGCGGCGCAACGGCTGCGTAGGTGGTTTCCGACCGCGTCCAGCGCCTCCTCGAAGGCGACCGGCGGGCGCTTACGCGCGTCCTCACCTCGGTCGAAAACGGCGGTAGCGAGGGGCGCGAGGCCCTGCGCACACTCTTCCCAAAGAGCGGCCGCGCGCACGTGATCGGCGTTACCGGGCCCACTGGCTCCGGCAAGAGCACTCTGGTTGGCGCGCTGGTTCGCGTGCTGCGCGAGCGCGGCAAGACGGTCGGCATCGTCGCCGTCGACCCGACGAGCCCGTTCAGCCACGGAGCCATTCTGGGTGATCGCATTCGTATGCAAGACCTAACGACCGATCCCGGCGTGTTCATTCGCAGCATGGCGACGCGCGGCGCGCTGGGAGGCCTCGCCGCTGCCACCGCCGACGTCGTTACCGTCTTTGACGCCGCCGGTATGGACGTCGTGATCGTTGAGACGGTGGGCGCGGGCCAGGACGAGGTCGAGATCGCGGACACGGCGGAGACGACTGTCGTCGTCAACATTCCGGGCGCCGGCGACGACATGCAGGCGATCAAGGCCGGCATTCTGGAGATCGCGGACGTTCTCGTCGTCAACAAGTCCGACCTGCCCCAGGCAGAAAGCGTCTTCAAGCAGCTGCACATCTACACGGACCTGCAGCGACAGGCCGGCTGGGACGTGCCGATCATCAAGACCGTCGCTCACAAGGATGAGGGCGCCGCCGAGCTGGCCGACGCCATCGAACAGCACCGTCAGTACATCGCAGACTCGGGGCGCCTCGAGGAGATGAGCCGCCATCGGGCGCGCCGCCAGCTACTGGCCGTGGCGCAGGCGACGCTGATCGAGGGCGTTCTCGCCGGGGGCGGTGACCTCGTTGATGAGCTGGTGGAGCAGATCGCTCGCCGCGAGATCGACCCGCGTACGGCCGCCGACAAGCTAATCGACGCTGCCAATAGCTAACGCCGGCAGCTAGAGGCCGGAGGTGATGATCGCCTGGTCCTCGCCGGTCAGCTCTTTGCGCTGAACCCACTCCATGCCGTCCGGCGTCACCACGAGGACATCGATCGGCCCGCCGACTGACGGGTAGCGCGGCTCGAAGCGCAGGGTGTCGATCGTCGTGCGGATGAGGTGGATCGCGAAGTCGATCGCGTCCTGCAGCGGCATGGCGGCGAAGAGCGGCAGGCGCTCCTTGTCGATCAGCCGGTTGGCGACCAGCACGTCGCCGGCGCGGACGACGCCGTACTGGACCCGGCCCTGATCCGTCGCGTTGACGCGCCTCACCTTCGGCTCGCGAGTCGTGTGGCCGACGAGCACGTAGGGAACGCTGGCCCGGCCCTCGATGCGGTAGCCGGCGACGTGAAAGCCGAGGTTTACGTTCGGGAACTGCTCCTGGAAGTAGGCCAGGAAGCGATCGGCGACGGTGACTACGTCGTCTTCGTCTGACAGTTCTTGCTCGGCAAAGGCGTGCAAGTGGCTGTCGGCCGGCTGGTTTTTTATGACTGCGGAGTCGTAGAGGCTGACGCCAGCAGCGACGTCAGGCAGGGCGACGACCTTGTAGGCGCTATCCGAGAGCACGATCTGTTGCTGCACCTTCTCCTGGCTCTCACCGCCCTGAAGCGTGCCGCTAAGCAGGGCGCTCATGCGGGAGTCGGCGGCCATTACGATGCCGCTGGGAACGTATACGGAGACGACGAGTGACATGCTGTGGGCATCGTACCGAATCAGCGAGCGGCGGCCAAGCGGGGGGCTGGCTGGAGCGTCGCCGGTGTATAATTCTGGCGAGGGTCGGCCTGGTGCCGGCTCGTCTTATTGATGGACGAAATATTATCTGTCTCGCTTCGGCTGCTGCTCGTCGTAGCGCTCGTGCTCCTCAACGGACTCTTCGTCGCCGCTGAGTTCTCCATCGTCTCTGTCCGCCGCACGAGATTGCAGACGCTGGCGAATCAAGGGCAGAGCCTCGCCCGTCTCTCGCTTCGGGCAGTCGACAACCTCAACAACTACCTGGCGGCGACGCAGCTTGGCATCACGATGGCCAGCATCGGTCTTGGCTTCGTTGGTGAGCCGCTCCTGGCCAGCCTGCTGGAGCCGCTCTTCGACGACCTCTTCGGCGAGAAGATGGCTGGTATCTCATCCCACGCTGTCGCGGTCGTGATCGCCTTCATGAGCATCAGCGCACTGCACATCGTCCTCGGCGAACTGGCGCCCAAGAGCGTCGCGTTGTTCAACCCGGAGCGCGTGTCACTTCTTACCGTTCCGCCGACGGAAGCCTTTCGGCTGGCCTTCTGGCCGGCGATCTGGGGCCTGAACGGCGTCGCCAACGCCATCCTCCGTCCCTTCGGTCTTCGTGCGGCAAAGGGAGGAGCGCATAGCGCGCATACGGCGGAGGAGATCAGCCTTCTCGTCGCTCAGAGCGCCGAGGCAGGCGTGCTCGAGAGCGAGGCGGCGGAGTTACTCTCGGGAGTCTTCACCTTTGGCAACCGGCGGATCAACGAGGTCATGGTGCCGCGCACGGAGGTCGTCTGGCTGGAGCGCGGGACGGCTCTTCACGACTTCTACCCGACGTACATGGAGCACCCACACTCTCGCTTCCCGGTCTTCGAAGAGAAGCACGACAACGTCGTCGGCATCGTCAACATCAAGGATGTCCTGCGGGGGATCGGCGAAGGCACGATGTCCGAGGGCGACCTCATAGACCTGGCGATGCGACCGGCGCTCTTTATCCCCGAGACAAAGGTCGTCGGCGCGGCGTTCTTCGAGATGCAGGAGACCGGGCACCAGATGGCGATCGCCGTCGATGAGTACGGTGGCACGGCCGGCATCGTTACGCTGGAGATGTTGATCGAGGAGTTGGGCGGACATGTGAGCGACGAGCTGAGACGCCACGAGGAAGAGTTCGTCGAAGTCGACGAGCGCACGGTGCTGGTCGACGGTGGGATGAGCATTCACGACGCCAACCAAGACCTGAAGCTGAACCTGCCAGACGGCGACTACGAGACCGTCGGCGGGTTTATCCTGACCAAGCTCGGGCGCATTCCGGAGGAGGGCGAACAGGTGACCCACGACGACCTCGTAATCGCCATCACACGCGTTGAAGGAAACCGGATCGATGAGGTGACGATCACCCGGGAGCGAGAATGAAGGCGCAGCGTTTGCGCTTCCGATATCGCATCACGCCTGAGGCCCGCGATCTCGGCCAGCGCGATCTCGCTCGGGCGTGGGAAGATGCTGTCGTTGCGGCCAACCTGCCTCTGGCCCACTCCGAGGGCAAACGCTCCGGGGCGCTGATCCAGATTGCGGCGGCGCTCCCCCAGGGAGTAACTTCCGACGGCGAGCTGGTGGACGTCTTCTTCGAAGAGGCGGTCGATCCGGACGCTGCGCTGGCCGGAATCCAGACGACGATGCGGCCCGGAGTGGAAGCTGTGGCTGTCGAGGAAGTCGGCGTTGGCGGTCGTTCGCTTCAGGCGCTGCTGCGCTGGGCCGAATACGACGTGCGTGTGCCGTCGAGCGGTCTGTCGGCGGAGGAACTTCGGCGGAGGATCTCTGCCTTGCTGGACGCCAGCTCGGTACCTGTCGTGCACCAGCGCGAGAAGAAAGTGCGGAAATACGACCTGCGGCCGCTGGTGTTGGACATTCGGTTGGAAGGCGTCGAGGACGGTGCGTTCCGGCTCCTGATGCGGCTGCGCGCCGAACAGGAGATGACGGCCCGCGCCGACCAGACGGTCCTTGCGCTGGAGCTGCCGGAGCCGCTAAGCGTGCACCGCCGCAGCCTTCGCGTCGACGACGTGCCGGCCGTTCTGCGCGCCTTTCGCGCCAGCGGCGAGCGCGGCTGATGCACCTCTACCTCGTGCGCCACGGTGAGACGGAGCACAACCGCCAGAATCTGGCGCTGGGCCAGGACGACGTAGCGCTGAACGAGACAGGACTGCGCCAGGCTGAGGCGCTGGGCCGTGCGCTATCAGAAGAGCGGCTCAGCGTGGTCTACGCCAGTCCCCTCGTCAGGGCCAGCCGTACGGCGGAGGCGATCGCCAAACCGCACGGCCTGGAGGTCGTGATCGAAGACGGACTGATCGAGATGGACGTCGGGGAGATGGACGGCCTGCCGTTCCGGGCCGTGCGCGAGAAGTTCCCCGGATTTATTGAACGCTGGCTGGGCCCCGACGGCCCAAACGAGCGGATGCCCGGCGGCGAAAGGCTGGTCGACGTCCGCGATCGGGCAGACGCCGCGCTCTCGGCGATCGTCGAACGACACGGGGACGAGCGCGTTTGCCTCGTGTCACACAACTTTGTGATCCTGTCGCTGCTTACGCAACTCATGGGCCTGGAGCTGGCGGGCTTCCGCCGACTGAGCCATTCCGTGGCGGCGATCACGCGCGTCGAATGGCGGCGCGGCTCGCCGGTCGTGGTCTCGCTGAACGACACTTGTCACCTGGCCGGGATAGCCTGAAGGCACTCGCCCCGTTTTACATAGGTATTGCTGAACCTGCCGTACGCTGCTAGTCTACTCAGATAAGGACGAAAGTGCGTAAACGTTTACTCCGTTTCTCCGGCACACGGCTCATCTTCCTCGCGGCTGCCGCCATGGTCGTTTACTTTCTCGCCTCAGGCGCCACGAACCTCGT
>PVMS01062482.1_pt1 | contig 14560 bp, 13 predicted proteins | sample 1853461 | NCBI WGS metagenome assembly PVMS01 (sample SAMN08582032, study PRJNA380276) | Marine sediment metagenome, whole genome shotgun sequencing project. | isolation source: ocean sediment barecode stripped | collected 2017 | reverse complement strand
TCCTTGAGATCACGGGGCATTTCACGACCCAGAAATCTCTGTAGGAATATATATTCAGACGAAATGGTGGCGTCTGCTTCCAGATCAAAGACCCAATATCCTTTGGCGTTCTGGATGGCCAAAAACCGATCTTTGGCCTTGGTAATAGCTTCATTGAGCCGTTTAACTGTAAACAGAGATGTTGCCGGACCTGGTGTTTTGACTACATTTTTTTTGATGGGGTCAGGTTGCTGGCTATGGCTGATAGTTCTCTTTTGATTGGTTAAGACTTTAAACGCCGTGCGAATACCCTGTTTCATCGATTACCTCAGTTAACATAAAAAATAGCGCCATCAGTCTTTAATCCCCCCTTTGATGGAAAAGAGCAGGGGAAATATTGCTGTTAGAACACTATGAGTCATATATATGAATATTTTTCAAAATTCAAGTAAAATCAGCAAGGCAGGTAGTTTTATTCAAAAATCCCACCCTATTTACCATTATATTTATGGCGTTGAAAGTCTTTTCCACCCTTCCTTTCAGGATATAGGGGCCTGTTATGTTCAATATATGACAAAATCGGTGGTACACCCTGGGGAAAAATACGGCCTCATAAACAGCGGTAAGGTCCTCAAAAGTGATGAATTTCATGGGATCGCCGTCCCTGGTATGCACGGTCTTGCCGGTGACAGGCCATCCGATAGTTGTTACCTCTCTACCCACGAGAGAATGCAGGTCCTCAGCACGGACATAATCGAGGCCTTTCAGGATATCGCCACAAAGGGTAAGGGGGTGGACCGAAAGAATAAAGCCAAAAACCTCGGATTCATGCCTTAGCATGACATGCTTAGGGTACGGGGCATGGCAATCCCGTCTTAGCCGGGGTGTCCGGACAGGGTTTTTGCTGAGATCAAAAAGTCCGGGTGCCTTTTTCTCCTCTTTTCGGCCGAAAAATCGAATAGCCTCCCAGACAAGCCCGGGTCTGGATATGCCTCGGGCAATGTCGTCAAAACAGCCCCCTTTAATCAAAATCCTGACATCCTGGAGATGGATATGAGATCTGGTTCGATTAAGAAAATCTTCAAGAGATATGAAGGGACCGGTTTTGACCCGGTCATGGATAATGGTCTCCTTAGCCTCTTGGGCAATCTCTTTCAATTGCATAAGACCCACCCGTATTTTTCGGTCCTTGCCGATATATTTGATTTCGCTCCGGTTGATATCAGGGGGGAGGACCTCGAGCCCCATACGCCTCGCCTCCGATATATAGCTGAGGGTGGAGTAATAGCCCCCGTGATTGGATATCACCGAGGCCATGAATTCCGCCGGATAATGGGCCCTGAGATAGGCGGACTTGTAGGCCACCATGGTGTAGCTGGCAGAATGCGGTTTACAGAAGCTGTACCCGTCAAAACCGATCATCATCTGCCAGACCTCCTCTATCACCCCCCGGCTGACTCCCCTCTCCGAGGCACCCCGCACAAACCGGGTGTAAAAATCCCTGAGCTTTTTTTCCTTATGCTTTTTGCTTACCGTTTTTCTGAGGGTGTCGGCCTCGGCAGGGTCAAAGCCGGCCAAGTGAATAGCCGCCTGACTGAGTTGTTCCTGAAACACCATCACCCCCAACGTCTCTTTCAGGACCGGCCCCAGAAGTGGATGAGGGGGAGCCCATTTCTCTCCCTGGAGTCTGGCGATCCAGGTATGTATGGCCTGATTGGAGGCAGGCCTGATAATGGATGTGACTACCACATTGAGGAGAAAATGGTCCAGGGTTAGATACTCATCAAAGGTAAACCCGGATCTGACCTTGGTCAGGACCTGCCTTGTGGCGGGGCTTTCAAAATAAAAGACCCCTACAGTCTCTCCTTTATAAAATACTGCTGCGGTTTCAGGGTCATCAAGGGGGTTCAGCCGGGTATAGTCAATATGGCGGCCATAATTTTTTTCTATTAGATCGAGGGTATCACGGATTACGGCGAGGCTCCGGTTGCCCAAGATATCTATCTTGACAAGACCTGCCTCTTCCACCGAGTCCTTTTCCCACTGGAGGACCTGGAGACCGCTCCTGGAAATCTCTACCGGGCAGTACCTGCGAATCTCATCCGGCACGATTACCAGACCGCCGCAATGTGTTGAAAGGTGGTTGAAATGTCCCTGCAGCTGAAACGCGGCGGTCAGGATATCATCCCATGGTTTGCTGAATTTTATTCCCCTCATTTTAGGGTTATGGGTTAATTCCTGCCATGTCTCCTTCAAACGCCATTGAAACCCTATTTTATCCGTCACCTGCCCGATTTCCCGGTCTGTCAGCCCTGAGACGTTTTCCACCTCCCTGATGTCCGATCTGGCGCCGAGGGTGTTGTGATTCGCCACCATGGCTGTCCGTCGGTTGCCGTATTTGGCAAAGGCATAATCGATCACCCGATCTCGTTCATCCCATGCAAAATCTACATCGATGTCCGGCGGATCCATCCGGCCGGGGTTCAGGAACCGCTCGAAGAAAAGATTGTGTTTGATCGGGTCAACATGGGTAATCCCTAATGCGTAAGAGATAATGGAGGCGGCAGCGCTCCCCCGACCGCAAGACCGGCCGGCCCTTTTTACTATGTCCGCAACCACCAGAAAATAGGGGGCAAATTCTTTTTCCCGGATAATCCCTATCTCATGGGCTACCCGCTCCCTTACTTCCCGGGTGATCTTTCCGTATCGCTCCCTGCATCCATCCATAGTAGCCCGATAAAGTTGATTAAAGGCCTCCTCTGCATCCATTTTTTCAAAGGAGGGAAAGATAATCCGGTCAAAATCCCAGTCTGAAAGAGAGGCTTCGGCTACCTTAACGGTGTTGGATATGGCTATGGGGGCGTGGGGATATTGCTCGATCATGTCACGGGGGGTGTTTAAAAAATTATGCTCCCGGCAGGTGTCTTCATTTAGAAGCCTGGAAAGTTTGCTGTTCAGGGAGATGGCCCTCAGGATCCGGTGCAGCCGGAACTGGCCTTTCCTGATCATATATACCCGGTTAGTGGCTAAGGGTGGGATTCCCGTCTTACGGGAAAAGGCGTAGCAGCGGGCCATCTGGTAGCCCGGAGACATCTCCACAAAGAGGTCCTCCATTGAATCCCGTTTGAGGAACTTGAGGAGGTTAAAATCATCGGAAAAGATGATAAGACCCCGGCGTCTTTCTCTGAGTGCCCGAATCAGATCAAAATCGGAGTGGCAGTGGCGGGCAGATATTATGTGGCATAAGTTGGTGTATCCCTGCGGGTTTTTGACAATCAGGACGGCGCGTCGTTCGCCATATAAGAGTTCAGACCCCAGGATAGGTTTAATTCCCATCTCTTTTGCGATTTGGACAAAAAAAATCAGCCCATAGACCCCGTTGGTATCGGTCAGGGCAAGTCGCTTAATCCCTAAGTCCTTTGCAGTCTGGCAGAGCTCTTCGATGGTGCCGAGCCCCCAGCCCCTGGAATAATCGGAATGGACGTTGAGATGGATAAAAGACATAATATGTGGGTTCCAGGGTTCGGGGTTCAAGGTTCAGGGGTTAAGCGGCTCTTCCATAGGTGATTGCCTCTGTTCCATACCGGTCCCTGATACGGTCCATGGCACGGGTGATTTGCGGTTTATTCTCTTCATCCGGGGACGGGGCATGGAAGAGCGTTAATTGGGGGCTTGGAGGATGAAACTCCCAGAACCATACCCTTATAAAGCCTACTCGAACCCTCCGGGTGCATACTTCAAAAAAGAGTTTCTCCAGGGGGTTGAAGAGATCAGGACTCCGGAAATTTAAACGGGGCAGCTGGATCTGACGTCTTGTCTCCACCTGATCTGAATACCTGACTGACAACCCGGCCTTTCTCGGGATAAGCGCCCTCTTTCGCATTCGATATGAGCACTTTTCCACCAGTCTGTAAAGGAACCGCAGTAGTCTTGAATCATCATTCTCATCCCGGGGAAGTGTGATATCTTCCCCCACCACAGGCATTTTAGCGAAGGGATAGACCGGTGTGGGGTCGATACCTGAGGCCCTTTGATGGAACAAATATGCCTGACGGCCGAAGATGAGTTTAAGGCTCCCCATATCTAAGGCCGCCAACTGCCGGATGCGGATGATATTCAGATCTTCCAAGAGAACCTTTTGGCGTACACTCCCTATTCCGGGCATCAGACCAACCTTCAGAGGGGCCATAAACCCCGCCTCCCGGCCATGATCCACGTCTAACACTCCTTCAGGGGAACCTTCAGAGAATATAGTTCGGGAGGCTATATTAGAGACCATTTTATTGCCTGCGACCCCCACTGTTCCGGTCAGATATAAGCGTTTCTGAATCTCCTTTCTGAGATGGCAGGCAGTGTCCTTGGTCTTTCCCCAGAGCCGTTGTGTGCCGGTGAGATCAAGATAGATGTGGCCAGGCCGGGAAGGCTCATAGAGGGGTGTATATCGAGCCGCTGACCGGGCAAGGTTATGACAGGCCTTTTCCATAACCTCCGGGTTGGGGGGCAGAACTGTCAGATCCAGGCAGCGTTTCTTCGCCTTTCCAAGATGCATACCCTTAAAAACTCCCTGGCTTCGAGCCTCACGGGAGACTGAGAGGATAGGGGAGCGTTCCGACCGGGGCGCAGCCACGGCCACAGGTCTTTCTCTAAGCTCAGGCCGGGAGATCCGTGCTACGGCAATGGGAAAGGCCGGTATATGGAGATGGATTATGTGACGGTGCATGCGAGTTACGGGTTGCGAGTTACGGGTTGCTGGTCAAAGATCCCGTTTTTAAGCGGGGGTGCTTGAAACTGGAAACTGGAAATTGGGCACTTGGTTTTCGCCTCTGGGTACTGGGTACTGGGTATTGGGTACTGTGTGTGAGTTTTTAAATCGTCAATCATTCCCGCCCCCAATCTTATCAAGGCGGGATTTCCGCTACGCTCCAACAATCATAAATCGACAATCTTATAAGTACCTCATCACCCCCACGACTTTCCCCTCAATTCGGAGGTCCCCTTTTTTGACATGGATGGGCTCCATACCGGTATGGGCAGGCCGGAGTTCCACGTGATTTCTTTTTTTATAATATCTTTTGACTGTTGCCTCATTGTTGATCAGGGCGACTACTATCTCCCCGTTCTCTGCTGTGGGCTGCTTTTTCACCACCACGAAATCCCTGTCTAAGATCCCGTCCTCTTCCATGGACTCCCCTTTTACCTGAAGCACAAAGCACTCGCCATTGCCTGCCATTGATGGCGGAACCTCAACAACGCTTCTATCCTCTATGGCCTCAATGGGTTTTCCTGCTGCCACCCTCCCCAGGAGGGGGAACTCAAATCGCCTGGTTTCTACGGGGCTTATTACTTCAACGGCCCGTTTCTGATTTTTCTCCTTTGGAAGGCGGATATAGCCCTTACGCTCTAAGATTTTGAGATAGGTGGTCACGGTGTTATAAGAACTGAAATCGAAGTGAGAGCAGATCTCGTCAAAGGATGGGGCTATCCCCCACTCTTCTATGTGCCGGGAGATATAGGCCAGAAAATCCTTTTGTTTGTCCGTCAATTTCATGTTTGTCTCCTCGACAGTATGTTTCGGCTGTGCGGTAAAAAAAATAGACAGACTCAGAGACACAGAGAAAAGCATTTTAGGGGAAAAATTTTCATCTCCCTTTGTCCTCAGGATAGAACATGATACTGTAGGTTATACTGAAAGTCAATAGGAAAAATGGATTCCCATCGTCCGATGACATTTAACCTTTGAACGGCTATCAATGAATTAAAAACAAGTTTGAGTATTCCGTCAGATAAAGTATGATGGTTTCGTTGCTATAACCCCGCAAATTTTGACGAGAAAACGTTAGGACAACCTCCTTGGTTGTATGGGAGGCTAAAATGCCTATTCCTGGAAATCTACTGACAACAGCTATGGCCGTGATGCCGCACAAGGATGTGGATCGTGCCCTTGAGACGGCCCTCTCCATGGATATTCCTTTCTGGCCTCAGCTCCCCCACTACAGTTATTATGAGGATATGTATGTCCAGGCATCGGAGCATTTCCCCGGCATTTTGCTCGATATGGAGAAACGCACACTTCGTTTTTCACAGGAAAAGTTTATTGCTGAATTAGAAGAGACCATGGACCATTTCCATGAGCCTGAGTACTTTGATATCAGTGATAAATACTCTGTGGTTTATAAACGATTCTTAGACCTTGATTTTTCAGACCGACCGGCTATTCGCGGACAGTTGGAAGGACCTATCAGTTTTGGGTTCAACGTCGTAGACCAGGATGACAGGCCGATTCTTTTTGATGATACGGTTCGGCCTTTCATGCTCGAGTTTATGGCCAAACGGGTGGATGTGCAATTAAGCAGACTGAAAAGACTCAACCCCAATGCATTCATGTTTGTTGATGAACCCGGGTTGCAGTTCTTGTTTAGCGCAATGGCAGGGTATGGGGATCAGGCAGCCCGGGCTGATATGGAGATATTTTTTTCCATGATTGAAAGACCCCGTGGTGTGCATCTATGCGGAAATCCTGACTGGGACTTTCTCTTAGGGTTGGATCTGGACATATTGTCGCTTGATGTCTATTCGAATGGCGAAATATTTACGTCCTATGCTGCTTCCATCAGGAGGTTTTTAGACCGGGGAGGGGTCATCGTCTGGGGGATGGTGCCTTCCAATTTCGAACCCTTTGAACAGGAGAATTTAGGGTCCCTTAAAAATCGGCTGAAAGAGATATGGTCGATTTTGGAAAAGAACGGGATTGACAGGGAGTTTCTTCTGTCGCGAAGTCTGCTTTCGCCTGCGACCTGCTGTCTGGTCAATCCGGATGGAGAAAAAACCGTGGAGAAGGCATTCAAAATGACCTTGAATCTTTCCGCCGAGCTTCGGGAAGAGTATCGCCTCCCCTGATCTGATGTTAAAGGATCGTTACCCTCCCTTTTTCACGATTTTCAGAAGCATCCCCGAAGGGACCGGTTCACTCAAAGTCTTTCCATTCATAATTGCCCACTGATTGAGCTTTCCTTCAGGGGCGCCCAGGCTCCTGAGCACCTGTTCCATGGTTCCGGCTTTAGGGGAACGAACCACACGGATGCGATCGGGCTTCACGTTGAGTTTTCTTCTATCCGTAAGACGTCTGAAGCCTTCCATGGTGTTCTCGAAAATCCGGGAATATTTCTGAAACCGACTTTCAGGAGTCAGACCGTGGAATTCATACACCCCGGCACCTTCCTGAATGAAATAGGACATGATTTCTATAATACCCCTATTTGTCCTGACCTTCGTGACCAGGCGAAAGGTGGGAAGGCTGTTTACATTTTTTCGTTCAGATGAAACCACCATGGCTCCGCTTTCGTTCACAAATGCCTGGGCGGCCTTCTTAGGTGAATCTGTGGGTGAGAGGATAAAGAGGATAGCCGCATCCTTCTTGCTGCTCATCATGCGTACCATGGTGCGTGTATTTTGAAAAGTCCAGTTGGCGGGAACCGGAAACTGGAACCGGAGAAGGGGATGGAAAAACACGTTGTGCTCCACAAAGCCTTCCTGGGGGTTTTCACCAAAAACCAAGCCGTCGATATTCTTCAGATAAACATCGCGATTGACCTTGAGATTCTTGATCCCCAGCTCCTTTTGCCACTCCTTTGCCTTTCGCTGAACCGCTCCGATGCGATCGTCCGGGTTGGGGTGGGTGGAAAACCATTCCGGCAGACCGCTTCGATCCGAATTTGGTTGCATCCGCTCTAAGGTCTCGAAAAACAGGGCCATATGTGTGGCATCATACCCGGCCTTGCTGGAATACTCCACACCGAGATCATCCGCCTCCCGTTCATTGTCCCGGCTGAAACTGAGAAACAGCATCCCGACGCCAAACTGGGCCAGACCTGCAAAACCTCGAAAGGTCTCAGACAAGATCATGGCGCCTCCAAGGGTTATTTGGGCTAATTTCGCGTTGCTGTATTGTTGGGCCGAATGGCGAGCAGTGATATGGCCTATCTCGTGCCCGATCACACCGGCCAGTTCGGCCTCGCTGTTCAGATTGGCAAGGATCCCGCGTGTGAGATACACGTAACCGCCCGGCACAGCAAAAGCATTTACGACCGGCGTGTCTAAAATTTTGAATTGGTATGGCAAAGCAGGCCGGTGAGAGAGTCGGGCCATCTTTTTCCCGACGCGGTCCATATACGTAATTAACTTTTGATCCTGGTAAGTCCCGTAGTCCTGAACGATCTGCCCATCGGTCTGGCGGCCCAATTGAATCTCTTCCCCCTCGCTGAGCAACATAAGCTGGGGCTGCCCGGTCACGGGGTTGACTGCGCAGGAGGCCAAAGACAAAATAAGGCCAATGACAAAAAAACCGACCAGGCTTCCCTGTAACTCTTTTTTAAACCTGAATGACTTCGATTGAGGTATCTTCAAATTCAACCTTTTGGCCATTTCTGATTTTACGCCGTTTTCTATATTCGATTTTTCCATCAACTTTCACCGCTCCGCTTTCAATGGTAACTTTTGCCGTTCCCCCTGATTCACACAGCCCTGACGCTTTCAAAAGTTTATTGAGTGGAATATAATCGGCCGATATTATAAATGGGTCCACGATTGTTCTTTCAAAAATTTCTGATTTTCTTGAACAGATATTCCAATCCGTTAACTTTTATTTCATACACATTGCGAAGCATTTCACCCAGTTCACCTTCGGGGAAGCCTTGATGGGAAAACCATACGACATAATTTTCAGGAAGATCAACAAGATAACGGCCCGCATATCTACCGAAAGGCATTTTGGCCTTAGCAAGCTTCAGTATAAAGGCATGATCAGGCACAAGGGGCGTTCCTGAATTTTCGTCTTCAGAATTCATGGAATATCTTTTCATTCAAGCTCCGCAGCTGTTTTTTGAATCTGCTGCCATGCCTGATATACATGGCGCTCCTCAGTGAGGGTCTGCCCGACACAGAACCGTAGAACGTATCGGTCATTTAATGTTGTGTGGGTCAAATACAGGCTGCCGCTTTGATTGAGGCGATCCAATAATTGTCCGTTAAATGTATCTCCACGCACATGTCGGAAACAAATCAGGTTAAGGGGCGCAGGCGCTACAAGCTCGAAACGGTCATCTTCCTCAATCCAACCGGCAAAATTTTGAGCCATTTCAATGTGTCGTCTGATGTGGTAACGCAAGCCATCGACCCCATAATGGCGAATGACAAACCAAAGCTTTAAGGAGCGGAAGCGTCTGCCTAAAGGAATATGCCAATCACGATAGTCGATGACAGCGCCCGAGTCAGTCGCTTTGTTCCGCAGGTACTCTGGCAGCACACTCAACGTCTTGATCAGAATCTCCCGATTGGCCACATAGAAACAGTCACAATCAAAATTGGTGAACATCCACTTATGTGGATTAAAACAATAGCTGTCTGCCAGCTCTATCCCCTCATTGATATATCGGTATTCGGGACATAGGGCTGCTGTGCCTGACATTGCGCTATCAACATGAAACCAGAGTCCTTCCTCGCGGCAGATTTCACCGATCTCCAGCAACGGATCAATAGCATTGGAGGAGGTAGTCCCCACGGTAGCACAGACAAAGAATGGTATAAGGTCATCCTGCCGGTCCTGCCTGATTTGTCTGGCAAGCTCATCCGGACGAAGGGCAAAGCGATTATCAACCTGGATCAGACGTAAGTTCTGGCGGCCAACCCCGGCTATTTTGACGGCCTTTTCAATTGACGAGTGGGTATGGGCGGAAGCATAGGCGACGAGACGTCCATCGCATCCCTCCTCATTGCTCTCATATTCTGTGGCCCGCTCACGGGCAGCCAGAAGGGCGCAGAGGGAAGCACTTGAAGCAGAGTCCTGGATTACCCCGCCACCGGCAGTATCGGACTTAAACTTCGTCGGCAATCCAAGCATATCCACTAACCAGTCGAGAACATGGGTTTCCAGTTCTGTGCAAGCCGGGCTTGTGGACCATAGCATGCCCTGTACCCCGAGACCGGCCGCGAGCAGCTCACCAAGTATGGCGGGACCTGAAACATTTGCTGGAAAAAAGGCAAAGAAATTGGGCGATTGCCAGTGAGTAACCCCTGGAATAATGAGATCGTTCACATCCTTGAGAATGTCTTCAAAGGCTTCTCCATTAGGGGGTGGTTCTGTAGGAAGCGAAGCACGAATTTCTCCCGGCTGAACCTGGGACAGTACGGGAAGCGACTCGACTGTCTCGAAATAATCGGCAATCCAGTCAACAACCGCTCTACCATAATGACGGAAATCATCCGGGCTCATATGAAAATTTTTCTTTTCAGACATCTCTCCTCCAGTTTTGCTGGGTTAATAAAATAAAGGGGTCAGCCTGGTCTTGATTCATTTGCAATTCCCATTCCAGTTGTTTCACAAGGTTTCTCAGCTGCCGATTCCTGGATATCTCTATTTTCATCCGAGTTATCTCAGTCATCATTCGTAATACGCATCAATGTGAAAATACTTTTTGTAAAAACCTCTATCCCTCGTAATGATCGCTTCTGTCTTTACGCTGGAAAAGGCCCCAATCAAAAAATCCGGAATAATTCTATCTTTTCGTTTCCCCCCCCTCAAGATATAGTCCTTCCAGGCTTTTCCTCCTTTCCATAACATATCCCTGGTAAAGGGAAGAACCTCTATTCCGGTTTCTTTGAGAAAGGTGTCAAGAGACACTTGAGTTTCGAATTGAGGAGAGAGTTCGGAATATACTATCGGACAGACCACCAATTTTCCATCCTTAGCCGCTTTCTTTAGGACCTCCTTTGACAAGACTCCATGAACTGGATCTGGCAAGAGTATATCCAGTAACGCGCATGTATCCACAGAATATATCATCGATCACCCCTCATATCCTTTATTATTTTATCTGTAGAACCCTCCTTCTCAAGAAAGCCAAAATAACGATCAAAAGGGGATTCCTCCTCTTTCCTTATCGTTGCACCTGAACGGATGATCTCAAAAGAGATTCTGTCTCCCGGCCTGAGGGATAGATTATCTCTCACCTTTTTTGGAATAACTATCTGCCATTTCCTGCTTATTTTTGCTGCAATTACCATCTTCACCTCCTGATCCTTTACCTATTAGACAGTAAAGCAATATAGGCTCCTTTCAGGAAAAAGTCAAGGATTATGAGGAAATCCCCGAGATGAACCCTTGACGTAAAGGAGGTCCTTGATTTAATTATACCTAACCCGGCGAAGCCGGAATTGACTATTGAATATTGAAAATTGAAAATTGAAAATTCGTGTCCCGCCTGGCGGGATTGGCTCCGTCTTTTTTTGATAGGTCTTTTAAAAATTTAAAGAATTCCTTAAAATATTCAATCTGGCTATGGCATAAATCATGCGCAAACATGATGTGATTTGAACAAATAGGTGCTACCCTGGTTAACTCGGGACCGAACAGATCTCAAGCAAGGGCGTAAAAGCCATATTTTCGTATTTTACTTCCACAAAAAATGACTTCTATCAGAAAAAGAATGCAACTGAGCGTTGAAGAAACTCTGCCCCAAGAGGGGTTTGACGCCTGTCTGGTGGGGCGTGCGTGGGTGCCCGGATCTCCTTCAGGGCCTTCCGTGGTCTGGATCCGGGAGGATGGAGTATTTGACCTGTCCGCCCACTATCCCACCATGAGCGAGTTGCTGGAATCCGGGGACCCGGCCTCCCGAGTCAAGGAGCTTGAGGGATTGAAGACCATTGGGATTTTGCAGGATTTGCTGCAGAACACCCCCCCAGAGGTTCGTGATTCGTCGAAACCCTGGCTGCTGGCCCCCTGCGATCTGCAGGCGGTCAAAGCAAGCGGTGTGACCTTCGTGGCGAGCATGCTGGAACGCGTGATCGAGGAGCAGGCCCGCGGCGATTTCTCCCGGGCCGAGACGATCCGGAAACGCATCGCGGAACTGATCGGGGACAACCTCGCGGACATCCGGCCTGGCTCGGAATCCGCGATGCGCGTCAAAGAGGTCCTCCTGGAACAGGGAGCCTGGTCGCAGTACCTGGAAGTCGGCATCGGGCCGGATGCCGAAATCTTCACCAAGAGTCAGCCGATGTCCGCAGTAGGAACGGGGGTGGAAATCGGCATCCATCCCGATTCAAGCTGGAACAACCCTGAACCGGAAATCGTGCTTGCCGTCAATTCCAAAGGGACAATCGTTGGTGCCACATTGGGTAACGATGTCAACCTCCGGGATTTCGAAGGCCGCAGCGCCCTGCTGCTGGGCAAGGCCAAAGACAACAATGCCTCCTGTGCCATCGGTCCCTTCATCCGCCTATTCGATGGAAACTTTGGTCTCGATGGTGTTCGACAAGCCCGGATCAGCCTTCAGGTCGATGGCCCCGATGGATTTCGCCTCCAAGGTGGCAGTTCGATGAAGCATATCAGCCGTGATCCTCAGGAGCTGGTCGGGCATTGTATGGGTCCCAACCATCAATATCCCGACGGGCTGATGCTTTTTCTTGGAACCATGTTTGCTCCGGTGGAAGATCGGGACATAACGGGACAGGGTTTCACCCACAAAATCGGGGATCTCGTCCGCATCCACACCCCGCAACTCGGCACTTTGCTCAACCGCGTCAATCGTTGCGATCAGACCACGCCGTGGGAATTCGGTACGTCCGCGCTGATGCGCAACCTTGCTGCCCGCGGTCTGCTTTGAAATCCCAAGAACCTGGGCCGTGAGCCCTTGGTTAATATAATGAAAAACACCCCTTTATTCCCTGCATATGGCTGATTGACTCTTGACACGCAATTCTGGGGTCAATTATAGTTATGGATAAGATTCTCCATGTCCCGCATTTCCACTAAGGGAAATTCGTTTGTTTTGCTGCGAAAAGATAGAAGGGTGTTGCGGGGTTTCGTTTCAATGCCATGGTATCGTTTTTGCCGAGAAAGTGCACTGGATTATGGGAGGCAGGTATGAGAATAGAGGTGAAGCTTTTGGCGCATCTCAAAAGATATCTTCCTGAAGCTGACCGGGAGAAGTCTCCTTTTCTTGTTGATGTGCCAGACAAACTGTCGATAAAGGAAATCGTTGAGTCATTAGGGGTTCCTACCTACATTCCCAAAGTAGCAATGATCAACGATTCCAAAAGCAGCTTGGAAGATATCGTCAACGACGGCGACAGGGTGACAATTTGCGCCTTGTCACAAGCGGGATAGCCCCTTCAGGTTCCAGTGCTTCCGTTTCATGATTCAGGCTTAAGAAGATGCCCGCTGATTTGAAATTCCCCCAAGGCCAAGGCCTGCCCAGCAGCTTGACTTTCTAAGGTTGATTTCCTTTTGACCAAGATCCAAGGGTAATCACGTTCTATCAAGCGGTTTATAACTGCCTTGGCTTGAGAGGATGCACTTCCCAAAAGTGTCTGGCGTTTCCAAGGCGAATACTTCTTCTTTCGGAAGTGGGCGGACAAGTCAACATTTCCTTGATAGTCGATGCGTCGGTGCTGGTCTTCATTTGCAACACCAGTGTTGGATCCGTTCACCCCATCACCTTGGCCACAATCTCCGTTATGTCCATTACCTTTAGTTTCCCCCTCTCCTCTTTGGGTATGGCCTGGGCACCTTTTTTCAAATTATCCTTGCACGCAGCACAGCCGGATACAATAATTTCCGCCCCCACCGCAAGGGCATCTCTCACCCTCTGAGTTGCCATACTTACGGACAGATCTGGATTATAGGCCTGCACGCCGCCACCCCCGCCGCAACAACGGGCCTCATCTCTGTTCTTGGACATCTCCACGAATTTTATCCCAGGGATTTTTTTGATGATATTTCTGGGTTGTTCAAAGATCTTAAAGGTCCTCCCGAGATCACATGGATCATGGTAAGTTACCTTCTTGCCAATCTTACGGTCCAACCGGATAGCGCCCTCGTTGATCAGTCTCTCCAGGTATTCAACGGTATGATAAACGCTTAAATCCAATCCCCCGATATCCTGATAGTGCTCCTTGAAGGTTTTATAACATCCGGCACAGGGGGTAACCAGCTCCCTGGCTCCCGTAGCTTTAATTCTACTCACCATCATTTTTGCATGGGATTCGAAGTCCTCCGATCCCATAAGCATTATGGGCAATCCACAACAGATTTCATTCGCGCCGAGTGTGGTGAAATCCAAATCAGCAGCTTCCGCCAGCGTGAAGAGGCTCGGTACTATTTTCATATCGAGATAACTCGGTACACATCCAAAAAAAAGGAGCGTTTCAGCCTTGAGTCCTGGCTCCTCCTTGAGTAAGGTTGCCTTAGGGGTACGAGGATAGATCTCAGTCCTGTCCTCCATTTTGCTTGCAAAAACATTTCCTGTTTTGGAAATGTTGTCACGTATCCCAATCACCTGTGTTAGAGCAAATCCCGAGTCATAAAGAATCTTTCGGAATTCGCTCACGATTTCATCAACCCTTACCATGCCCGGACATGAGACCGTACAAGCCTTACAGTTAGTGCAGGTATAAAAGGCGTCTGCCAGTTCACGGGAGGGCTGGATGGAGCCATCCAGGAGCCTCTTCAGGAGCAGTATTCTTCCCCGTGCGTTGTAGGCGGGCCGGAGGGTTATTCCAAAAACAGGACAGTCTCCCTGGCAAAACC
>PVMS01084430.1_pt1 | contig 14563 bp, 19 predicted proteins | sample 1853461 | NCBI WGS metagenome assembly PVMS01 (sample SAMN08582032, study PRJNA380276) | Marine sediment metagenome, whole genome shotgun sequencing project. | isolation source: ocean sediment barecode stripped | collected 2017 | reverse complement strand
GTCGTCATGAGCGTGGCCCCGGACGGGGACGTCGCCGTGCTCGCCGGGGGCGGGAACAACGGAGGGGGAGGACTCTGCGCCGCCAGGCACCTGATCAACCGCGGGCGATCGGGCTCTGTGACGCTGGCCACCGAACGGGTTGGTGATGCAGCCGGCCATCCCCTCCACACGTTGGCGGCGATGGGTACCGCTTCGGTTGAGGACCCACCGGACGTTCCCGTAGTCGTCGACGCCCTGGTCGGCTACGGGCTCGACGGGCCGCTGCGGGGGAGAGCTGCCGAGTTGGCCGCCTGGTCGGCAGCGCGGGACACGATCTCGCTCGACTTCCCCTCTGGCTACGGATACCCCGACGCGGTCGATCCGCTGGCAACGGTGACGCTCGCCCTGCCCAAGGTCCGGCTTCGCCCGGTTCGGCCGCTATACCTCGCCGACCTGGGGCTTCCCGACGCGCTGTGGGCGACGATGGGAGTTGCGGTCGACGCAGTGTTCTCCGACGGTCCGGTCATCGAGGTCGTTTGAACCCGAAAGGCCCCCGCAACTGCGGGGGCCTTTCCGGTCATAGATATGCGCCTAGCTCGAGCTCGACGTGTCTTTCATCCTGTCGGCGGCGCCTGGGCTGCCGTACTTGGCCCACCACAGCTTGGCGGAGTCGATGCCTCCGACGCCGAAGGCGATCGCCAGGGCGATCCCGAAGGACGCCACGACCAGCCTCAGAAGGTCACCGGCAAACTCGATGTCGAGAAACTCGAGGGCGAACACGACGCCGAACACGATGACGCCGACATGCACCACCCAGACGAGCCAGCCGACGCCTCGATCAACGGCAAAGGGACGAACGAGGTCGGCCGTCCAACTCGCCGCCGCTGCGGCAATGATCACGATGATTACCGCCACGACCAACGCCGGTATCCAGGCGAGCAGCCGTTCGAGCAGCTGCTCGATGGTGCTCAGGTCCAGGATCCGCGCCGCGATCAGGACGACACCGGTCATCAAGTAGACGTACACCACCGCTGCGGTGATGGACGCCACGGTTTGGTCCGAGCCGTCGAGCGCCGCGGTCACCCCGGACCGGTCCCAGATACCCTGCATCCAGTCGGCTCCGAACAGCTTGGAAATGAGCCTGGCAATCCATTTGACGACCCAGCGCCCGATGATCAGCACCAACAGTGCGACACCGATCAGAACTGCCCACTCGACGAGGGTCTCTCCGAGCGACCGGAGCTCCTCTAGTAGTTGATCCCAGAATGACATTTGTCCTCCTTGACTCCCCTGAGACGATGACTATGCCAGAGAAAAGCGCCACCGGCCAATCGCCGCAGCCTTCTGGGTCAGTCCTTCGGCGGTGAATCCCAGTCGGTGACGCTCTCGCCGGCCTCAGTTGCAAGGATGTCCAGCGCCGCGGTGGCACCGGCTCCTGCGGAGATGATGGCCTGGCTCCGCTCGGGACGCGCCGAGCGCCCCACCACGTAAACGCGATCCATCGAAGAGCGGTTGTCGCGGTCGACCTGGATCGCGCCCGACTCCTCGACGGCGAGGCCCATCGATTGTGCCAGCTCGGGATTCTTGCCCTCGGCGAAGATGACGTAGTCGAAGGCCGCCGTGCCGGATTCCGAGGTCACAGCGAACCGATCGCCGGCCGTCACCTTGGTGACCTCTTCCTCCTTGATCTCAGCGCCGAGGCCCCGCACCTGTTGGCGGCTCACCATCTGAAACTCGGATCCGTCCATCTCTGGGATCCCGAGGTAGTTGTACAGGTAGGCAAAGTGCATCGCCGTCTTGTCCATCGCGTACACGGACGCTTCGTGCCCGTTCTTGGCCAGGAAGAGTGCCGCGGACAGGCCGCCCGGTCCGTCTCCGATGATCGCCACCGTTGCCACGTTTGTACCTCTTGTCGCGTATACAGAATGTAACGTCGACCGATGGCACCGCATGCCGAGAAGGCAATTCGGGTCACCGTCGAGGGGCGCGTCCAGGGCGTTGGCTTCCGCTATACCACCCGAGGGGTGGCCCAAGAGCTGGGCCTGACCGGATGGGTCCGCAACCTGCCAAACGGTGCGGTCGAGGTGTGGGCTCAGGGCTCCATTGATGCCGTCGACCAGCTACAAGCTCTTCTCGAGCACGGGCCACAGGGCTCGTTCGTCAAGTCGGTCGAGTTCGAAGTGGTTGATCCCGACCTCACCCTGGAGGGCTTCGAGATCAGGTTCTGAGCCAACCTGGCTGGTAACCGACGACTGGCAACTGGCAACTCACGACTCAATGATGCTCGTTCACCTGAACCGGCGTGCCGTCTGGATCATGGAGCACGATCGATCTGCCGAAGGTCTCATCTTGGATCCCCTGTGTCGCCTCGATGCCATGGTCTGCCAGCCGCAGCAACACCGCCTCCAATGGCTCGGCGGTCACCAGCGAAAGCTCGACTCGCCCCCGCTCGGCGAGGGAATCAACCCGATGCACACCAAGGGTCGCCCCGTCGAGGTCGAACGATGTCCAGATATCGGATTGGTACGCCGGCTCGACACCGATGACGTCTCCGTACCACTTCACCGCGCCATTCATGTTCTCGGTGTAAACGATCGGTTGAAGCTTCACTTCGGCTCCTTTGGCTCCAGGTATGCGGCCAGCGCTTCTGCCACGAAGTCGGACAGGCGTTGCTCCCCTTCGATGGCGGCGTGCTTGACTCGCTTGATCAAATCCTCTGGCAAGTACACATTGAACTGTCGCTTCTCTTCCACGGTTTCTAGAATACTATGATTCTAGCTTCATAGCAAGAAGGGGTACTTCATCTCGCCCGACCAGCCGCGCAGCTGAACCGGGTCAATCTCCGTCGTGACGGGTCATGATGTCGGAGAGACCCTCGGCCCAATCCGAGGTGGTACCGAGCAGGTCGGATCCGGGGCCGACCGCACGCCGTCCGAACTTCTCTCGGAGCGCGTCGACCGCCTCGTCGAGGGCCTGGAGTTCTAGCTCCCGGGGGTTGCCGGGAGAGGCCTCGTCGTCATCGACCCCGAGCTCGAGCTGAAGGCCCCTTCCCCGCTCCAGGTTGGAGACGGAGATGCCAAGCAGATTCAGGCCGCGGTCCGGGTGCTCGTCGAGGACCTTGTCGACGAGGGCAGCCCCGGTGCGATATAGCACGGCGCTGGAAGCAGTCGGACCCCGCAGGGTCTTGGCACGTGTCACCGATGCCATATCGGTGAATCGTGCTCGCACCGTCACCGTTCTCCCTTTCCTGCCCTTGTTCCTCATCCTGGCGCCCACCCGGGAGGCGAGTCTTGCGATGACGGCCCGCAGCTCATCCGGCGATCGATGGTCGCCCCCAAATGCGCTCTGGGCACCCACCGAAGCAGCGCGACGGGTGGTTTCGACTCCGCGCGGATCGGTGTTCCAGGAGAGGGCATGGAGGTGGGCGGCACGAGCATTGCCGACACGGTCGGCGAGCAGGCGCTCGGAGGTCTCGGCGAGATCTCCGATCGTCTTCACCCCGAGGGTGGCCAGCGCCTCCTGAGTCACCGGGCCGACCCCCCACAGGTACTCGACCGAAAGCGGGTGGAGGAAGTCGAGCTCGCGACCCGGCTCAACGACGATGTAGCCGTCGGGCTTGGCAACCTGGCTGGCGATCTTGGACAGGAACTTGGTCTGCGAGGCGCCGACCGAGACCGGCAGCGCTGTTTCCTGGTAAACCCGCTTCCTGATGGATGCCGCGATCTCCCCGGGCGATCCGAACAGGTGGGTCGAGCCGGCGACGTCGAGGAATGCCTCGTCGATCGAGAGTGGCTCGACCACCGGTGTGAACTCGCGGAACACCTCGAAGACGCGGTCGCTGTACTCGACATAATCTCCAAAGTCGCTGTCGAGAACGATGAGCTGGGGGCACAGCTGCCTGGCCTGCCCAAGCGGCATGCCGCCCCGAACTCCCATCGCCCGCGCCTCGTACGTGCATGACAGCACCACGCCCCCGCCCACCGCCACCGGCTTGCCAACGAGACCCGGTTGGCGCAACAGGGCAACCGAGGCATAGAAGCTGTCCAAATCCGCATGGAGAATCGTCGCCCCGCCGTCGCTCATACCGACATCATGTCACGCCACTGTGACACAATCGACCCCATGAGCGCTCGATTCGACGCACTGGGGATCGTGGTTTCCGACTTGGATGCTTCTCTGGCCTTCTATCGCAAGCTGGGCCTCGAGTTTCCCGATAACCCCGAGGTCGAGGGTCACATCGAGGCGGTGCTCCCCGGCGGGACCCGGCTGATGCTGGACACCGAGGAGGTCATGGCCTCCTTTGACCCGGATTTCGAAGCTCCCACCGGTGCCGGTCGGATCAGCCTGGCGTTCGGGTGCGACGATCCTGGGGCGGTCGATGCCTTACATGACGAGCTGGTCGCCGCAGGCCACACCAGCCTGCGCCCCCCGTTCGACGCCTTCTGGGGTCAGCGCTATGCGACCGTGCTCGATCCCGACGGCAATAGCGTGGACCTGTTCGCTGCGTTGGCCGGCCAGGGTTGAGGCCCGGGCCCTCGACACAGGTCTCGCGATCTTCCGCTCGGCTGGAGAACTCTCGGCGCTCGTGTTGTTCTCTACCTCGCAGTCGCCCTCTTGATCGAGAACGGCAAGGAAGAGCAAGTAGCACAGCTGTACGTACGGGGCCGTCGAGATGCTCAGGACGCGGACCGGCGCCGAAATCGCCAACGCAGATGCAAACACCAATGACCCGGTCATTTCCCTGGAAAGCGAAACTCGGCCGGAGATCCAAGCGCCCTCGCCAGAGGACGAGGGATGAGCGTAAACGAGGCGATGGCGATCACGTTCTCCGGCTGATCGGAACGCCCGCTCCTAGTTCTCTCCCTTGTGATAGATGTCTTCGACGACGTCGGCGTATTCGTCCATCACCACCGCCCGTTTCACCTTCAGCGTTGGGGTGAGCTGGCCGCCTTCGACGGTGAGATCCTCGGGAAGGATGCGGAACTCCCTGATCGACTCGGCACGCGACACCGCCAGGTTGGCGCCATCGACGGCTTCCTGCACCGCAGCCGCCAGGTCGGGATCGGCAATCAGATCGTCGAGAGAAGCGGCGGGCTTGCCGTTGGCCTCCGCCCAGCCGGGAAGCGCATCCTCATCGATCGTCACCAGGGCGGCGATGAACGGCTGGGCGTCACCGATGACCAGACACTGGCTCACCAGCGCCGACGCTCTGATGCGGTCTTCGAGCACGGCGGGTGCGACGTTCTTGCCGCCTGCGGTGATGAGGATCTCCTTGAGCCGCCCGGTGATTCGGAGGTATCCGTCATCGTCGAGGTCTCCAATATCCCCGGAATGGAACCATCCATCCGGCTCGATGGCGGCGTTCGTGGCCTGTTCGTTCCTCCAGTAGCCCGGCATGACCCCCGGGCCCTTGATCATGACCTCCCCGTCGTCGGCGATCCCGATCGTCGATCCCGGGAGCGGTCGGCCAACCGTGCCGATCTTCTGCTCGGCGGTTGTGTTGATGTTCGACGCACCCGTGGTCTCGGTCAGGCCGTACGCCTCGACGGGGGTGAGCCCGATGCCGCGGAAGAAGTGCCCGAGGCGGTCGCCGAGCGGGGCGGCGGAGGAGATGGCATAGACCAGCTCGCCACCAAAGACGGATCGCAGTTTGCTGTAGACCAGCCGGTCGAACAGGGCATGCTGCAACCTGGTGGTGAGCCCGATACTGCCCTTGGCGATGCCTTGTGAGTAGGCGATTGCGACGTTGACCGCTCGATCGAAGATTGCACCCTTGCCATCGGCGTCGGCCTTCTGCACGGCGCCGTTATAGACCTTCTCGAAGACCCTGGGAACGGCGAAAAGCCAGGTCGGCTTGACCATCGCCAGCTCCTCGAGCAGCGCATCGACCGATGAGGCATAGAAGATCTGCACACCGGCAGTGATCGAAGTGATCTGGACGCTGCGCGAGGCGATGTGGGCGAGGGGCAGAAACAGGAGCGTTCGCTCGCCGCTGCGCATCATGGCGGGAACGGTGACATCGAGCTGGGCGAGGCCGTAGGCCAGGTTGCCGTGGGTGAGCATGACGCCCTTGGGGCGGCCGGTCGTGCCCGAGGTGTAGACCAGTGTCGCCAGATCGGTGAAAGCGATCTCCTCGATCCGACGGTCCACCTCGGTGCGGAGCAGGTCGGTAGCGCCGTCCACCAGCTGGTCGATCGCCCCATCGTCGATGACCAGCACATGGCGGCAGGCGGGCAGCCGATCCGCCACGTCGTCATACATTGCCTTCATCGCCGGCGTCTCACAGATCAACACGAGGGACTCCGAGTCGCCGACGATCCACTCCACCTGCTCGGCGGACGAAGTCGGGAAGATGGTGACCGTTACCGCACCGGCGGCCCAGATGGCGTATTAGAAGAGGGTGAATTCATAGCGGGTCGAACAGAAGATGGCGACCCGATCACCCTTCTGCACCCCAAGGGCGAGGAGGCCGGCGGCCAGTTCCTTGACCGTCGAGTACGTCTGGCCAACGGTGATGTCTTCGAACCCATCACCCACGCGATGGCTCAACGCCACGCTGTTGGGATCATCGCTCGCCCGCAACGCCAACAGCGAAACCGGATTGTCCGATGGGCCGACCGTTTGCTCCCCCGGTGTGGTGTAGGTTCGCATCGCCGCGCCTTTCGATCGCCTGCGCAGAGTGTATGAGGCCAATCGCTACCGTGCCCGATGTGGACGCCAACGACATCTTCGACCTCAATCGGCTCGCCGTCCTCATGCTGCTGGCGATCGGCCTCGCCCTCATCGCCGGAAACGGATTCGCCATCGTCCAGGCCCGCCGCGGGGTCAAGCCCAAGGACGAGGAGAGTGAGTTCCGCCCGGCGAGGGCATGGTGGCTCCTCGCGGTCGGAGTGGTGATGACGGTGTGGGGCCTCGCAAGCCTTTAGCTGCCACCCCCACCCGACCGTTCTCCGCAAAAACGGGTGGAGACAGGCGGGGCTAGCATTTGGGTCCTGCGGGTGTAGTTCAATGGCAGAACATCAGCTTCCCAAGCTGAATACGGGGGTCCGATTCCCCTCACCCGCTCCCTGCTTCATCCAGTGCGTTGGGGCGGTGGCCGCGCCCGCCTAGGATCGGAAACGATGATCTTTTCCGACCGGACCATCCGGGAGGCAATTGCCTCGGGGCGGATTCGCCTCGACCCGTACGACCCTTCCCTGGTGCAGCCATCCAGCGTCGACATCCGCTGTGACCACCGGTTCCGGGTGTTCGAGAACCATCGATATCCCCATATCGACCCAAAGGCGCCACAGTCCGACCTGACCACTGAGGTCAAGGCAAGCGATTCGGATCCCTTCATCCTCCACCCCGGTGAGTTTGTCCTTGGCACAACGCTGGAGACGATCGGCCTCGGCGACGATGTGGTGGCACGCCTCGAGGGCAAGTCGTCGCTGGGCAGGCTCGGCCTTCTCATCCACTCCACAGCCGGGTTCATCGACCCGGGATTTCACGGGCAGGTGACCCTCGAGCTGTCGAACGTGGCCAATCTGCCGATCACGATCTACCCCGGGATGAAAATCGGCCAGATCAGCTTCTACGAGATGACCACCGCTGCCGACCATCCCTACGGGTCGCCGGAGCTGGGCTCCAAGTATCAAGGACAGACCGGCCCGACGGCAAGCCGGATGCACAGCGACTTCGAGGAGGAGTGAGATGGCGACAACGCCGAGGGTGAGCGCGATCATGATGGACTGCAACGACATGGACGAGATGGTGTCGTTCTGGGGAGCCCTGCTCGACCTCGAAGTGGGCGCCACCTACCCGGAGTTCGTCTTCATGAGCCCCGTGTCAGACGGCGGCCCGGGTCTGGGGTTCCAGCTGGTGCCCGAGAAGAAGACGGTCAAGAACCGGGTCCACATGGACCTGGCAGCCGAGGATCGCGAGGCCGTCGTCGCCAGGATCGTCGAGCTGGGTGGGACCAGGATCCACGATCACGGTGACGAGGCGTTCCACTGGACGACGTGCGCCGATCCGCAGGGCAACGAGTTCGACGTTGCCGACGACTCATAGGGGAAGAGCCCGACGTCGAGCGCTCAGGTGTTCCGGCTCGATCCCACGTCGATTGTGTACAGCGTCATCGGCTCGGCGACGTTCTTCAGCTCCCGCTCGCCAAGCAGCGTTGCGCTGAGGCCCTCTTTGTTCTTGATGTTGTCGTAGACGACTGCGGATACACCGATCCCGCCGGCGGGGGTCTCGGCTTCGATCCTCGATGCGATGTTGACCCCATCCCCATGGACATCGCCGTCGGCGGCGATGACCTCGCCGAGATGGATGCCGATACGGACCTGGTAGCGCCCGTGCTCGCCGACCGCCCGCTGGATCTCCTGGGCACTGGTGACGGCGCTCGATACCGAGGTGAAGCTGGCCAAGATGCCGTCGCCGAGGTCCTTGAGCAGCCGTCCCCGGTTGCTTGACAGTACCTGCCGGTGCAGCTGCCCGTTTGCTTCGAGGACGGCCATTCCCTTGGCCTCATCCTCACCCATCAGCGCGGTGAAGTCGACGATATCCGAGAACATGATGGCGGCCAGCTGTCGTTCTCGTGTTCCCTTACCGCTGCGGATGGCCTCGTCGAGGTAGTGCCGCTTCCCGTTGAGGGCACTGCGGTACTCATCCTTGGACAGGATGTTCTCGTCGAGCTGGAAGTCGGTGCGCAGCAGGTTGTCGAAGAACGCCTCCAGGCGTTCCTCGTCGCGCATCACTTCTTCGCTGAGGAAACGGCGATCTACGTTGATGCAAACGGCGCCTACCAGCCCGTACTCGGGGCGGAAGATGGGAATGGTGGTGCACTTGAACTGGCGCGACCCAATGTTCAACTGGTAGTTCACCTTGTCCTCACCACGTTGGCGGCGCGTCTTTAGGTCGAGCACCAGGTTGGTGGCCCCGCTTCCCACCGATCGACCGGTGACCTCGGCATTCTCGATCGCCACCAGGGAGTGGGCGGGGTTGACCAGATCGTGCAGCAAGATCTCGATGCCGGTGTTGGGAAAAGAGCGCCCGATCTGGTTGACCAAGCGTCTGTAGTTCTCCAGGAAGATGGCGTTGTCGCTGATGACCGAGTCACCGTCGTACACCCGAAACAGCTCTTTGTAGCGGCCCAGGGCATCGCTGCTGAACGTGTCTCGCACCAAATTCTGTTGGCCGATGACGATGAGCTCCCTGGCGGCCGGCTCGTTGCGATGCTCCAGGAAGTAGCGCACCGCCCGATCGAAAGCCTCGGCACTGAACTCGACGTGGCCGTCCGGATTGATCACAAACGGGTAGAAGTCGTACTCCTCGAGGCGCTGCTCGGGTGGAGACTCTGCGCTCACTTCGGGGATGGAAGCACGCCGCGCCCCTGCCATGTAGGCGGCGACCCCGATCGCCACGAAGGCCAACAGCCCGAGTCCAATAAGCAACGGCTCCATTCCCGTAAACCTACACCGCTGCCTCGACGTCGGACGCCGGAATCCGCGCCGGTCCAGCCGCCCCGACCCCTGCAATCACTCCCCCAGCGATCACCATGGCGACGCCGAGCCAGGTGAGGACCTCCGGGGTCTCGTCGAGAAAAATCGCAGCCCACACCACCGCCGATGCCGGCTCCAGGTACATGATGACCGACACCACCGCGACCGGGAGACGACGCATCGAGCTCCACCAAATGACCCCGGCCACCCCGGTAAAGACGATGCCGAGGATGAGGAACTCAAACCAGAACTCAGACGATTCCCGAACGGCCTGAACGGTGAACGGGAAGAGCACTACCGCGGCGGCGAGCGCCTCCCACATTGCGACGGTCAAACCTCCCAGCGCCGAGGCCGCTGGCTTCCCGAACACGAAGAGCGCTGCCAACAACACTGCTGACACCAGGCCGACGGCGACTCCCTCGAGCGTTGCGCCTGCGCCTGGTCGAACCACCAACAACATGCCGCCCGCAGCCAGGCCGAGCCCAAACCACGCCGACCGCCGGTTTTGCTCCCCGAGCACGGGCACCGAGAGGAATGCGGCCAGGATTGGCCCGACGTAGACGACGGCGAGTGCCACCGCCACCGTCGTCAGCTGGATAGCGAGGAAAAACGTCAACCAGTGCGCCGCCAGCAGCAGCCCGAGACCGGCCAGCCGCAACCGGTGGGTTTTTGGAACACTGAAGCGGCCGGTCAGCAAGGAGACTCCCACCAGGAACAGCCCGCCGAGGGTCACCCGCATCGCGACAAGGTGCGTGGCAGGGATCCCGGCGCGCACGATGAGCGGGATCGCCCCGAATGAGACGGCGAGGATCGCGATCGCTATCGCGGCTACTGCTCGTTGTTGGGTGTTGAACTCATCCATTGATCATCATCAATATGTTACGCATGAGCTTCGCCGTCGGCCAGTCCATTCCGCGGGCTGAGGACGGCATATACCACGACTGGAACCCTGGGTTCGCGGCTGGGGGCCTAGGCGACGGGGACGTCGCGGCCCATGTCGGCAAATAGGGTGAACTCGGGCAGGAAGGTCATCTGCACCTTGCCAACCGCCCCCTGGCGGTGTTTGGCGATGACGATCTCCGCAACGCCCTTCGTCTCGTTCTGGTCGGGGCGGTAGTACTCGTCGCGATAGATGAACATCACCACGTCGGCGTCCTGTTCGAGGGCGCCCGACTCGCGAAGGTCGCCGAGCCGCGGCCGCTTGTCCTCGCGCTGCTCCAACGCCCGGTTGAGCTGCGACAAGGCAATCACCGGGACCTCGAGCTCGCGAGCCAGGTTCTTGAGTGAGCGGGAGATCATCGCGATCTCCTGCTGACGATTCTCGCCGCCGGAGCCGTGCATCAGCTGCAGATAGTCGACGACGACCAGGCTCAGCCCGGGGCGACGACGCAGCCGTCTTGATTTGGCGCGGATCTCGGTGACGGTGAGGCCCGGTGAGTCGTCGACGTAGATGGGCTTCTTATACAGCTGGCTGGCGGCGTTGGACAGCTTGGTGAAGTCCGCCTCGGTGAGGCGCCCGGTGTTGAGCCGCTGCAGGTCGATGCGGCCTATGGAGCACAGCATCCGGGACACTACCTCTTCCCGGCTCATCTCGAGGGAGAAGATGGCAACCGGTTTGTCTTGAAGCGCAACGTTCTGGGCGATGTTCAGTGCCAGCGCCGACTTTCCCATCGACGGCCGCGCCGCGATGATGATCAGGTTGGTTGGATGGAGCCCGGCGAGTTTCCTGTCGAGGTCGCGGTAGCCGGTGGGGATCCCGGTGATCTCGGAACCGTCGCGTTGCAGCTCCTCTGCCCTTTCGATGGCAGGGCCGAGCAGCGGATCGATGGGAACCAGCCCACCTCCGATGCGGCGCTCCGAGACGAGGAACACCTCTTGCTCGGATCGATCGAGAACGTCGGCGATGGGTTCCTTCAGCTCGGATGCGATGGAGCCGATCGTCCCACCCACCTGCATGAGGCGTCGCCGCAGTGCATGCTCCTCGACGATGTCTGCGTAATACTCGATGTTCGAGGCGGTTGGCACCGTGTCGAGCAGCCTGGTGAGGAATTCGACACCACCCATCCGCTCCAAAGAACCGTCGCGGCGCAGCACTTCGGACACCGTGACCGCATCGATGGGCTCATTGGCGTCGAACAGGCCCTGGATCGCCTCGAAGATCTGCTGATGCGCCGGCCGGTAGAAGTCCTCGGCGTGCAGCTTCTCCAATGCGATGTTGGCGGCATCGGCGGACAGCAGTACGGCACCCAGCACCGATTCCTCCGCCTCGACGCTGTGTGGGGGCGTGGGCAACGTACGGGCGGCCGGGCGTTCGGTAACGCTCGTCACAATTTCCTCCCTGTCCTCTCCTGGCCTACCTGGTCAGCATCGCACGGGGGTGTGACACAAACGCGTCGAACCGCCGCGGGCGGTGCGGGAAGTGAGAGGAGTGTATGCGGCTCGCGGCCGGGGATCTGTCCCACACGGCACAATGTTTTCGCGACGGAGCGCAGGTCGGAGTTGTCAGTTGGAAAGCAGGAAAGCAGGTTCGGGCTGAAGACTGAGGACTAAGGACTGAAGACACCCTCAGGCCGGGATCACATCCAGGGCCACGATGAACTCGACCTCGGGGTGTGGGCGCAGCGCCACCTCGTGGAGACCGATCTCCTTGATCGGCGTGTCCAGAGCAATGATCTTGTGGTTGACCTCGATCCCGGTGAACTTGGTGATAGCGGTGGCAATATCGCTCTCGCTGATCGATCCGAAGAGCCTCCCCTCGTCGCCGGCGTTGGCGGCAACGACCACCCGGGTACCGGTGAGTGACTGAGCGAAGGTCTCGGCTTCCTCAAGAGCTGCCTGCAAAGCCTCTTCACGAGCGAGGCGCATCGTCTCGGCCTGGCGGAGGGCCCCTTCGCTGGCCTTGATCGCATAGGACCGTGGCACCAGGTAGTTGCGGGCATATCCGTCGGCCACATCGACCACGTCTCCCTGCTGGCCGAGGTCTTCGACGTCCTTGGTCAGGATGACCTTCATCGACGCTGTCTCCCACCGGTCTTGGACGGAGTCTTGGTCGAGACATAGGGCAACAAAGCCATCTCGCGAGCGTTTTTGATCGCCCTTGCAACCTCGCGCTGGCGTTTGGCGCTCAGGCCCGTGACCCGGCGGGAGCGGATCTTGCCCCGGTCGGACATGAACTTGCGCAGCAGCTGGACGTCCTTGTAATCGACGTGGTCGTCCTCGGCGAAGCTATGGACCTTGCGCTTGCGGCGCTTGGAGTCCATCTGTTGTCTTCGACGCGACTGTTGCTTGCGGGTCTTCGATTTCGCCATCGGTGGTCTCCTCTAGAAGGGCGCCTCGTCCGGGCCGTAGTCGGTGCGGGCGACCGGTGCGGCCGCGGCGAGCTGCTCTTTGTCCTTGTTGTCCTTGTTGTCCTTGTTGTCCTTGTCGTCCTTGTTGTCCTTGTTGTCGTTGTTGTCGTTGGCCCACGCGCCGTCGCGCGGGGTCTTGGTGACGGTGGTGGTGGCCCAGCGGACCGACGGCCCGATCTCCTTGATGTCGATCTCGACGATGGAGCGCTTGTCGCCTTCCTGGGTCTCCCACTGCCGCTGCTGCAGTTCACCGACGACGATGACGCGAAGGCCCTTCTGCAGCGACTCGGCGACATTCTCTGCCATGTCTCTCCAGCAGGTTCCACCGAAGAAGCTGGTCTCTTCCTGCCACTCGCCATCTCGGTTCTGGTACCGCTTGTTGACGGCGAAGCGAACCTTGGTCATCGCCACCCCCGATGGCGTGAAACGAAGCTCCGGGTCATCGACCAGATTGCCGATCAGGGTGACGCTGTTCACGTTGCTCATAGCTCTTCTCTCTCTTCTCTCTTCCCGCTGCCCCTGCATCATGACAGGAGTCTGTGACAGGAATCAGCTCTCGCGGTCCTCTCGGCGGAGAACCTTGTGTCGGACGACGGCGTCGGAAAGGCCCAGCGCCCGATCGAGTGCCTCGACGAGATTGATGTCACCCTCGAAATCGACCACGGAGTAGTACCCCTCGTTCATGTGGTCGATCTCATAGGCGAATCGGCGCTTCCCCCAGAAATCGGTCCCGGAAACGGAACCGGAGGTGTCAATGGTCGCGGAGACTTCCTCGACCTGCTTTTGGACATCCGATTCGGCCATGTCTGGCCGATGGATGATGGTCAGCTCGTACGAGCGCATGTTTCAGCTCCTCTGGTCGTTTGCTCGGTGGCGAACGGTCCCGGTGCGGGACAGGATTTGTGGCAACCGGTGGTTGCGTTGTGGCGGAGAGTGTACCGCGGACGGGCTACTTTCAGCTGTCGCCATCGATGATGAGCTTCGAGCCGGGCGAAGTGAACTCGAGATCACCCGCCGGCGCTTCCAGTGCGTACCGGTACAGCCCGGACGCGCTGTAGAGGGGACACTCATCGGCGGTGCACGGCTCCATGGTGAGCCGGTCGACGAAGGAGCCGTCGACAGTGAAGAAGGCGATGTCGAGCGGGATCAGCGTGTCCAACATATGGAAGGCCGCAGCGGTGTCGTCGCTCCAGACGAAGAGCATCCCGCCGAGTCCGCCGAGATCGGTGACGTTCATCAGCCCCTGGCGGCGCTTCTCAGCCGTGTCGGCGACCGCCACCACCATCTCACGGTCATCGATGGAGATCCTCGTCGAGGCGAACCCCTCCAACCGAGGGAGCACCACCGTCGCCTCGGGTGCCGCTGTCGTTGCTGGCCCCGCCGTCGTGGCCGGTGCCCCCGTCGTGGTGGTCGTACCCTCCGTCGAGGAACAGGCGGCGACGATCAGCGCCATGGCGGCAACCAAGACGAGCGTGAACGACCAACGGACCATCAGGGAACCGTATCGCGCTACGGGCTCACTGCTGCTTGGCGTGTGCCTCCAGGTCGGCCAGTCCGGCCAGGATCTCGGCCGAGTCTGCCGCCATGTGGTAGGTCTCGTCCTCGGACGGAAACTCACCGGACTCGATGTCGGCGAAGAACGCCTCCAGGGCAGCGACGGCATCGTCGGCCAGATCGGCGTAGCGGCGCACGAACTTGGGCTGGAAGTCGCCGCTGCCGAGGCCGAGTACGTCGTGGTAGACGAGCACTTGGCCG
>PVMS01117946.1_pt1 | contig 14564 bp, 10 predicted proteins | sample 1853461 | NCBI WGS metagenome assembly PVMS01 (sample SAMN08582032, study PRJNA380276) | Marine sediment metagenome, whole genome shotgun sequencing project. | isolation source: ocean sediment barecode stripped | collected 2017 | reverse complement strand
ACCGGATATCGAAGAATACGGCAGTTGCTACTGCAATCTTTATGTTTCAAAAGAATGGAATGACGGCAAAATCCCTCATGAATATGTTCCGGAACGACGACCCGTAGATAAGATGCCTTTCTGAACGAAGTGGAAAGCACATCACACTTTAGAAAATAATACCCTAACCCGGCATTTTGACTAAATTAAGCAATTGTCGAGTTTGCCGGAGATGCAAGGCATAAGATATGCGCAATATTCTTTTATCAGTTGGGATGCTGTACGTTAAAATCTATTTAAATAGAACGTATAAAATCAGCCACGGTTGATTTTTTTATACAGATGGAGGTGTTATTATGATCCATAAATTAGAACCACTTCCGTATGCCTATGATGCCCTGGAGCCTTATATCGATGAACAAACCATGAGGATCCATCACACAAAACATCATCAGACATATATCGACAAACTAAACGCTGCTTTAGAGGGACAAAAAGCGCTACAGGATAGGAAACCGGAAGATCTGTTAAAAAATCTGAACATGATTCCGGAAACGATCAGAACTGCCGTGATAAATCACGGCGGCGGACATGCGAACCATTCGTTCTTCTGGCCCCTATTGAAGAAAAATGTCAAATTTGAGGGGAAGGTGAAAGATGCCGTCAATGCCAAATTCGGAGATTTTGATAGCTTCAAAAAGGCCTTTTCCAGCGCTGCCGCTTTGCTCTTTGGGAGTGGCTGGGCATGGCTTGTATTGGATAAGAATGATCTCCGGATTATAACTACCCCAAACCAGGACAACCCATTGAGCCAGGGTAAAACCCCATTGTTGGGACTGGATATTTGGGAACATGCCTATTATCTGAAATATCAGAATCGCAGGCCTGAGTATATTGAAGCGTTTTTTAATGTGATTAACTGGAATAAAGTTAACGAACATTATAGAGCGGCAAGTTAACCCTATAGTTGCATAAATAACATGGCAAAATGAATTTAATGACTATAGTGATAAGTATTTCCAGACATTTTCTCTGCTTTGATGGAATTGACCCTAAGTGACATCATGAAAATAGTGAAAACAGCCATGTTATTTACCCGAAGGGAAAGCCGATGGCGCCGCAACTCCTTCGTTGTAAAGAGTTTGCGGTAAAATACTACAGCTTCACCCTTTACGCCTTGGATTTACAGCACCTCGACTTTTGCAACGTTAAGGTTAACCGGCTTAGATTCAAAAAGACACTCGGGCATATACTTGTGCAAACTGTGGAATTGTTGCACTGGACGCCAATAATATTTGTTAAACCTGCTTTTTAGCAGTATTCGGGTGTGAAACTTGAGTTTATTTTAGATTTTCGGTTTATTTTTTCAGCGTACAGTTACGGAACCATCGGTTTTTACGGGGGCAAACTGATTTAAAGCAGCAAACAGGACCAGCGCCAACAGAGCTAAAACCAAAAATACTGAAAACCCTAAAGAATATCCGATTTCACCCTTGAGCTTGACAAAAAGTCCCATAAACGGGGGGATAACAAAACCTCCGAATGCACCGAGTCCACCCACAATTCCGGCGGCACCTCCAACTGCTTCGGGAGTGTACTTGGGTACAAGCTTGAACACTGCTGCATTGGCAAATCCCATACCCAATGCCAGTAACATCTGGCCAATGAACGCAATGGAAAATGAATACTGGCTCAAAATCATCAACGACGCACCAATGCACACGATAACAAAAGAATATAGCACGATTTTCTCTCCACCGATTCGATCGGATACAAAACCGCCGAGAACCCTGAGCAAACTGGACGACAGTGAATAGGCAGCGGTAAACAATCCCGCTTTGACAATACTGACGTTGAAAGATTCCACCCAGTAGGTCGGGAACCAGACGGTCAGTGCAATAAATCCGCCGAAGGTGACAAAATAGAAGAAGGTTAAAATCCATGTTCGCCAGTCAGCACCGGCTTTTCGGATGGAAGCAAGTGCGGTTCCGGACGGAATCAGTTCTTCACCACAGGCTAAAAACAAGGCTTCGGGATCTATTTCAATTCCCATTTCTTTATACTGAAAATAGGGCGCATCTTTCATAAAAATGGAGACCGAGATTATAAGTAGAGTTAGCATTCCGAACCAGAGCACATATGAAAAGGTAAATCCCAACGAAACCACCAGATAGGGCAACAGCATGGCAAAGAGGCCTGGTGCCACATTTCCAAGGCCGGCATACATGGCAAGGGCAGTTCCCTGAGTTTTCTGCGGATACCAATAGGAGACGGTGGGAATACCCACGGAAAATACCGCAATGCCGCATCCGCACAGAGTACCAAAAATAAGAAAAAAAGGATAATATGAGGGTTTGGGAATGGTCGAAAGGTTGAAAAGCACCGTAATTCCTGCAATACCTGCAGCCGCGAGGCCCAAAAGGATTAGAATCGGTTTTTTCCCGCCTATACGATCCACCATGCCACCGAATGGTATTCGTAGCAGTGAGCCTGTCAATGTGGGACAGGCTGCCAGCAGTCCTATTTGTAGAGGACTTAGAGCCATGGCTGCTTTTAACTTGGTTAAGATGGGACCGAAAGCAGAAACCCCTGCAAAACCACCGAAAAACGCAACCGTACTCCAGGTTAACGCTTCTCCACGACTAGATTTGGCGTAACAAACGTTTTCACTCATTTGAACCTCTATTGCCGCAGCTTTCAGTTACGGTTATCCTCTTAGTCCTAAATATGAACTCAAGTTTCGTATTCCGAATTTTTGTAGAAATTTTAAAATAATGTTTCAAAAGGATAGGTCGGTTTCACACATTCGCTTGAAACCGATCCATTAACAAATGGAACATATTTTTGACAACAGGTATAGCAGCGTCAATAAAGCATAGCAGGCCGGGAAAATATTTTTAGGAATTTAAGAGTTCGCAACCCTGCGACGAAAGATAATCTGCCCCCTTAAGAAATAGGTGAATGGAACACTCCAGATATGTACGAGACGACTGAAAGGAGAAAAGCCGAGCAAAACGAATGCACCGAGAATGTGAACTTTATAGCTCAGGGGTACTTTGAGCATCAGATTCGGTTCCGGATGAAATGTCACAATTCCTTGAATCCACGGGGCAATGGAATCCAGAACGTAAAAATGGCCGAAGATTACGTTAAATAAGCCGGCACCGGTTACAAAGACCAACCCGACCAACGTAATGTATTCATTCAAGGTGGTGGTCGCTTGTATTCTTCTATGGGTCATTCTGCGAAAAAGTAAAAAGACGGCACCGGCAAATGCAGGGACCCCGACCACCCAACCGGAATAATATGCTATTATGGTGTGTGCGTCTCCGTTGATACCGATTGCATCAAAAATGTGTTGAGGGATAAGTAGTCCTCCGGCATGACCCAAGAGGGTCAACAAGATCCCCCAGTGAAAAATCGTTGCTCCGTAAAAGAGTTGTTTCTTTTCTAAAAATTCACTGGATTTCGCATTCCAGGTAAACAGATCGGTAATGTAGCGATAAAGATGACCGACCACAAAGAGCATAAGCATCAAATAAGGAAAAACAAGGAATGCCAAGGTGTTTGCAATATTCATCTTCTCCCTCTCACGTTCATTTAAATAAAAAAATGATTCAACATGATGAAACGTCTTCGTATTCGGTATCCAAATCGGGTTGCGATGTATATTCCCGAACAAAATCAGAAACGATGTCCAGTAAAAGCGAATATGGATTGCCGGAATCTTTCAAAAGACCGGCCAGTTTTTCAACCGGGTTAAGATAAGACCACAACACGCAGATTCCGCTGGACTCCGGGCATTCTGACAAGAATTCCAGCATCAGCGGTAAGTAATCCGGCAATTCTCCGGTAATCGTTTCATAACCTGCCTGATGGTAGATCTGTTGAAAATGGGCCATCACTTTTCCCCGTTTTTCACCATCTCCCAAAATGTGATACGTCAGATTCAGACACGTTGACGGATTCAGGTCAAATGTCTCGGTATAGGTTTCTTGAAGGTAGATGAGGGGTTTTCCTTCTAAGGAAGAAACAAACTGAACCAATTTTTCCTTTGAGGTTGAATGGGGTAAGTTATCGATGCTTTCAGTCACTGAAGTCAAAAACCGGCTAAATGCATCATCCGGATACTGCAATAAAACGGATATTAGCTTCAATTGAAACTTCGTATCTTCGTTCATCCAAATGTGTTCCTTTTTTATTAAAACCGTTCGTCTTAAGGAAAACCACAAGATCCTTGGCCGTGATATTGCCCCATACCATCGCTGCTGTCGCAGGTCGGAACAACGAAGCGTTCTTCGTATTTTGCTATTGCCAGCATTTGATACATCTCATGGGCTTCTTCTTCCGTGAGTCCGACATTTTTTAATATGTCCTTGTCTGCCGATTTTTCGACATTGATAGAACGCATATAATTCCTTAAGGATAGGAGGCGTTTGAGCACACGGCGAATCGGCGCTTTGTCACCGGCTGTTAAAAGGTTCGCCAGATAAGTGATGGGAATTCGCAGCCGGTCGACTGTGTCCGTCTGGTCCGGCGGATCTATATGTTCGGCAATGGGACTTAAGGGCGGAATATACCACACCATGGGCAGCGTACGATATTCCGGATGCAATGGAAGCGCCAGCTCCCAGGTCTTTGCTATCTTGAATATGGGAGACCGCCGGGCGGCATCGATGAAATTTTGCGAAATTCCTTGTTTTTCAGCAGCATTCGCAATCTCCGGATCATTGGGATCGAGCAAAATATCCAAATGAGCACGGTACAGGGATGATGGCTTCTTCGAAGACGCTGCAGATTGTATTTTTTCTGCGTCATAAAATATAAGCCCAACGTACCGGATACGGCCGACACAGGTCTGGGCGCAGAGCGTCGGGATCCCGGCTTCGATTCTAGGGTAACAGAAAATACACTTTTCCGATCGGCCGGTTTCCCAGTTGAAATATACTTTCTTATACGGACATCCGGATACACAGTAACGCCAGCCCCTACATCTTTCCTGATCGACCAGTACGATGCCGTCTTCTTCACGTTTGTAAAGCGCGCCTGAAGGACATGAGGCAACGCACGTTGGATTCAAACAGTGTTCGCACAGCCGGGGGAGATAGAAAAAAAAGACATTTTTAAATGCCAGATAAATTGAGTGGTCAAGATTGGCAAAGTTTGGGTCATCAATTCCGGTTTCACAAACACCTGCCAAATCGTCTTCCCAGTTGGGACCCCATTTTATGTCCATTTTATCCCCGGTAATTATTGATTTGGGGCGGATGGATGGCTGATGTTTTTTTCCGGGGCCGGAAATCAACTTTTCATAATCATAGGTCCAGGGTTCATAGTAATCGTCAACCGTCGGGAGATCAGGATTGTGGAAAATGTTGATGAACTTCCGTATGCGCCCGCCGGCTTTAACCGACAGTTTGCCGCCGTTTAAGTCCCACCCGCCTTTATGGATCGTTTGATTTTCCCATTTTCTTGGATATCCGATACCGGGTTTGGTTTCCACATTGTTGAACCACATGTATTCGGCACCTTTACGGTTCGTCCACACATTTTTGCAGGGTATACTGCAGGTATGACAACCGAGACACTTGTCTAGATTCAAAATCATCGCCAGTTGGGCTTTAATCTTCATACCAATCGACCTCCCCTGCTTTTCGAACGACAATAATTTCGTCTCTTTGAGAACCGACAGGACCATAGTAATTGAATCCGTAGCTGAGTTGGGCGTAACCGCCGATCATGTGGGTCGGTTTTACCACAATACGGGTTACACTATTGTGCGTGCCGCCACGCTGGCCCGACAATTGGGATCCCGGAGTGTTGATCAGCCTTTCCTGGGCGTGGTACATAAAGGCCGTTCCGGGTGGGATGCGGTGGCTGACCACGGCTTTTGCCATCACGACGCCATTTACATTAAAGCATTCCAGCCAGTCATTGTCTTTTACGCCCAATTCTTGGGCATCATCGTTGTTAATCCAAATGGCTTCGCCGCCTCGAAACAGCGTGAGCATGATAAGGGTATCGGAATAGGTACTGTGAATTGACCATTTCGAATGCGGGGTCAGGTAATTGAGAACAATCTCTTTTTGTTCATCCCGGTCCAGATGGGTGGAACCCAGGGCATGCATATCCAAAGGGGGACGAAAGAGAGGTAGGCTTTCTCCAAAGTCTTGCATCCATTGATGGTCTTGATAAAAGTGGGCTCGTCCAGTGAGGGTTCGAAAGGGCACTTTTTCTTCGATGTTGATTACAAAAGGCGAATATCGACGGTTTTCAGATTCGATACCGCTCCATACCGGTGAAGTAATGATTTTTCTGGGCTGAGCGCTGATGTCATCAAAATTATAGGATACACCCCGTCTATCGGCACTCAAATGTTTCAGTGACCGTCCGGTCTTTTTTTCAAGCCCGTTCCAGGATTTAAAAGCGGTTTCGCCGTTGGTCTCCGGTGCCAATTTCAGGATGGTCTCAGCGACCTGTTTTCCGGTTTCAAGTTTCGGCATTCCCTGGCTTACACCAGGTTCGGAAACCACCCCCAGCATCTCTTTAAGTTGAGCGTATTCTTCTTTGCCGGACCAGAAGACGCCTTTAGACCCCACACCTTTTTCCGCGACCAAAGGACCCAGGGCGGTCATCATCTTATGGGTGTTTGGGAAATCACGCGTGACCACCGTCAAACTTGGCATCGTCTTGCCGGGGATCGGGTCTATTTCGCCTTTTTTCCAGTCTTTCACTTCAGGCTGGGAAATTTCTCCGGGGGTGTCGTGCATTAACGGTGTTGCCACGATATCTTTTGTTTTACCGAGGTGAACAGCCGCCAGTTCGGAAAATTTTTCCGCAATGGCCTTAAACTGATCCCAGTTGGTCCGAGTTTCCCAGGGCGGATCGATGGCAGGATTGAATGGATGGATAAAGGGGTGCATATCCGTTGTACTCAGGTCGTGCATTTCGTACCAGCTGGCTGCCGGTAATGCCACATCCGAGTACATGGCACTGGTGGACATGCGGAGTTCCATGGTAACCAACAGATCCAGCTTGCCTTCCGGCGCAGGATCCCGCCATCGAATCTCTTCGGGCCGAACAGCGCTGTCTTTATTGAAAACGGCACTTTCGACCCCTAACAGATGTTTGAGAAAATATTCATGTCCTTTACCGCTGGCCCCAAGAAGGTTGGCACGCCAGAGAAAAAGAATCCGGGGAAAGTTAACCGGATTGTCGGGATCCTCTATGGAAAATTGAATCTCTCCTTTCTTGAGTTTGTCCACGGTGTATTCGATAATTTCTTCGTTGGATGCAGCGCCCTGATCCACAGCTTCTTTGCATAAATCGATAGGATTTCGGTCAAACTGAGGGTACGACGGCAGCCAGCCCTGTCGAACTGCAAACACATTATAATCGGCCATATGGCGATATTTCTTTTTTTCAATTAAAGGAGAAAGAAGGTGGTGTGAATCCATGTTGTCATAGCGCCACTGATCGGTGGCAAAATAATAGAATGACGTTCCGTTTTGCTGCCGTGGCGGACGGTTCCAATCCAGACCAAAAGAAACTTGAGCCCAGGATGCCTGAGGGCGGACTTTTTCCTGACCGACGTAATGCGCCCAGCCGCCGCCGTTCACACCCTGACAGCCACAGAGCGTTGTAATGTTCAAGATCGAACGGTAGATCATATCGCTGTGATACCAGTGATTTGTGCCGGCCCCTAAAAATATCATCGATTTGCCGCGGGTTTTTTCCGCATTTTCTGCAAATTCCCGCGCAACACGTATGACGTCTTTTCGGGATACACCGGTAATGGCTTCCTGCCAGGCCGGTGTATATGCTTTGGGGTCGTCATATCCCGACGGATAATCTTTAAGGTCCGAGTCGGTTTGGCTTCTATTGATACCCAACTGGGCAGTCAAAAGATCAAAAACGGTGGTCACCAGAATTCTTCCGGAAGCAATATGGATGCTTTTTGCCGGAACAAGACCTGATTTGATTTTAGGGCCTTTGAAATCAAAAAGAGGGAAGCTGACCTTAACCCATTGATCAGCCTGTTCCGCATAGCTCAAAAGCGGTTCGATAGTCGTATCATCTGTCGAATCGGTCAGATCAAGATTCCAGCGTCCTTCTTCATTCCAGCGGAAACCGATGCTGCCGTTTGGAACGACAAATTTGCTTTTGTCCGTGTCAAAAAGAACGGTTTTCCACTCGGCATTATTTATATCCTTACCGAGATCCGAAGCCCTCAAAAAACGACCGGCCACATGGACATCTTTTTGTTGTTTGAGGATAACCGTAAAAGGCAAATCCGTATACGTTTTGACATATTCGGTAAAATACTCCGTCTGCCGATCAATATAGAATTCCTTTATAATGACATGGGTCATGGCCATGGCTAAAGCGGCATCTGTCCCTGCTTTAGCCGGGAGCCAGGTGTCGGCGAACTTTACATACTCGGCATAATCGGGGGCTACCGCAACCACTTTAGTACCGCGATAACGCGCCTCGGTGAAAAAATGAGCATCCGGTGTTCGGGTCATGGGCAAATTGGTCCCCCATACGATCATATATGTGGATTCATACCAATCCGCGCTTTCAGGGACATCGGTCTGTTCTCCCCAGACCTGCGGTGAGGCGGGCGGCAGATCACAGTACCAGTCATAAAAACTGATCATCGATCCGCCGATAAGGGAGAGAAATCTGGCGCCTGATGCATAACATACCATGGACATGGCAGGAATCGGAGTAAAACCGAAAACGCGATCCGGACCGTAGGTTTTTATCGTATAAATCAAGGACGCCGCAATAAGCGTTGCGGCGTCATCCCAGGAAACCCGAACAAATCCGCCTTTACCTCGTTCGCGCTGGAATTTTTTTTTCTTTTCCGGATGTTCGATAATACTTTGCCAGGCTTTTACCGGATCTGTCTCTTCCGAAATTGCCTCCTGCCACATTTCCAGAAGCGTTGACCGAATGAGTGGGTATTTCAATCGAATCGGACTGTACGTATACCAGGAAAACGTAGCTCCGCGGGGACAGCCGCGGGGTTCATGATTGGGGTATCCGGCACCGCAGTTCGGATAATCGGTTTTCTGGGTTTCCCAGACAATGATACCATTTTTAACATACACATCCCAGGAACAGGAACCCGTGCAGTTCACCCCATGAGTGGATCGCACCTTCCGGTCATACTGCCATCTTCTGCTGTAAAAGTCCTCCCATTCTCGCTGTCCGCAACGGATTTCTCCCCATCCATCTGATGTTTTTTCTTCTTTACAGTCATATTTTTCCCCCTTTGGTCGGAAAAAGCGCAGAGCGGACAGAAAAGATCGATGGGACATAAGACACCTCCGAAACGTTATATTATATCATATTTTAATTGTTAAGAAAATCTTTGACTTAATTCAAATATGAAATGAAATCTTCAGAAGATTATATCGTTTAAATGATGTTTCAGGAACGCTGTTCACGAAGCGCGCGTGTCGAAAGTCCAACTAATTCTCTGCTAAGACTTCCTTTCAGGAAAATATGAGGAAACGCGAAATATGTCTGAAGAAATTTCGGTAATTTGTGACATCAGCATATCTCCTTAAGGTTTGTGGACTTGACTCGTTAGACTTAAAACTCAAGTCTCGGAGCAGCTTAAAGATCGCTGGTTATAAGAAAGATGTTTCGTATATTGCTGCATTGCTGAGAAAAGGGATCAATTCTTTACCGTCCAACTCAATCCTATGCTTATATGCCTTCCAAGTCAAGGGATGAGTATCATGGATTCCTTAAAGAAAACTGGCCAACGACGGGTATCATTTCAACGTCGTCAATGCGGGCGTCAGTGGTGAGACCAGCAGCGGGGCATTATCACGCATCGGATGGGTCTTTTCGGCCCTGAAGCCGGATATCTTAACAATGCCTTTATCTGCATCAAGGTAGATCGAGAAGAACGGCCTGATATCGATGCCGTTTATATGGCGGCCTGCCAAATGCTTACAGGCAAGGGTGGATGGCCCCTGAACCTTTTTTTGACTCCGGATAAAAAGCCTTTCTTTGCCGCCACCTATCTTCCTAAAAAAAGCCGTTTCGGACGTGCCGGGTTGATCGAACTCTGCCAACAGCATTGACCTTTTTTTTAACGGGTCTGGACTTTGCATTGCGCCCGGGGCAGGAAGTTGTCATTACCGGAAAACCCGAAGAAGCGGATGTTCATAAATTGCTTTCCACCCTGAATCTTTATTTTACTCCCAACAAGGTAACGCTGGTCAAATCAGATCAAAATGCCGATCGTTTAACCCGGTTCGCCGGTTTCACGGACGGGCTGCAGGTGATCCAGGGAGAAACAATGGCCCACTTATGCAGGAATGGTTCGTGCACGGGTTCGTCATCTGATATGAAAGCCGTAATCAATCAAATTCTCGAAAAAAGATAAAAAGCGGAGAAACACTAGTAACCAACGTTTTTGAACAGCGCTTGAGGGATAGATATTGTGGGTATCGAAGAATTATGGTCCCAAGTATTTTATCTCCTTATTGAATTGAGTCTGCCGTTGTGGAGCGTTCTCCTCGTATGTGGATTAAAATACGTTTGCCCTGTCCTATGAAAATTAGATAATTGACAACCCATCTATCTTTCGATATCTTATTTACAATTGCCGCCATGATGTGCATCCTTGTCACTTCACGCCAATTGGTCCGGTAATTGTGTATGACTCATCCGAACACCATACACAGCATAAATTTTTCGTGTGTTCCACACCTCAACTTATTATACAAATTTCGCACCCCGATATAGATAAAAAGCCTTTGAAAGTACATTTTTTATCCAGATAAAAACGTTCGATCGAAAACACCAGAGACCTTTAAAAACCAGATGTTTTTATTCGAGTTCCAGGAGGGCGATCCGCCACCGAATTTTGGCGTATAAACCATCCCGATTGGAAGCCCATCGGGACAGCCGTCCATACATTGAGTATTTTGAGGATTAATCCGTCTGGAGCGGATTAAAATTTGAACCTGACTCTCAGAGTAATATGCTCTGCCCCGATGAAATAGACATTGCATTTCATTGGGCAGGCATTCTACAGGGCAGGTACAGAAATCGGAGAAAAAAGGGTTTTTTCAAAGCTCTCTCCTGTGAGGTGAACCATGAACCATCAATACGACGTCGTCATCATTGGGGCTGGTCTGGCCGGACTGCGCGCGGCCATCGAGCTGGGGGAAGAGACGCGCACAGCTGTCATCAGCAAAGTTTTTGCAACACGCTCCCACTCAGGTGCCGCCCAGGGAGGAATCGGGGCTGCTTTGGGCAACGAGGAGGAGGATCACTGGAAATGGCATATGTTCGACACGGTAAAAGGCAGTGATTATTTGGGCGATCAGGATGCCATTGAGATTCTCACCCGGGATGCGCCACGGACCATCTACGAGCTGGAACACATGGGGGTTCCCTTTAATCGGACCAGTGACGGCAGGATTGCGCAACGCGCCTTTGGCGGTCACACCAGTAATTTCGGCAAGGCGTCCATTAAGCGGGCCTGTTATGCGGCTGACCGCACCGGCAGGGTGATCATAGATACCCTATGGGAGAAATGCCTCCAGAGGGGCATCGATTTTTTCAACGAATTTCAAATCATGAATCTGACGGTCAAAGATGATCAGTGTTGTGGCGTTACCGCCTACGAACTGGCCAACGGTACGCTTCATCATTTTCATACCAAGGCGGTACTCCTGGCTACAGGAGGGGCCGGCATGATTTACCGAACTTCCTCCAACGCCTTTGCTTCCACCGGTGATGGAATGGCTATTGCTTTTCGTGCCGGTGCGGCCCTGGAGGATATGGAGTTCGTGCAGTTTCATCCCACAGGTATCTACAAGCTGGGAATTCTGATCAGCGAGGCCGTACGAGGCGAAGGGGGTGTCCTGCGCAACAACGAGGGTGAACGGTTCATGGAGCGCTACGCTCCTACAATCAAAGATCTGGCCCCCCGTGACATGATTTCCAGATGTATTCTCAGGGAAATACAATCCGGGAGGGGAATCGACGGGAAGGACTATGTTTTTCTGGACCTCACCCATCTCGGAGAAGAAGTGATATCCAGCAAACTGGCGGAAATTTCGGGATTCGCCCGCACTTATGCCGGTGTGGATGTCACCAAGGAACCCATTCCGGTGCAACCGACCTGTCATTACATGATGGGAGGCATCGCTACCGATACGGATGGTCGGGTAATGATCGATGATCAGAATCAAACCATTGCCGGATTGTATGCCGCAGGTGAATGCGCATGTGTGTCCGTTCACGGAGCAAATCGTCTGGGATGCAATTCTCTGCTTGATGTACTGGTTTTTGGCCGCCGCGCCGGTCGGTCCATTCGCCGCTATATACACACCATCGGCCTTCCGTCTTTATCCGGAGATGATCCAACCAGCAAGACCGCTGCACAGATCGCCGCCCTGATCGACAACACCGGAGAAGAACGCTCCAGCACCATTCGAACCGAGATGCAGGCAATCATGATGGACGACGTTTCTGTTTTTCGCCATAAAGATACCCTGCTAAAGGTTATGGACAAACTCCGCCTGCTCAAGGAGCGCTGTCGACACATCGGTATTCAAGACAAAGGCCACTGTTTCAATCGCGATTTGTTAGACGCCATGGAAGTGGGCTATATGCTGGATCTGGCCGAGGCGATTACCCTGGGTGCTTTGAATCGTAATGAGAGTCGCGGCGCCCATTTTCGCGAAGATTGTCCTGATAGAGACGACAACCACTGGCTGGTCCATTCACTGTTCCGCTATGCGGGTCCCAAACCTCCGCATTTCCTCACCAAGCCGGTAAACATTACCGACTTCGAACCCCAAGAGAGGAAATATTAAAATGAAAAGTACATTTATCATCTATCGATATGATCCCGCCGTTGATACCGAGGGCCATTACCAGGAATACAGCCTGGAAACCGAACCCACCGATAAGATTCTGGACTGCCTCAACCGCATCCGATGGGAGCAAGATCCCACTCTGGCCTACCGCTTTTCCTGCGCGCACGGTATTTGCGGGTCGGATGCCATGGTGATTAACGGACGCATCGAATTGGCATGTCAAAAACTCATCCGCGATTTTCGAACAGCCAACAACTTCGTTATTGAACCCTTGCCGCTATTTAATGTCGTTAAGGATCTGGTGGTCGATATGAATCCGTTTTTCGAAAAACATCGGCATGTGCGACCCTACCTGATTAGTGATACCGATGCCCCCGAACGGGAACGGCTTCAGGAAGCGGACAACCAGAGCTTCATCGAACCGGCCCTGCGTTGTATTCTGTGCGCTTCGTGTACCGCCGCTTGCCCCATCAGCCGAGCCAATCCTGATTATTTCGGACCGGCAGCCCTGCTTCGGTCCTTTCGCTATCTTTTCGACTCCCGGGACACGGCTACGGGCAGTCGTTTGGCACAAATCGATTCCTCTGACGGTATTTGGGGATGCAAGACCATGTGGTGGTGTACAGATGTGTGTCCCAAAGGGATTCCGGTGACCAAATGTTTGGGCCAGATCAAACGGTTAGTCAAAGAAAAGGAAAAAGCCAAGACCTGAACCATCGCCCCCCACGCTTGACTTTATGCCGATCGGTCATAGATTAAATTTAGCTATACAGTGCCGTGGTATCAGAGGGTTACGGAGTTCACCGCTTTAACGGCAGGCATTGAATCCGTATCTCCTAATTATGGTTTACACCAATCAGTCAGGGAGACGTGATGGATATTAAACTAAAGAGCCTTTCCAAAGAAGCCCTTCCCGCCGCCCTCGATAAAGCCATGCAGTATCGGCTGTTGAACGAACCCGTAGAAGCCGAAAGTGTTTGCCTGGATATCCTCGAGGTCGAGCCCGATAATCAGCAAGCGCTGACGATAATGCTGCTTGCCCTCACGGATCAATTCGAATCTGAATTGAATCCGGCTTTCGGCAACGCGCGAGAACTCCTCAACCGCTTTTGCGACGGCTACTGCAAATCCTATTATGCAGGGATCATTTTCGAGCGCCGGGCAAAAGCTCATTTATCTCGTGGAGGGCCCGGATCGAACGCCCTGGCCTACAACTGGTTTCGACAGGCCATGGAAGCTTACGAAGAGGCATTAGAAAGCCGACCGGCCGGCAACGATGAGGCGATCCTCAGATGGAACACCTGTGCCCGCATCTTGATGAACCATCCCGAACTGAAACCCGGTCAAGAGGTTCCTGGGGGGCACATGCTCGAATGACGATTGCGGTTTCGAGTTCCGACCGGTGAGGCATCCGAACATCGTTGGGCCGTTATTTTTCTACCGGGAACGTTATGGATGCCCCAAACCAGCCGATAAGCGTTATCATTGGAACCAATGAGAAGATAAGCACCAGGTATAAAAACCGGTTGCAATGCCCACCATGGTAAACAAAATACCACCTGTCAGACAGTGATAAGACGGCCAACTCAAGTTTCACATCCGAATTCTGTTTAACTCATTGAATCCGTAAGATTTAACCGTTATACACCGCTCTGAGGCGTTACAGAGCCTTGTCTTGCGACAAAGCCCCGGGTCTGCAAACCGGTGGCAGACGAAGTCCCGGCGATT
>PVMS01080502.1_pt1 | contig 14566 bp, 15 predicted proteins | sample 1853461 | NCBI WGS metagenome assembly PVMS01 (sample SAMN08582032, study PRJNA380276) | Marine sediment metagenome, whole genome shotgun sequencing project. | isolation source: ocean sediment barecode stripped | collected 2017 | reverse complement strand
CTAATAGAGAAGACCAAACCAAAAATTATTGTTCTGGGCAAAAGCCTCTTTCTTTTCCCGGAGCCGGTCGCCGAACTATCCGAAGTCTGTCAGGCAAGTAATGTTCGAATTATCTATGATGCGGCCCATGTACTGGGCCTGATTGCCGCAAAACAATTTCAAAGACCCTTAAAAGAAGGGGCTTTTTTAATGACGGCCAGCACCCATAAAACCTTTTTTGGGAGTCAACGCGGTCTGATATTAAGCAATATGGAAGAGAAATACTGGCGCAAGATCGACAGAGGCGCCTTTCCCGGCTCATCCAGCAATCACCATCTTGATACCTTGACTCAAATGGCGGTCTCTACCTATGAGATAATGGAATTTGGAGACCAATATGCGGAGGATACCATCAAAAATGCCCAGGCACTTGCATCTGAACTGGATCGGCATGGATTCGACGTTCAAGCAAAGGAGTTCGGATTTACTCAAAGCCATCAAGTTGCCCTGAATGTTAAAGAGTTTCGAGGGGGTGAGGGGGTATCTAAAACGTTGGAACTAAATGATATTATAGTGAATATGAATATGTTGCCCCATGAACCGCTTGGTAATCATGACCATCCGGATGGAATCAGGATCGGGGTGCAGGAGATGACACGATTTGGGATGAGAGAGGACGAAATGTCCCATATCGCTGAACTTATTAAAGAATGCATCATTGATAAGAAAGTGGTAAAAGAGGAAGTCAATCGGTTCAGATCTGGATATCGGGAGGTTCGATATAGCTTTGACAGTATTGAAAAAAAAAACGAAACCGATTCAATCAAAAAGACAAATAAAAATTAGATTAAGCAAAACTTCCGCCCAGCCGGGTGGGGGGGCATAGAATAATTTTTCAATTGGACCTAAATTCACACGACAATCCGGAGCACAAATGAACTCACTTTATGTTATTTCAGCAGTCGGAAAAGATCAGCCTGGATTGGTTCATTCCGTAACCAATGTACTGGCAAAGTTGGGTATAAATATCGTAGATGTTGAGGCACGGGCGGTTCGTGGGCATTTTATGCTGTTTCTCGTGGTTGATTTAAGCACTTCAAAGAGCAGCTATGAAGAGATGCTTGTAAAACTTGATCCGATAAGTTCGAATTTTAATCTTGGACTCCGGGCTGAACCCTACGAAGAAGGCCGGCGAAAATCAGATAAAGAAATTATGCTGTTGACCGTAATGGGCGGAGACCAAAGCGGAATAGTTGCAAGGCTTGCAGGAATATTTTTTAAAGATAGTATAAACATAGAATCTATTAAAATGATAGCACGGGGTGATTATATTGCGATGGAAATTGCTCTGGATACTTCAGATTTAAGCGATATGTCTGCGTTTAGAGATATTCTGTATGAATTTGCAGATAAAACAGGGTTGGATGTTTCTTTGCGCGAAGATGATATATTCCAAAAACCGAGAAAAGTGGTGGTGTTTGATTGCGATAGCACCCTTATTCAATCAGAAGTGATCGATGAGTTGGGTAAAATGGCCAAGGTGAGTGAACGCGTCAAAGAAATGACTGACAGGGCAATGAAGGGCGAGCTTGATTTTAAGCAGGCGGTTACGGAACGGGTGCGTCTTCTTAAGGGGTTACCTGCTGAACAGCTCGAATTGTTGTCAAAAACAATCCGATTAACACCGGGGACGGAGGAGCTAATCTCGATGCTTCATTTCATGGGTTATAAGGTCGCGGTAATTTCCGGTGGATTCTCCTTTTTTACAAACTATCTCAAAAAACGGCTTCATCTTGATTATGTATATACAAACGAACTGGTCATCAGAGATGGTGAAATCACAGGGGAAATAAAGGGTGATATCATCGATGCGGAAAAAAAAGGCGAGATCATTAAAGAGATAGCAGAACTTGAAAATATTTCCGTAGATCAGATCGTTGCCGTCGGCGATGGTGCCAATGACCGGTTCATGTTGGAAAATGCAGGACTCGCGATCGCTTTTAGCCCGAAAGAAATTTTAAAAAAATACAGTGACGGCATTATTAATAATGATAATATCTTTGGATTGCTTTATTTTTTAGGTGTACCGGAATCACATTTAAAAGAACTCAGGAAAAATAAGGATCAAAAAAACCTCCCAAACGATTGAACTGAAATTGGGTATCTCCTAATGCATATATTCAATTTTCGAAATGAGTTTTTGCTAAAAAGCGGTGTCTGATAGATTAGACACCTAAAATAGGAGATAAAAAAATGAACAGATATTTACTTTTCATTTTTACAATTATATTCGTATATTCCCTCTCGGTTTTGCCTTCAGAAGCTCAGGCAAGAAGTGCCAATGGTTCCGACTTCGAAGGTGTTGCTATCGGGATCGGGGGCGCCATTGTGGGAAATGAGGCCATACAGCATCAATGGCAATATGCATCCCGCAAGCATTCCAGGCGCCATGGACCGGGTTACGGCTATCGCCCTCCCCGGCATCATCGGAGGCATTACGGTTATCGCTCTTCCTGGCGCTATGGACCGGGCTATGGTTATCGCGGCCACAGGCGCTACGGCCATCGAGGATACTGGTGGATGGAAAAAAGATACGCGCCGCACTTTTATAAAAAGGCTTGGAATCCGGGTCATTATAACCGCTATGGTCAATGGATCCCCGGGCATTGGGTTGTGATCAAGGATCGGTCGAATTATTAGATTAAAACCCGAAAGTGGTGGTCCAACAGACTACAGGATTCTTCAATTCGATAGCGATTCCTCTAAATCGTCTTTAAACGGTTAATTTGTTGCCCCAGTTTAAGGAAGTAGTTTATCGATTTCGGGTTGCTCATGGAATCGACGTTTAAGGCTTTTTCTGCCGGAATACCTGAAAGAATTTTCTTAACCGGCACCTCGAGTTTCTTCGCATTCAAAGTTCGAGGAATCTCAGGAACGGAATAAATCTCATCGGGTACATGGCGCGGGGAGAGGCTGCTTCGAATTTTCTTTCTGATTTTGATCTTAAGGGTATCGTCGAGTTTGATATCTCCCTTTAAAACAACAAAAAGGGGCATAAAGTATTCTCCTCCCGGAAGGTTAAAACCGACAACGAGACTTTCAAGGACTTCCGTCATTTCTTCCACAATATTATAGATTTCACTGCTACCCATCCGGACTCCCTGGCGATTGATCGTAGAATCAGACCGGCCTAAAATCATACCACTTCCCCCGGATGTTATCTTAATCCAGTCTCCATGTCGCCATTTGCCGGGATACATTGTAAAATAGCTATCGATGTACCGCTGGTTTTCCGGGTCGTTCCAAAAATAAAGGGGCATAGACGGCATCGGTTCGGTAATCACCAATTCTCCTACCTCCTCGATGAGAGAGTTTCCGTCCTCATCAAAAGCCTCGGCCTTGACCCCCAAACACCTGCATTGGAGCTCTCCGGCCCTAACCGGCAGCAGCGGGCAGCATCCCAAAAATGCAGTGCAGGGGTCTGTACCACCACTGACAGATCCTAACAAAACATCTCTTTTTACCCTGTCATAAACCCACTGGAATCCTTCAGGAGACAGGGGCGAACCGGTTGATCCGACCGTCTTTAATTTGCTCAGATTGTAGTTGTTTTGCGGCTCCATTTTCCGGTTCATGCAGGTGGTAATATATGCAGCGCTGGTGCCCAAATTTGTCATCTTTGTCTTTTCGGCAAAATCCCAGATCACGTTCATGTCAGGGAACCCGGGACTTCCATCATAAAGAAGTGGTGTGGCACCCATCAGCAAGCTCCCCTGCAGTAAGTTCCACATCACCCAACCGGTAGTGCTGAACCAGAAAAACCGGTCTTTTGGTTTAATATCCATATGGAGACCCAGAAACTTCTTGAATTCAAGTAAAATTCCACCGTGGCTGTGGACCAGTGGTTTTGGCAAACCTGTGGTACCTGAAGAGTAGACCACCCAGATGGGATGACTAAATGGCACCTGTTCAAAAACCAGTTCACTTCGCTGCTTCAAAAGTTCATCCCATATTCGAACCTTTTTGAGATCTTTTGTCGATGTGTCCAGCTTAAGGTACGGCACCAGCACCGTGTTTTCAAGAGTTGAAAGTGATTGCTGAAGAACAGCTACTGCAGGCCGGCAATCAAATGCTTTTCCGTTATACTGATAACCATTCACAGCAAAGAGAACCTTTGGTCCAATCTGATTGAAGCGGTCAATTACACTACGCGTACCAAAATCAGGAGAACAACTGGACCAAACAGCCCCGATGCTCGCGCAGGCAAGAAATGCGATCATGGTTTGCGGGATATTGGGTTGGTATGATACAACACGATCTCCCTTTTGTACCCCCATGTTTCGTAATGAATCCGCTATGGAAGATACATTTTGATAAAGTTCATCCCACGATATTTCCATCAATGGTTGAATCTCAGATTGGAACATCAGAGCGGGACAATCGGAAGACATATGATGAAATACATGCTCAGCATAGTTAAGCGAAGCGCCATTGAACCACTCAGCACCGGGCATTTTTCTATTTGACAGAACTTCTTTGTAAGGTTTTGATGCTTTTATTTGCATAAATTGCCAGAGTGACTCCCAAAAGGCTTCGATCTGTGTTACCGACCATTTCCACAGTTTATCATAATCGGAAAAATCCAACCCCCTGTCCTTCTTGAGCCATTTCATGTATCGCGTTATATTGGCCGCTTTAATACGGTCATTTGGAGGTTCCCAAAGAATGGTCCCTTCTTTTATTGATTTTCTATCCATGTCTTTCCACCATTTTAAAGTGATTCCTCAAGTTTATCACCTTCAATTCACCGGAGCGTTGCCTTCGACTTGGAAATGCAAATATTGCGTTATAAGTTTAAAGATTGGAAAACCAATGCTTCAAGCGTAGCGGTTCGGGTGAAGTTTCATTTCCCGGAGAAAATCATCAATGAGCTGTTTTTGGTCATACTGCGGTTTCCAGTTCCATTCTTCCCTGGCAAAACGATCATCTATCGGTAAAAACAGTTTATCTATTACATTGACAAGATCCGGGTCCGGATCAAATCTGATTCGAGCAGTGGGAATTTTTTCCTTAACCATGGCTGCCAATTCACTGGCACTGGCAATAGGGGAGACACCGGCGGTTAAATAATTAACCATTTTGATGTTAGAAAAGAGTGCGTCAGCTAATTTGACGATGGCGAGTGCCGCGTCTTTGAAATACATTACCGGACATCGGGTCTCTGGTTTTACACGGATAGTGAAGGGATTTCCCTTGGCACTTTCCTCAATGGCCCAGGAGGTATACTGGGCAACGCCGGGTGTCTTAACCCCGGGCCCTACGATGGCAGGATAGCGAATACTCCTGAAATCCAAACCGTATTTACGCCTGTAGAACAATCCTATGTGTTCACAGAATACCTTTGTCGCTCCATAAAATAGCTGCGGCCGTTGAAGCGTAAAATCATTTAATATTTCTTCAGTAAGGTTCAGGCCGTAAGTTCCGATTGTACTGGAAAATAACACTTGGGGAACCTCGAATAATTTTGCCGACTCCAGAACATGAAAAGTTCCCATGGCATTGGTCCGAAACGCAGTTGCAGGGTCGGCGTCTGAAGGAGTAGACAACATTCCCCCTAAATGATAAATAACTTTGGGCCTAAATGTCTTTATGGTATTTAAAACATGACTGATATTTCCAAGATCTCCCTCAACCAGCTCTATTTGGTCCTCCACATCCCTCAACGAGTTTCGAGCTGGATGGATATCAAAAATGATGATATCCTTTTCTCCTTTTTCCAAAAGAGTCCGAACCACTTCAGCCCCAATAAAACCGGCTCCACCTGTAACAAGTATACTCATTTTTCTGTTGACCTTTCAATAAAATGGCAAATTTCTTTGAAAAACTAAATATGACAAATGAAAGGTTGGATGTCAACGATGAAAAAGAAGGCCTCACCGTATCAATAAAAAGAGCAAATATCTCTTTATCAAGCCTGTAAAGTTTGTTATTTTTTATTTATTTTGATATTATCCTTGCATCGTTGAAAAATTTAGTATAGTTATCAGTTGTCTTCGATAGTGTATCAATAGCACCAAAAAATTTTAAATGGAAAGTATTAAAAAAGCATTTTAGCAAATTAAACCTTGATTTTTTCGAAGATATAGTTATGTTTCAAGTATTCTTTCGGATCTAACAGTATAGATAACAGATATATCGAGAGGACAAGGGCATTTACTAACGGGTGAGTTCACAAACAATCTAACACCAAAAAATGGAGGATTATCATGAAACAGTTGAAAAAAGACTTGGAATCAACGGCAAAAACGTTAAATGCACTGGCAGCGAAAATCGATGCTATATCTAAAAAAATGGGAGGGGCTAAGAAAGCGAAACCGGCTCCGAAACCGGCTCCGAAACCAGCGAGAAAAGCCGTGAAAAAGGCCGTGAAAGCCAAACCGGTAAAGAAAAGTGCTCCGAAGAAAAAAGCAGCACCGATTACAGCATCCGACACAGTTCTTAAAATTGTCGGTCGTTATAAACGAGGTATTAAAACAGCTGCTATCAAAGATAAGACAGGGTATAATGAGAAAAAAGTCCAAAATATTGTCTTTAAATTAAGAAAACAAGGAAAAATAAAAAGTGCTGTTAAGGGTGTTTATGTAAAAGTATAGTTTTAATCAACGGCTGAGTTGGGATCAGGGAAAAATTTTTAGGAGATAAGATTCATGGAAAATGGTATTGTAAAATGGTTTAGCGAGAAAAAAGGATACGGTTTTATTGAAAAAGAAGACGGCGAGGATGTATTTGTTCATCATACTGCCATTAATGCCTCTGGATTCAGGGCTCTTGAGGCCGGCGACCGAGTAACATTTGATATTGAACCGGGCGACCGGGGGCCAAAGGCAACGAACGTTACCAAGGTGTAACGTTCAAATGAGCTGACACGGCCATAGGTGTTATACGCTTTTGAAGTGACAAACTCTATACCTGAAATGGCAAAAGGTCAACTCACTGATTTTTAGTAAATTTAATAACCCATCCAGCAGATATCACCCAATCTCAGCCGGCTTGATATTGTATAACATGTAAATGCCTTCGATAATAAAAGAGCGCGGGGTATTGATACTATTTCGCGCTCTTTTATCATCAACGGGTTTGACCACTAACAGTCGTGTAGTGCCCTATCTGGTTTTAATTTCGACGAGTTAGTCAGGTTACTGTTTAACGTTTTATACAAATCCTGTTTTTTCCCCTGGTTTTTGCCGCATACAATCCCTTGTCAGCCTTTTTTATAAGACCTGACAGATCCTCTTGGGGTTTGTACCGGGCAATACCAATACTTATGGTCATATTCACTATTTTTCTGTTTGGGGCAAATTTTTCAGATTCAAAAGCCTTTCTTAATCTTTCAGCCGCCATAAACGCATCTTTGTCATCGGTTTCAGGAAGTATAACAGCAAATTCTTCTCCGCCATATCTGTACCCAGAATCGGTACTTCTTATATTATGCTGAATCGTTTCCCCTGTCCTTTTCAGAACCTTGTCACCCTCAGGATGTCCATAGGTATCATTGTATTGCTTAAAATTATCAACATCCATCAACATAAGGGATAAAGGGTGCTCAAAACGCTTAGCTCTTTCAATCTCTTTTTTAAGCTGGTTCATAAAATGGGTATGATTATAAAGATTTGTAAGACCATCAGTAATGCTTAATTCTTTATATCTTCTTTCGCTTTCCTTTAACTTTTTAAGTGCCTCATAAAGCTACCTCATAGAAACATAAGTGAATTTAAAAATAGAATATTATCAAAGAAGTGATTATAGGATCAAGATAGAAATTCCATTATTCGTCCTGCGCCAGAGGCGACACTCCGGTAGATTGGAGGTGTGAAACGTGGGTATGTCAATTACCTCGAGGCGGGGAGATTATCATGAATTTAAGGTCGTTAACATTTGTTCCGGTATCTTTTGTCAAAATCGCGTCCCCCAGTTTCCTGAGTGCAGGCGTTACATCATGTCTTTCAAGGTTGTCAAAGAGATCGATGCCGGCCTCACGGGCACGCAATACAACACTGTTGTCCACCATAGCGCCTGCGAATTCAGTCGGGCCATCGGTTCCATCGGAATCGAGACCGACAATTACAACATTTTTCATGTTATCAATAGAAAGGGCGGCCCCTGCCGCAAATTCCTGATTGGGTCCACCTTCTCCAGCCTTCCCAGCAATTTTAACAGTGGTCTCTCCGCCGCCGATCACCACACAGGGCGGGGATAGCGGTCTATGATTCAGCGAAATCTCACCGGCTATGGCGGAAAATGCGCGTCCTAACTCTTTGCTTTCACCTTCGAACATGGTGGACAAAATCATGGTATCAAACCCGAGTTCTCTTGCTTTTTCAGCAGCACTTTCACAGGCAGTGTTTCCCTTTACAATGATAAAGTCATGACGGTTGTGTCCTGAAAGATCGGCCTTTTTAGCAGTTTCCTCTTTCGGTCCTGCATTTTTCAAAAATTCAACTACAGATTCAGGCATCTTTGCCCACAGGCCATATTTGGTAAGGGTATATCTGGCGTCATCAAATGTGGATGTATCCGGGACTGTCGGATCGCTAATGCAATCAAGTGGATCACCGATAACATCCGATACGGTCAGATTAATGAGGTGAGCCCGGTGGTGAATGGCTTTTGCTAACCTTCCCCCTTTTATCCGGCTAAGATGTTTTCGCACCGCGTTAATTTCAACGATGTTGGCACCGCTGGCCAACAGCAGATGGGTAACCATTTTTTTTTCCGCCAGCGTCACACCCTTTACCGGAAATGGAAGCAAGGCCGAACTTCCACCCGTTATGCATCCGAAGACAATGTCACCGGCCCGAGTTTTTTTGGCCAAATCCAACACCTTTTGTGAAGCCTCGAATCCGGACTCGTCTGGGATCGGATGGCCTGCCGAATACAACTTCGCATGGGTTAGTTTTCCCTGATGTCCATATTTAGAGACGATCAGACCGTCGGAAATTCTATCGCCCAGAATCTCTTCCAGGGCTTTAGCAATCGGATAGGTAGCTTTTCCAGCCCCAAGAACAAAAATACGTCTCTGTTTTTTCAGGTCAAATCGGAGACGATCTACAACCAGTTGATCGCCTTGAACCGAAACGACTTTTTTTGTTGCACCATAAGGATTTGACTGGGCGAGGGCATATTCGATAATTTCCAATGCAGCCTTACGGGCTTTCCTATTTCCGTGTCCTGACAGTTGACCTGCATTCTTAACGTAAGCCATTTTTACGTTTCCGGAGCCCTGGTTAAAAGATTCAGTTTTCGGTCACCAAACCTGAGTGGGGCATCAGGCGGGCCTTTTAAATTTTTCTCCAGCATAGACACCCGCTTCGCCAAGTTCTTCTTCAATTTGAATCAGTCGGTTATGCTTTGAAGTTCTTTCGCCCCTCACCGGCATGCCTGTTTTTATCTGCCCGCTGTTCAGGGCCACTACCAAGTCTGATATAATCGGGTCTTCGGTTTCTCCGGATCTTTCGGAAACCTGAACCGCATAATCACTACGATAGGCAAACTCCGCCGCATCCAATGCCTCTGAAAGTGTTCCGATCTGATTGACTTTAAATAGCATGGCATTGGCAGCACCCTGTTTAATACCCATTTTAAGCCTTTCGATGTTTGTCACAAAAAGATCGTCGCCGACAATCTGAATGTCAAGCTCTGTGGTTAATTTTGAAAATCCCTCAAAATCCTCTTCCTGGAGCGGATCTTCCATCGATGCGATGGGATATTTGTTTGCCACCTGTTTATAAAGTTCAATCAAAGCGTCGGGTTCGTATCGCTTTCCATCTAGTTCATAAACGTTTTCTTCTTTGTTAAACCATGAGTTAGAGGCCAAATCCATGGCGTAAACCACATCTTCAATTTCTTTATACCCCGCCAGTTCCACCGCTGCGGATAAAAATTCAAACGGTTCCCAGATGCCGTGCATCGGCGTTGCGAATCCACCCTCGTCACCAGTATTGGTTGCCAAAATACCGTATTTTTTAACCACCAGGCCACGGAGAGCTTCGTTGATTTCAGTGGTGATTTGAAGGGCGTTTTTATAAGAGTCCGCACCGACCGGCATAATAATGAATTCTTGGATTTCGAGATTGTTGGCTGTAAGTTTTCCGCCATTGATAAAATTCATCAAGGGTACGGGGATAATATGGCTGTTCGGATTGAGATATCGATATAATGGAACACCGCATACACTAGCACCGGCCCGTGCCGCTGCAAGGGAAACAGATAATATGGCATTTGCCCCCAAACGGCTTTTGGTAGGGGTTCCGTCCAACTCCTTCATTGTCAGATCGATTTTTCTCTGCTGTGTAACATCCATTCCGATCAAAGCCGGGTTGATCTCGTTATTGACATTATCTACAGCATTCAAAACGCCCAGGCCTTTATACCGATTGGGATCTTTGTCCCGAAGTTCATGCGCTTCGTGGGCGCCTGTGGAACGCCCGGAAGCTACATCCGCCCTTCCTTTCAGTTGCCCGTCAATCCAAACATCTGCCTGGACGGTCGGCCAGCCCCGGCAATCTATTATTTCTCTGGCAAAAATCTTGGAGATTTTGAATTTAGACATTTCTCATTCCGGTCCTATTAAAGGACTTTCACAGAATAATATCTTTATATTTGTCGGGGAATTTATTGTTTTCTTCGTAAATACGCTAACTTCGATTTTGGTAATATTTTCGATTTCCTCCATAAAATTATCCGGCTTATCTCTATTTTCAAAAGCCCTGTGTTCAAAAAGGGTCGCGATACTTATATTTCGTCTCAATCCTTTATCTCTTATTTCGCCGCCAAAGGTGGAACTGATTTTAGCAGTTATGTTTTCACATATTTTTTTGGCCGATGTTTTATCAACTGTCTCTTTTGTTTGAACGTAAAACACAATTCGCAGTCTGTTCTGATCCCAGTCATAGTTAATATAGGAGTGGATATTGTGCAGGTTTAGGTTTTTAAATTTCAATTGATCTATGATTCGTCGCAGTCGGTATAGTCCCCAATCAAACATTGTCACCGGTTCATTCATCAGGTATTGGACCGTTGGAGAGGGCTCTCCATAACCGGTGGTTGGAATAACCATAAATACGACGAGCAAAACAATAACCCTCATTGCTTCTCCTCTTATTTTTTTCAGGCCGTCGGTCAGAGATAGCTAAATTGTTTTAAGCACCAAATCCTTATACAGGGGCGGGCATCTGAACCCAATCCGAACTATCTGTCTGGACTTAAATAAACAATATCTGAAATATTCAGTTCTAACATTTTCAAACTGGCTAGAATACGGGCAATGTTTTTTCCCAAAGCCGGAAAATTTTCTCCCAGTTTTTCCAATTCCCCTGCTGTTTTTTTCATCAGCTGAATCTTGGCGTTTATTTCGTTTAAGTTGTTGTTAAACTCCATATGAATTCCTCGTCGGTTTTACGAGTGCTCTCTTAAGTCTTTAAATCGTTTCCCTTTAACATTATAACGGGGCAGGGTGCCGATTCCGTGATATTCCAGCCGGTAGCCCAAATTTGTCTGTAACCTTAGCTGGTCTTTAAGCATTTGGTCGATGGCCGAGCGCCTCTTTTCCATCCCGGGCAGCAGTTCAATTTTTAAAGTTATGCGATCGATATCACCCACCTTGTCTACCACGACTTCGAATTCATCGCCCAATCCTTCAATACTCCGTACAACATGTTCAATCGCAATCGGGGAGAGCAACACCCCTTTCACCTTTGTGATATCATCGGATCTGCCCAGCACGCCGCCCCTTATCAGCCTGAAAGTGCGGCCACATGCACATTCCTTCGGATCCCATTCGATAATATCTTTGGAGTCGAAGCGGATGCATGGCTGGGCGTAGCGATCCAGAGCGGTGATGATCATTTTTCCGCGGCGTCCTGGGGTTTCTATAATCTCCCCGGTATCGATATCTTCAATTTCCACCAGAAAGAAAGCATCGTTCACATGCATTCCACCCGGTTGGGCACTGCATTCGTATGACCAGGCGCCGACCTCGGTAGCACCGGCATGGTCAAATACTTTAGCACCCCAGGCACTCTCCAGCCGGTTTTTGGTGCCCGGGATGCTGGCACCAGGTTCTCCGGCGCAGGTTATCTTCAAAATACCGAGACCGGATGGATCTATGTTCAGTTTGCTTTTGGCAGTATCGGCCATTCCCAGGATATAGGTCGGTGTTCCCATTAAAGCAGTGGCCTTTAACTCTTGAATTTTTAAGATGCGTGCCTGGGTATCGAGGACGCCACCAGGGACGACTTCACATCCGATCTTTTCAGCCGCATAATGCCCCGCCCAAAAGGCGACAAAAACATTGTACCCGAACGGGATAAAGACCCGATCGTGAGGACGGTATCCTTGAGCCCACAGAATGTATGACCAACACTCAGCCCACCACTCCCAATCCTGCCAGGTATCTGCCTGATAAATAGGTTGTCCGGTGGTTCCACTTGTCTGGCGAAATTCACAAACCTCCTCCAGGGAAACACAAAGGTTATCTCCATAAGGAAAAGGATCTTTTCTTTGAATATCGCGCATCATCGATTTATCGACAATAGGGACCTGCTGGACATCATCAAAAGATTGAATGTCCTGCGGTGTTATTCCGGCTTTATTGTATAATTTGCGGTGGAACTTGGAGCGATCGTATGTCCACTGAAATATCCGTTTAAACTTTTTCAGCTGAAGTGCTTTAAGTTTTTTTCGGGAAAGGGTTTCCAGAACCGGATTCCAGTATTTTTGATCAGAATTCATAAACAATCCCTTGCACGCCTAATATCATTTTCATTCCGCCAATATACCTCACATCCCTGGATATGAATTTTGAGGTTATGTGTCAATCTTTTATCCCGACCCGGCAATAATAAACATAAATTATAACCCCAAACTAGATTTTGCTTAGAAAAAGAACCCGCAAATGGCAAAAATCGATTTAATGGGGTTTAGAAAAACGCTTGTCTGGATTCAAGAATTGAGATAAAGTTTTATAAGGCGTAAAACACGCAGCAGTCCGGAGCCCCCGTAGCTCAGTGGATAGAGCATTGGATTCCTAATCCATGTGCCGCAAGTTCGATCCTTGCCGGGGGCACCAGTAATATCAAGGGGTTACGCATTATACCACAGACTCTTTTTCGTCTTCGGTCTCCATCTGGTCTCCACTTGCCTTAAAAACTGCCTTTTCTAGACGGCAAGCTGCCTCTTGATTTACCGGTTTCATCAAATGCCCATACACGTTTAATGTAAAAGTCGCGCTGGCATGTCCTAATTGATTTTGAATGTATTTGACGTTTTCCCCTTGCTCGATCAAAAGGCTTGCATATGTATGCCTTAAGTCATGAAATCTGATCTTAGGCAATTTCGCGGTTTCTAGGGCCGACAAAAAGTATCTGCCCAATAAATGCCAGTGATCAAGGGGGTTGATTTGTTCGGGGGTTAAACTGTTGTTATTGTATTTTCCTCCTCCCCTTGCCCCCTTGGTCTTTCGGCATCTCTCACAGGATTGTGGTCAATATATCGGTGCCGAACTGCATAGTTCATAATTTGATTGAAGGTTACAATGATTTTACGAAGGGTTGTAATGTTCATCCCATCCTTTTGGCGATCGGTTATAAACCTTTCAACATTGGCTGTTGTAATTCGATTTATTTTGAGTCCGTTTAATTCGTTAAGGTGGTTTTCGATATGCCCCCTATACATTTCCCACGTGGAGGCTCTGACATTTTGGCGCTTAAATTCAAGCCAACCAGCAGCCACACCTGAAAATATGGGGACGTTTTGGGACGGCATCCACATTCTCTTTTCAACTTGATCTTCAATCTCTCTTAGTACCTTCCTTGCTTCCGCCTTTGGGCAATACCTTTAACCGGCGTTTTTCATATTGGTCATAGAAATCAACGCACCATTGACCCTTTTTACTCTTTTTTTTAGTTATACAAGCCATATGTCACGCCTCCCTTTCTTTTTTTGATATGGGGTTGTTGCGCCCAGGAAACCGAACATAAAACTCGATCCCGGGCGCGGTTATGGGTTATACCCGTTTACTCGGACGTACCTCTTCCCCAAAGCGGTCAAGCGTCTCCGCCATCGCCTCCAGCTTCTCCTCAAAGAAGTAAAAAATGTGCTGAAGCGCCTCTCTTGACCCGAAGCCTTCCGGCAGCTTGTTGAAAATATGACCTTCATCCGGGTCCAAGAACTGATTACACCACTGCATGGGCTGAATACCACAGATGTCGAGCTCCTCTAACCCCACGCCGTTTTCCCATTCGATCTCATTCAAGTTCATAATAATCCTCCTTTCAGAAATGAAAATGCCTGAAGACACACCCCGGCATCAAAACGGGACCACCCACAACGTCACCGCCGCAGGAATCTTCAGGCATAAATTCTGTTATTAAGGTTTTCATTGTTTTGGGTTTTGGGAATAATAATAACATTAAATATTATTAAATCATATAAAATCATATGTATCAACATAAAATATTGACCTATGGAAGAAATATCTATAATGAGGCTATATGGAAGATCTCTTAAGCATCAAAGTTGACCCCCGAAT
>PVMS01000164.1_pt1 | contig 14567 bp, 15 predicted proteins | sample 1853461 | NCBI WGS metagenome assembly PVMS01 (sample SAMN08582032, study PRJNA380276) | Marine sediment metagenome, whole genome shotgun sequencing project. | isolation source: ocean sediment barecode stripped | collected 2017 | reverse complement strand
ATGTACTATGTTGATAAGGATATTGATAAGAACTTCACTCGCTGGGCACCTATATTGACGGCAATGTTGGTCAAAAAGGCATTTGAAACGGACGGAGAAGTCACCGACTGTGAGTGTGTTATTGCGTCGAGTCAACAATACAAGCAGAAACAGGATCACTTCATGACCTTCTTCAATGAGAGAATTGTCGAGGACTCTAATGGTGTGGTGAAACGATTGAACGCGCTCCATGAGTTCCAGGATTGGTATGGAGAGTTATATGGTTCAAGGTGTCCTCAGGGGAGGGAGTTGTATGACTATTTGACCAAACGCATGGGAGCTATTGATAGGAACAAGCGACCGATGGGGTGGTATGGATATAGGCTTGAACGCTCATATCAAGACCAATTAGATGTTGAACCCGATGATATCTAAGTAATGACTGTGGGACGTATACTCGCTATTAGCAAGTTGAGGCCATATAATGGGATCAAATATAAGAGAACTACTGACACGAATGCTGTAGACATAGATCCCAGACTCCCAACTACATATGCTTTGTAAGATTACCGTATGAATCTCAGAGTCGTGATATCATCAACATTCCAGCAGACTATTTTAAGATAGTAAGTAACTTTTCTAACAAGGGGCTCTTGATGTTGATAGTAAGTGGTGAGTCGATGGGCGACTGCCGTATCAGACTTTGCCGAACCAATATCCCCCTGAATCTGACTAAGTTGAGTATTGTAACCAGTGACCAGAGCGTCTAGATTCTTCTTATATGCCAATTGAGATGCGTAATAGTCAATATTTCGTTGAACTGTAGTCTTCCTCGTCGTGAAGTCACTCAACATACCATTGGTCTGCTCTGAAGCCTTAGACGATGCCTGCTCCTCTCTAAACTTCGAGTACCATGGGGCACCTTTGGACTCTATATAATAAGACTCCTCTGCCTGCGCGAGATTAGCTTTCGCGTTTTTTTGTGTCTTGGCTGCCTGTAGCATCTGGTGGTGAAGTGCATCAATCTTGCGTTGCTGCTTACAACCGCAGCCGGTACAACTTTTTTCTATGATAGTCTGATACATACCTGTTACCTTATCGAGCATCTCTTTCGCATGGGCAGGATTATGATCTGATTTATCATATGTAAAATTACTCGTGTCAAGGGGAGTTGGACTTGACATGTGTACTATAATTAGAAATTTATTAGTAGGAGGCTGGCGACATGAAACCCTCCTTTCCTTTCGGGGCACCACTCTTCCCGCTTACAATATGACGTACTTCGCGGTTGTCATGATGGTTTCCCTTATGGTGCTTTTTGTGTCCCGAGATATCTGACGAAGAACCCTTAACAGCGGCTCCAGCAGCACTTATATCGGAGCCCATGTCCCCAGCGAGCTGTCCAGTATACTGTTTTCCCTCATGATAGAGATGCTTTGTCTCGTATTTTGCTTGTTCCCAACCCTTTTCAAGAGCATGTTTGTCTACCTCATAAACGGTTTGGTATCCCTTTTGGTACTGCTGTGGGTCAAAGGAGAAGTCGTACCGCTTGAAGTTCATGTTGTTTCGCCAAGACAAGTCATATATACTATATGCCGTCTTGTAGACAAAGTAGGCAATGCTCAATATGACTCCAATTTGACCAATTGTGGGGAAGCCGGCATTAATGATCCAGATACTGATTAGTACAGCAAGAGCGCAGTAGGCCGCCGTCTTGAAAATTGTCTTATGCGCATAATAGCGGTCATACTCATAGTTTGTAACCTCAACCATTCGTAATTTATCATCGTGTCGAGAGGTAAGAGAGTTGAGTTCTCCTTTTACATCTTGGAGCTGGTTTTCAACGATCTCTATCATAGCGAGCTGGCTTGCCAAATCTTTACGGTCACGAGCGAGGATGTCATAGGATATTCCATAGGCATTTCTCAGTTCATTGAATAGACGCGTTCTCATTTTACTGAGCTGGTTAATTTTACCTGTAATGTCAGCTTTTTGCGAAGGATCCTTCTCCTTTTGGAGGGATGTGAACAGAGTTTTTTCGTAACCTTGGAGATCCTTTATGTTTGCCATTAGATTGGCATGTTGAAGTTGCATCAGCTCCTGGCGAGAAAGCCCCCCCGTCGTGCCGGGGAGCCCTGTACCTGTCCCAGTGCCAGTAGAGGAACCTGTTCCTGTTCCAGTCCCCGACCCACTCGGGACAACAACCTTAATGGGTTGGCCCCCCGAACCGTAACATGCTTTCATATGGGATGGTCCTTTTGTGCCTAGGTAGCACGCCTGTTCGACTTTTAGGTGCTGACATGTCGTTCCATCTTCGGCTAAAATGAAGCCAGTAGGACAACCCTTCGTCTTCTTGGTCAAAGATGATGTAGTCAATGAGGCCATAGTATATAATACTTCAACAAAAGAATATTATCTACTGAGTTGTCTAAGAGCAATGACTGCCCCAGAAATTGCTAAAATAAACCACACCATGTAATGCATTGATGTGCTGGAAGTCTGGAGTTCTTTATCTGTTAGCATTGCTTGAAGTGAGGTCTGTTCCGTTTGGTGTTTGAGAAGTTCTTTTCGCACCTTTTCATATTGGGCCAATTGTTGGTTCATATTTTGTCGCTGTTTGGTCGAATAGGTACCGAGTTTGACCCGTTTTGCATAGACCTTTTCTATGCATGAATAGATCTTGTTGGAGAGATCCATAAGTTTCTTATTGGTGTTTAATAGGGATGCTTGTCTCTGGGCCAAGGAGAGGCCTTTTTGAGCTGGAAAGGGAGCCCCTTTGCAAACTTGCACCAGTTCCTTTCCCGTTATTGGAGGGGGAAGATTGGGTTTTGTGGGGAGCGTCGGAAGTACACATTTCTTAATACCGGCACAATCATTGCCTAAACAACAAGATGTACCAGTTTTCGGATTCGAGCAAGCGGGACCCTCGTAGTGTCCGGTCACAGCGCTTGTCCAAGATGGTCCGAGCTTGACACATTCATCCAATTCTAATTTTTTAACTGCTGCTAACTGGTTGTTGGTGCTAGCCATCGCAGCGCATTTCTCCGCATTCGTATTTGTAATTGTCTTACACTCAACTCCTCCTGATGATGCACTGGGCGTTCCTATACTCGATGATGGCGCCGATGGGGCTGCTGGTGCCAATGGCGGGACATGAAGGTAGTCGCCGTCCACCGCCTTCGGGTTGATATTATCCTTCGGGCCCCGAGTCTTGTTGGCATTGATTCCCACCCAGTATGTCGCTTTCTCCTTGCCCTGGGTGACTATTGCTGCAGAATCGTTGGTCTGCACGAAACACCCCGAAGGGAGAGAAGCGTCGTTGTCGTACTTGCCGTTTCGCCATGCGTCACGTGTATCGACACCGCGGCAGCCGTTCTTAGTACACAGTGCGTTGGCGGCCGCGGCGCATTTCTTCTTTTCCTCGTCGGATGGTCCCGCCCCCCCAGTTGCTCCCTCTTTAAAGGTACAGTCCGACCCAATCAGAAATACAATGGCTAAAATGACCACGGTTCCAATTATCAGGGAATTGTTCATCTATATATAAGTGCATATATATATATGATGTGGGTAGCCAAAATCAGTGATGACTGGCCGCCGCTTTCATTGCCATTGCTATCATTTGCATCTCCTTCAGCGCTTTTTCTCAGGAGCAGCCGGGGCACTAGACTTACCATGGGGGTTGGCAGCCTTAAAGCACCCAGTAGGATCACCTAAACATTCGTCCTTTGTCCACTTCCTATAGTCAGGGACTGGCCAACTTGGGGCAGAATAGTTGAAAGTCCCGCCACCAGGCTGACAAACTTGGTTGCATGTGAATGGACCATGCCCACAATCCGCGTAACCCTTTTTGGATCCATCAGCACAAATACAATATCCAGATGATCCAGAATTGATTGTCGTGGTACAGAGCCCTTTCCCGGTAGTCTGTTGTTTATACAAAGAATCTACATCGATAGGTCCGTGACCATCACAATTCAGAGTCTGGACCCACTGTTTGCAGAAATTGGGAGCGAGAGGACTGAGGTCATCACATTTACTGACGCCTTTGTTTTGATATAAGGCCTTGTTTGCCCTAGCTGGCAACCGGTTTGCCTCCTCGAGAGTACAGCCAGCAAGGCATGCCCCCTTTTGGTATTTCATTTCATTCTTATCATACTTAGTGTTGCAGCCAGTTTGACAAGCTGACATGTTCTTGGCAATTGTCTGATACTCTTCCATAAAAAGCTTATAATCAGCACTGTAGGCAGATAGCTCCTGGTTGAATTGTGTTTCTAAAGCTTTTAATTGGGTTAGATCACAGGGTCCTCCTCCACCACTGCCGGGACTAGTACGTATGTCAGGCCAAGTAGTCGGTTCGGAGAAGGCCTCAAATAGAGGAAACTGAGATTTCACATCATTCAAGATTTTCATTTTGTCTCTGAGTAAAACCTGTCCCTGATGCAACTCAGCCGACTCGGGGTACTGAGGTCTCCTTCTAGAATGTTTGGCTTTTCTTTCCTGCTGATGGGAGCCCGTTAATGCGGAGATCAATTCGCTGAAGACCATTCTATCTATATATTGTAGATATAAAAGTCATTGAGATTGTCTAGATAAAAGTTGTATGGATAAAGCCCCTAGAGCGACCGTGATTGCGATAAAGGTCCCATACCGAAGATAGGTAGAATCTGCCTCAAGTTCCTTATTCGTAGCATCGGCCATTAATGTGTTATTCTCCTGTACAAGAGTGTCAAGTTCTGTCTGGGCCGCTTCTAAACTAGAGTTCTTAGCCATCAACTGTCCCCGTCGCTCAGCGATTCGCTCTTGAAGATTTAGATCAAGGTTGTTTACTTTTTGCTGTTTCTCCCACATACCTTGTGCTAATTCGTTTAACTTAGCCTCAAGCATGGCAAGCATATTCTTCCCCGCTGAACTGGCCTGGACCTTTTCAGTATCATATGTCATATATGTAGTATTGACTTGGGGCTTCGAAGAGGAACAGTCACTGAACAAGTTACAGTTGTTAGAACCCATAGTATGGCTTACAGCTTTACAATCTATCTTATTCTCACATATTGTTTTACAGTCCGAAAGAATAGCTGTTGTAGTTTTAATGGGTGATCCCGAACACGACCCTGTTACCGCATTCCCCCAAAGCTTGGCATCCTGAGTCAGGCCTTGAGTGTAGTCATGATACGCAGTGGTATAAGCCTGGAGGACGGTATTGAACTTTGACTCATAGGCTTTTAATGATTTCAGTTCTTCCTGATTAATTGCTCTCAGAGTATTGATTTCCTCCTTACACTCTTGGTCCTGGAATAATCCTAGTGAGTGTGGAACGCCTTCACACCAAGCAGCAGTGTAGTTTCCTCCCAACTTCTTACATTGTTCCCCATCGGCATTTTTAAATTTGCAGTACAGCTGACCATTTGATGAATCTGTCGCAGCAGTAGCCATGCCTTCAACTCTGGGTTGTACCATCGAAACCATGGCGGACTGCTTTTGCTTATATGTGCTCCCCTGGATGTTGCTCGGGCCTCCCCTGACTAATTCTTCGGTTGGTGAACTCTGTGTTGGAAGGATGATGGACATGATTCTATATAATATCTATATAAAATGATGACGAAAATCAATGTCTATTTTGAAAGTTGTTGCACTGATACTGCTGCTATGGTCGCAGCGGCAACGAACCAAACCATGTAATGCATATAAGCAGCATCCACATTCAAATTCCGATTATCAATCTCTCCTCTAAGAGTAGAGGCCATGTCTGCCTTGTGCTTCAATTGGTCCTTGGATTTCTCTAAAGCCTTCATTCGGACCTGAAGATTGTTTCGATGTTTCGCGGCTACGGGCGCAAGTTTGGCGCCCCTGACATTCACACTCTGAACCCCTTTCCAAATTTCATTGGTAATAGTCAAGAGTTGTTCATTCAGCTTTACCAATTGGTTATGGAGTGCCTCCATTTTCGGAGTGTTTGCTCCTGTTCCATGGGTCAGAGCATCAGTATAGGTTTTATAGGTTTGAGTGTAGTCTGACAATGTCTTATTGAACTTATCCTCAAGAGCAGTAATCTTCTTCTGTTCAACCATATCCTGTTTCCGGAGTGGATTTGCTGTATTGTCCATAGTCGTCAAGCTCTCTACAATGGAACCGATTCCAGGTCCGGTTGTCTGATCCATGAGTGACAAGTCCGGAAGCACTCCTTCTACAATCTCATGTTGCATATATAGAAACGCGGATCCTTGTCGGAGCGCAGGATCTCCGGGTCTCTTTTGTTGTTTCTCCCCGAAGAGAGTCGTGTAGAGATTATTCAATGCCATTTTCTATAATCTAGTGATAGAAAATGTATTTATGCTAATGCGTGAACCAGATAATTCGCAGCTAGTAGTGTGCCGGCCACATAGTATCCTAAATGAATCCAGTCTCCAAGCAGTGCCCGACCCATATCATGTTCCATGGGCACAGCAGCCTCACCGCTTCCTCGGATTTGTGCCAATTCAGCCTTACTACTATCTAATTGCTCTCTCAGCTGGTCAGCATCCGTGTCCTCATCCCCAAGAGACTCTATCTCCTTGTCAATCGACGACTGGACCTGTTTGCCTAGTAAAAAAAGATCTTTATTTATAATTTCAAGTTGTTGTTTACTGTTCGGTGTAGTCTGTGGTGTGCCCTTTGGACGGGCACTAGCAAATGTTGAAATGAGGTCAGCAATATACCTCTCAAGAATCAAATTATATTTTACTGAGATGTCTTCAAGGCTATCGTTATATCTCTTTGCGCTCATCTTATATAGTAGGAGGATTTTAAAGACAATGTCTATAATATTTAGTGGTGATGGCTGTCGGCGAAGACCTTATGATTTCGCAGACCTGACCAGGTCGGATGCCGAGCGTTCTTGCCACGGCATCGAATCTAGATATCTCTGGGAACTTTTTGATATCATCAAGGTGAAATGTCTCCATTACCTGCTTTGTCTCCTCCTTCGAGAGAGGTCTATGGGGGGGAACTAGCTCGTGTTTGAGGATATTGGTAAGGTAGTCAGCGAGCCAGAAGATGTTGACAAATTTCCCATATTGGTTGTATACCTGTGAGAGTAAAGCCTTCTGAGTGTCATTCATTTTGTCCTTCGTGACGATGATCAATTCATCTTTGTCCTTGAGGGTATCATCATGTTTCTCCTCCTTCTCTTCCACCACCTCATCATCATCTTCATTATACAAGTCGTCAATCATGTAATAAACATGACGTGGTGCCAGGCGGCCTCCTAGATGGTATTTAATATAGGCTTTTCGACCGGTAGTTGGATTCTCGAGAAGCATATCCATGGCCTTATTGGCAAACATAATGTGGACTTCATTTACACTAAACCCGCTGTAGCCTTCTACAGCGAATCCCCTATGTTCCATGATTTCCAAAATGACATTGCGTGACCTATAGAGTTTGGATACCAGGGGGCTATAACTCGCGGATGCACTCATCTGTCTACTATAATCGTCATATTTTTAAATCACGATTCTATCAATTTTAAGCAGTAACCTTCTTGATGTCACCGTCTTTCCCATCTTTCTCGGAAGTTTCGAGGGGCGGTGAAAGCATTGAGATGCCTGTGGGAGGAGGAGGAACCACGGGTTGGCGCACTGGAGTTTCGCTTACAACCGGTTGATCAGATACTGGGAGCTGTCCCGTCTGCCCTAGATCTAATGGTGGTATCGTATGAACTACGCCAGGGTAAGATACGGTGGGGTCATATACTGGTGAGTCTGCACTAACTGTTGTGTAGACAGGCTGATTTGGATTATAGGGTGGTGTGTTCGGGTCATAGGGCGGTGAAGTCGGGACATAGGGTGGCGAGTTCGACCTATATGTTGGTGTGTTCGGGTCATAGGGCGGTGAAGTCGGACCGTATGTTGGCGAAATCGGTTGATAAGGAGGAGAAGTATCCAAATTCGATCCGGGTATCCGAATCGAAAGTTCCTTTGCGGCCTGTTCTGCTCGCCGTTGTGCGTGTTCGGCTTCTATCTTTATCATTTCTTCATTTGTAGGACCGCTATCCCAGAAGCCAAAATCATCATCATCATAATCATCATCATAAGTTGGTCCCGTTGAAACTGCTTCTTTGCCACCCCACGCGGGCTGGGTACCCATTTGCATACTACCGAATGTTCTATCCATTGTGGGCTGGGCACCCATTTGCATACTACCGAATGTTCCAAGTGGAACCCCCCAACCCTCGGGCGCGACACCGGGCATGGTCTGAGGAACAAGGGATGATCCATGATCGACAAGGGACTCCGGACCGACACCCCACAACGAAGTCTGGTCTACGAGGGAGGGCTCAGTTTGGCGACCTTTGCTAGCGAACTCCATTATCTCCCCTTCCTTCTCTTCATCGAGGGCATCCTTTGTCTTAGCTACCACAGCCTTCAGGTCCGGCAATCCTGTAAGAACTTTGACATCGTTACTTCGGGTTAAGGTCGTCATTTGGCTGACGTTATCTGCCGTTATAAGGCGCATTTGAACATTCATAGCTTGTAGTTCTTGGTATAGTAGTTTGAAACTGTATGGCACCTTTATGATGCTAAATTTTCGCCCAAATCGACTAATTCGGACAACATTCAACTCGTTCTCAAGATTCCCAACAAACTCTAGAGGACCATCGGCCAGTGGTGAGAGAAATATATCACGACTCTCATTGTAAACAGCAATTGTCCCAGTCATGTTGCAGATGGCCATAAAGAATTGGTCACCTCGGATCATCATAGACTCCTCAATGAACTGTGACATCCCGTGCGCAATGAGGGCATCACGATCCATCTCCCCCACTCTTAAACCACCATTATTTGCTCTTCCTTGAACTGTCTGCCGGGTGAGGACGGTCCTTGGACCTTTTGCTCTGTAATTGATTTTATCCTTTACCATATGCTTTAGTCTGAGGTAATAGGTAGGACCCAAGTAAATTTCGACCTCAAGTTGACCACCCGTCATACCATTATACATGATCTCATTTCCAGTAGAGCTGAATCCGGCTCGGGTTATAAGCGAGCCAAACATCTGGTCCTTGGGACCTCTTGTGACGAAAGCAGTACAATCACCAAATGCTCCCTGGAAGAGACATGCTTTACCAACAAGCGATTCAACAAGATGTCCGATTGTCATTCGACTTGGAAATGCGTGTGGGTTGACAATTATATCGGGTCTTAATCCTTCGGCTGTGAAGGGCATATCAGATTCTGGGAGGATGATACCGATAGTTCCCTTTTGTCCTGCTCTCGAGCAGAATTTGTCGCCAATAGCGGGAATACGGTTGTATCTAATCCTGACCTTAGCAAGCCTTCGGCCCTTGTCATCTTCTGTCATAAAGGCCTTATCGACAATACCAACAGCGCCTTTTTTGGGAACAATGGAAGCATCAATAAACGCTACATTGGATGTCATACTATTTGTTGCCATCCCGATGAGAACTGTCTTGTCGTTGATCAACGTCCCTTCCTTGATTATTCCGGAAACTGGGTCTAAGTTGCTGTAGTCATATCCGAGACGAAGACCTATTACATTGTGATTTTCTATACTCATAAACCTCTTCGCAATAGTTTCCCCACCAATGGTCTCGACTTCCTCTTCGGCCTCATAGACCGTCAGATACGTCGTACTAAATAGACCTCTTTGGACTGCTGCCGCGTTGACTATGATAGCATCTTCAACATTGTAGCCAGAATAGCACGCAACGGCAACAATAGCATTGAGGCCATATGGGTGTTGTCCTTTACTTGCGTATTCCAGATACCGGCTTTTTACCGCGGGCGTTTGTCCATAATTGAGGATATAGGCTGTCTTATCCATTCGATTCTGATAGTTTTGATGGTAGAGGGATAAGGCCTGCTTGCTCTGTCCACAGGAAAAAAGGTTACGCGGATAAGGATTTGTGGAGGGGTATACGATCTGATTTGCCATCACACCGAGGATGACAGAGGGGTGTATTTCTCTATGAGTGATGTTCTTCTTGACGTAGTTCCCTTGGTCCTCGCCCAATGAGGCGAGCATCACTCCTTCCATCTCAGAGGTATCAAGATACTCTATAATGGCTGAGCTGGCGACAGTGTTAATATTATCTCTTCCATATACGTCCTTAATTGTACGAATGTCACAACTATCTGGATCGACGGATATCTTTTTCTTGGCGATACCAGTCACGGCCATATTCCATGTCATAGTATTATCTTCAAGTTGAGCGATGACATCATCTTGCTGGTAGCTTATTCTATTCCCGTGGATAATGAAAAGGGGATGGCATGGGCGCCCGGAGTCTGTGAAGACAATAAGCTCATTTCTCTCGACGTTCCAACGAATGCTGGTATAACTGGAAAAGAGTCCGAGACGACGCTGGGAAAGGAGAAGGTTTCGCAGACTTTGCGGCTCACTAATGGCCCCAATCCACGCCCCATTAACAAATATCTTTGTCGTCTCTCCGAGATAGTCAATAGAGCATTCTTCGACTAACTTTATACCAAGTGTCCGAAGATGTGAAATGAAGGGGTAGGCGGAGCATCCACTAGTTATATGTGTTAAGAAGGCAAGATGTTTATGTAATCCAACATTCCCTCCATCGGGGGTATGGATCGGGCAGAGGATTCCCCACTGTGTACTACTTAGGAGACGTGGTCCGACGATCTTGGCCCCATCTGCTGAGATGTGAGTGTTTGTTTTCCTCCGTTGACATAGGGCTGACCAGTAAGATAATCTGCTAAGGTCTTGTAGGGTCCCGGGTCGTTTTGTATGCGCTTCAGACCCCCAATCTCCTTTAAAGGCTCTGCGGAATCCTGTCTCAACGATACGGTGACCAAATATCTGAGGTATATTGTCTAAGACTAGTTTCGGGAAGTTGGCGCCCTTATAACGTAGTGTTGTCCTATTGTAGAACCATTCATTGTCGATCATAAGGAAGATTTTCTTCTGTTGGAGGATGTAGTACTCACGGAATAGGTCATAGATGAGCATGCCCGGCACCTCTATGCGTTTATAGAGGTAACTATCACGGTTTGTCGGTTGTTCGTATCCTAAGGAGACCTGTAGGAGACGTTTTACAGTATATCCCAAGTAGAGTGCTTTTGCTTTGAAATTTAATTCACCGATATGGGGGAGAAAATACATCATCAAAATCTCCATAGTGTGAGCCACTGACTTTCCCTTGGTGAATGATCCAATAAATTTCAATGCTGTTTCCTGAGTGAAGATCTCTCCAGCGTCGTGGACAGAAGGGCGGAAATGATCGATATAATTTGTATTGTGTTCGAGGTTCAGGAGACAATACCTGATAATTTCCTTATCGGATATAACTCCGAGGGCACGCATTAGAATGAAGAGGGGGATAGGTTTGCGAACATTTGGCACTGAAACAACAATCTGTCTATTTGTGGCTGATGGTTGCTCAGCAACTAGGCGCACCGAGAGAGTTCTTACCGGCTTTGATGCGTCCTCAGACACAGACCTTATTTTTGCGCTGTAGCTATAGAGGTCGTCGTCCTTGTGTTTTTGGAGATACAACATATTATCAGCGAATTTCTCCTGGGAAATGATCACCTTCTCTTTCCCATCCACTATAAAGTACCCTCCATCATCGGTAGGGTCCTCTCCCATTGAAGATCGTACCTGTGGGGCCAACCCATTGAGTATACAGAGGTTAGATTGGAGCATTACTGGGAACCTTCCTAGGAACATTTTATCGAGAGTGACTGTGCGTTTATCCTCATTGTACGTACCTCGCCCAGAACCATCATCGCTAAGGATTGTGAAATCGATGTCAACGTCGTAATGGATTGCGAATGAATATGACATATTTTTAAGCCGCGCTTCGTTGGGATACATGAGCTTCGCTTCCCCAGCGTTGGGATATATCATTGGTTTCCCATAATATACTCTCTGGCCATCTTTACCTCCAATGTAGATATCAGCTCGATGAAGATACTCTCCCTTCTTATCTTGCTCCTTGAAGAAACGTATAGGATTCTTCTCACGGAGAATTTGGAGTAAACCTCTATCAAAGAAATCATTGTATGACTGAAGATGATGTTTCACTAAGAAGGTAGGATTATCTCTAACATACATATCTAAGACCTTCCATGGTATGGTATGAGCCTGCATTCTGCTATATCTTAAGCTTATATTTTTAAACCTAGAGCGATTCGTATTGGTCAAATATGAATTGCTTCCATTTAGAGTACATTCATTAGTAGCAGGAGGCCGAGTATTACAAAGAAGCCAAGGAAGGGAAGGAGCACGAGGAACCAAGAGACACTTTTGTATCCACCCCGGCAGAGTCGCTGGAGGAGGTATGTCCAGATACCGACGTATAGAATTTGGAACACGAGGTAGAGCATATTATGGTGTGGCACCTTAACACTGTATGTTCCTACACAGTATCGCCCACTGTCCCCGGCATTCTGGATGAGAAGCGCTAAAATACTGATAGCGGATAGACCCACATATACCTGGGCAGGGGTACAGAGCGAATCGAATGTTTTCTTAATATCCATTATATACTATGGTAAGAAAAAGGATAATGGATATTATGAGCTACCGAATTGGCTTGCAACTGATGCGTTAGATTTACTGATGATGGAGCTCAGCTGGAGAGGAGATGGTGAAAGGGAGCCTCCCTTAGGATTTCGACCTAGATACTGATCTTGTGTTGGGAGTGGACCCGCTTCATGCGGTGCACCTCTCCATGTGTTAACGGCATTCTGTCCTCCTACAAGCGTTTGCCATACAACGTCTCTTGCGTCCGTCCCTCCGGGGATTAGCTCCACAACTCCTCCTCCCCTTTGAGTGCGTCTACGTCTGCGTCCTCCTCTAGTGCGTTTACGGCGTCCTCCTCTGGTACGTCTGCGTCCTCCTCTAGTGCGTTTACGGCGTCCTCCTCTTGAACGCCTGCTTCGCCGCCCGCCTCTAGTACATGCGGGTCTTTTCTTGCGTCTCCCACCTTTGAGAGGCTTGTTCATCCCTTTATTATTGGTTGTAAGAATGTCAGTTTGTAGTGTAGGGCGCATATTTTGGCCGTAATAGAAACCTTTCCCTAGGCCATTGGTGATACTTTTAGGGTTGTACATTCCGCCTGGAGGGAATGTGGGGACATTGGCGGGGAAGAGTCGTTGGGTACCGTTGAATCCTCCGCGTTGTCTTCGTCTCTTGCGTCCTGCGCGTTTTGAGCGTCGTCCTCCTTTGCGTTGTGTACGTCGAGCCATCGTATATATATAGAGGAGAGATATTATTGGTGACGGATCTTAAATTAGATTATATCGACGTGTGTGAGCATATGTCTTCGGCAGCATATCTTTGTGAGTCCCATTCTATCTAAAACGATTCCTTCTGGAGTCTTGCTAACATTTACCTTTGTGAGATATATGACACCGGTGTCTTCAGAACCACTCTTTGTCTCACTCTTCATTTTACGCACCTCTCGGGTGTAGTACATGTACTTGTTGGCAAGTACAGTTCCGCATGTAAAGCAACGCACTGGGATGATCATCTTGTTGTAGTAAGAGGATATTGTATATCTGTATATCAATTTTCACCTAAATGCTTCTTGCCCTTCCAGTAAAAATCTCCATAGAAATGTTTATCGTAGGTAGGACCAAATTTGTTTCCAGCGAGGCATTCGGTTTTGAGCTTGTCAGCTTTTGCCCCTTTAGGTTTCGCCCAGACGCAACAATGTGCCAGTTCGCATTGGGACTCGGATAGCGCTTTACACCCCTCATTGCGATTGGGAGAGTTTCCAAGAGTAGAGCTGCAAAGAGCATTTGCGCCGACTGCTGGAGGTTTCACGTCAAAGGTCTCCATGATCACAATTTCCTTTAACCGGGGGTGGCTCTTCGGGAAAGTGATATTATTTATAGTGATGTACACGGTAAGTAAGAAGAGCAAGAGGACAACAAGAATTATGTCCGCTGCGTTTCCTGCTATAAATTGGGCCGATGCATTTAGGAGATTTGCCATTATATATTACCTACTTTTTTTTTCAAGTTTATTGATCCTCTCCTCTAGCTGTTTAACATATGATAGTAATCCCATAACCAGATAATCATAGGACACCGTTTTAACAATTTCCCCATCCTCCTCCCGGGTACTCTCTCTTGTCAGTCGTCTCGGTACAGCATCTAGGGCCGTACAGTGTAATCCAAGCTGCACACCATCCTCTCGACCAATATACTCAATTGGACTTATATTATCGATCAGTCCGTCTAGACGAAGGGGGCGCGATTCGATATTGGAGTCTTCTTTTTCCATCTCTTGATAAGAAGGGCGCTTCCTCCCCATAATGTAGTTCATATATACTAAGAGTCCATATAAACTTTCTAAATGAGGGAATTGGCCAACATACTCTTAATGAGTCGCGTTAGTCCTATCCCACCTCCGCTGCGAGGGAAGAAGTCATGTTTCAGGAATTCTCTCAGCTCAGTTTCCACTCTGTCCTGACTTTGTCGCCTATCCGTTTAAGTATATTTATATACCATATACTTTTCGGAGGAGGTACTTCATAACAGTTGGTTCATAGTCACGTGGACCGTAGCATCGAACTCTGATGTGATAATATGGGTGCTTAGCCAGAGCTTTAT